>Ga0209208_10002514_pt1 | contig 26333 bp, 23 predicted proteins | sample S1TSphfallax_3_FD_187694 | JGI IMG/M metagenome (GOLD analysis project Ga0209208, IMG submission 187694) | Host-associated microbial communities from peat moss isolated from Minnesota, USA - S1T2_Fd - Sphagnum fallax MG (SPAdes) (version 2) | ecosystem: Host-associated > Plants > Peat moss >...
TAAGCTCTTAGTAAAACCTTTGGTCAAAATGTTGAGGAATAATGTTAGGCATAAAAGAAGTTCTACTCCAGCAATGAGGTGAGGCAAAATGTGCATTCAAAATATTCTTTGGAATAGCACGGAATAGCATCACCATAGTTCCAACCTTACCTTACGGCCTTGCAACAACACATAACACATTCTCATGACCAAATTAATGTTTTATTTTGGTTTGTGAGATTTAACTTTATATACATGCATTGCTAGTGTCATCCCATGCATGTATTAAAAACTAAATGTCACAACCCATAATAAGACATTAATTTGAACCAATTGGCAATATTTTTCAAATAAAACGAATAGGTCAATGTGATCTATCAAAAACATAAATATTTTGGATTGGGTCAAGTTGGTTATCTATGTTCCAAAATGACGTATGTTGACACATTTCATGTTGAAACATTGATGTATAAAGGCATTATGTGGTAGGTATCTTAGGATATCCAAAATTTGAAGTTAGGATAAGGGTTAAGAAAAAGCCAAATTTTGTATTAAGGAGTGATCCATGTAGTTTTGGACTTTAACTGACTAAGGTTTTTTAATTTGTTAATTTTGAATAGCATGCCTTTTGCCATTTTGAGGTGTTTACTATTAGTTTAAATTTCTAACACTTTGTGGGTTAGAATTGGCTAGCTTAGCTTTAATACTAAAAGCTCTAGTAAGGGATTCTTTGTTTTTCTTGTGTTTTTTTGAGTTTGAAGAAGACAAGAAGGTTCTTCCCCTTTTGTGTTTTTTGAAAGCTTGAAAAAGATAGGAAGGAAGCTACTCAAAGTAAAGCAAAATCATTATCAAGTAAGGAGGAGAAGTTTTAGGGGAGTAACATGGCGGCTATGGGAGGAGGATGCAAAGGGAGAAACATGAGGCTAGGGATCAAGGGGTATGCATGGTCTATGGACTTGATTTTTGGCGATATGCATTGTTGAAATATGCAAGGTGGTAGAGAGACAAAATAGAACTTGAAGGATTCAAATAGGAAGATGAGGCTTATTGGTGGAGAAAGGACTTTTGTTTTTGGATAGAAAAAGATATGGAAAATTGATAGATTAGGAAAACCTTTGTGCTACTTGAATTTTGAAACTTGAAGAATAAAGAAAAGAGGATGATGGTCGTGGTTTGTGTTGTGCAAAGTAGGAATAATTGTTAGTTTGTAAATTAATTAGTACTTAAAGAAGTTATGGCATGTTTAGTTTTAGTTAATCTTCAGTGAATTTGGTGAAGGTTTAATTAGGGATGGAAAAGAAGAGGAGAAGGATTATGGTAGGTTGGGGGTGTTTTAGATGTTTAACCAAGATTCAAGTGTTGTTGAGTGTATTGAGAATAAAATGAACATTTGATATGTACATTGTCAAAATTGCAAGTAAACATAAAGTAGGAATAACACTCATCATAAAATTATTAAATATTCTATTTTTAACTGAATGATCCAAAATAAAACACTTATTATGTAATATGCATTAATTTCTAATTTTCACAATGTAAAAATAAGTTTCAAATAGGTTTTCATATAAAAAAGTAGCTTTCAATGCTTACTTTCGCAATGTTGTAATGTAGGATTTTTTTTTTATATAAGGTTATAGACCAACACAAGAATGTTGTATGTGACATGCAATATTTAGAAAATGACTTTTACCTTTATGCCTTGGCTTCTTTGACCATGTTTGCATCCTTTTGTTTCAAATAAGTGTTGAATAGATTTTAACAAAAAAAAAGGTATAAAATTTTGGAATATATGATGATCTTAATAGCCTAATTGATGATATTTACAAATAAAAACTTATATGCTTTACATGATCACATAAAATTGCATTGATAATATAAATGATTTGTTTTCATGAAAGTGATAGTATAACTTCAAAAATTCTAGGTTTTGGGGGTGAAAAAAGAAAGGAAAGTTACATTAGTTTTCTTCATTTAGAACATCTCCATTAACTTTGTTTAGAGTAGTGAAACTTGTAAGAGCTACACTAATGCCCATGATAATGATTGACCTAGGTGGTGAAACTGAAATGATCTATCAAATTTTGTTGTGCAAGTTTTCATTAGAACGGATGAGGAGGGAGTAAATAATTAAGGTTGAATATTAGATGTGAATATTGATGCAAGGGGCACCATTGGAATTGTTATTAAGCTAGTTTCCAAAGTGTTGATAGGAATTAAATCACATGTGCAATGTGGATACATAGTTTCAATTGTTTTAATTGGCACATTTCAATACTCAAAACATGTTTGAATTAATTGATCTCAACAATTTCAAAGGTTCAAATGAATTAACCAAGCATTCAAACATAATAATAAAAAAAGTTAAGGGAACAAAAATCAAAGATTTCATTTGACGGGTGACATTCCTATGTCGGTCTAGTTTCTTATTTAATGCATCCATGCTTTGAACAATAATAAAATGAATACTTTTGTTAAAGACACATAGACTTAACTTTGTGACGAGTCATGATTTATCTCAGAGCTCTTGCATTTGGTCAATGCTTCGTTAGTAGAGCTGCAAGTTGAGTGTGAGCATAGGTGACAAAAGAAAATAATGGGAAAAATTTATGATCATAATTTTTTATTAAAAAAATATGTTTTTAAAGTACCCAATGTAATTAGGCATTTTGATAATTAAAAACATCCTAGTTAAATTTTGGAATTAAGGTCTTCAATGTTTTAAGGAAAATTGACGAAGTAATTATGTAGTAACATTATTATGGAATAGGTTTTTGTTTAGCAAAATCTAGTCAAATGGTGATTCTTTTTCAAATCGATGAAAACTTAGTATTCTTTGAGATTTTTTTATTGCCAAGTTTCGAAAAAATAAATTAATTTTAAATTGTTGAATTAAATTCTAAGCTCCAATCAATAGCCAAAAATTTACAAGGATTCTTATTTTAAAAATTACACGTGTTAATTTTAAATGACCAAAACCTAGCTAAATTGTCTTATGCACGATCATCACTTCATTTCAAGAGTTTTTTTTTGGTTTGGCAAATTTTTGTCACTTGACGAGAGAAAAAAAAAGGCCCTAACAGACTCATACAAAGGATTTTTGGGGGGGTGGGGAAGAAAATCACCCAAAGTCATCAAATTTTGAGATGTCACCGGACAAAATGACATAGAGGACGGGCAAATCTTTTAGGTCTGAGCCCTCGTTGTTGTTGTGAAGTGTAATGTAAAATAATAAAAGCTTTGCCGAGGTACCTTAACATAATACCTAATAGTGTGATTTATTCATATTGTGATTCATTCATATTAATTAGTTGTGGGAACCCCCTTCGTTCAAATAAAACAATAATTTGTGATAGACATCTTTGATTGGCTCATCGCGCAAAAAAGTCTTTTTATAAAAATCAAGCTTCAAACATTCTCAAAATAGATATGTTGTAATCTCCTCCTTTGGCATGGACATATAAGTTTTGAAGAGTAGAACTTAGGGTTTAAAATATGGGTTGAAGGAAGGAGCTCCTATTGGAAACAACTTGGAGAACCTTTTGAGAACCCAGTTGGAACTCGATGGGAACAACAAAAATCCCAACACTCTCACCTTTCCCCCCAAAAGAAAAAAAAATTTGAGCATCTTGGGGTGCATGTTACCTCATCTCATTGGTTACAAAAAATTATTTTTGCCTACTTGTGTTCTTTGCCATTTTCGGTCTAGGGGTTAATGGCAAGGGCATGAACTATCCGCGTATATTGTAACGGAACCAAAACAAATAACAATTTAAACCAATCGTGCCATTTTGGGCTCATGGTCTATAGGACTTAGGCCCACCATGAAATTAGTTAGACCATGAAAAATTATTCAAAATATATGTAATGTTAATTTTTCATCCATTCACATTTGCTTGGTACTTCTTAGGTCTTCAACCTTTGAGTAAAAGCGAACTCTTCTTGTACCTTGTTGACATGCCTTTTCCTCCAATGAGAGATTTTCAATTTGGATGGTCATGGGCTTTGAGGCTCTAGTGTAAAGGGGGGTTTTATTTTATGCAAAAACCCTAAACCCTAAACCTAATAACATTCTTGAATGCAATTCCACCTGGCTTCCACAAATATGCTATAAAATTGTAAAATACAACTCATCAGAGAAGAGTCTAAAAATCTGCTAGTGTTGTTTTCTTTGCCAATAGTCTAAATTCTAGTGACGAGTAATTGGAACTAAGTCTATGGGGGATTTTATTGGAATCCTTGGTATGGTCATCCATGCAACCATTCCAAAGACAATTCCCAAAATAATTACCTCACTTTTAAGCATAACTATTTCATTTTATTTTTCTTAATAACTACTTTCTTTTCTTGTTAACTTGCTTAATAATTATCTCCATGACCATCCAAATTGAAAATCTCTCATTGGAGGAAAATCTCTCATTCAATTAAAATAGAGATAGTTATTCATAACTCACACACACTCCATTGGGGATGGGCTTCTTCTGACTTTGATGACACAGGAGAAATAAATTGCCACTGCAAAATAAATTAAAAAGCAGGGAATCTGAAAATAGTGATGCTTTTTTACACTGGGGTTATTAGACAAAGTTTGTGTCAGGGTGATTAAATTATTCAGTGTTAATTTTTTTGGACTTTCCCATGGCATTGAATTAATTGTCACTTAAATTCTTTTTGTTGCTATTCATAAGGTTTATTTGTAAAGTAGACCCTGTTAGGCATGGCACCCAGCTTGGACGTCAGTTTGTGCTTGACTTTCTCTAATTCTAATTCATGGGGCAAAACAAATGAAGTGAACCCAAAAGTGGTTTTAGTTACCATCCATAAAAAAGATGGAATCAAATATGGCGATCATTTAGCCAGAGGAAAACATTTTAGCCATATCTGGCTTACAAACCCGTAAAGAGCACCAAATCTTTTAATGAATCCTTTAAATAAATATATATATATATTTCTGGTTACTTTCCTGGAACTTTCAGCAGCTTTCTGGCCCCCCCCCCCCTCCATAAAAAAAATCCCAGGGTTACGAAATTTAGGCAAAAATTTAAATTTAGTTTTTTTTTTTTCTCTTTAGGATTTCCTTTAACAAAAAAGAGAAGGAGCTAAACTAAATATGAGTGCTTTTTTTGGCGAAACTTCACCAGTAAAAAGAACTCACTGCTGCCAGTCAGTCCGAGCTGTTGCCGTTGCAAGTTGGAATTGCAATACTTCTTGTTGTTGTTGATGGTGATGATGGCCTTGTGTTTTCTTGTTTGTCTTTTCCTATTACTTAGTGTCTGTCAGTGCATTAGTGACAAGTTACAACTCACACTGGGTTTTTTAATTATATTTTATATTTTATATATTTAATTATTTAATTATTTTAATTTTATAAAAAATATTTTAATTTTTAATTTTTAATTTTATTTATTTATTTATATTGGGTCAATTTTGTGATGGAGCCAAAGTGTCAATGATCCAAAGGAAAGACTTAGCTAAATATGAAAGTATAATTTTGAAAACATCCTTTTATATATTTTTGGCTACCTACTATTGAGCTATATATCTCTAAATAAGAAGCCTGGCTGTTTTTCTGAAATTTGGGTCGAATTATGGCTATTGAAAATCTCCAATTGCACTTGTTTTTAGCCTTTCAATTTTTATTATAGCTTTTTGGGTTGGCTGTAGTAGTACATAAAGCCAAAATGCTATCTTAAAAACTAGAAGTGTGCTAAAATCATGTGCTTTTTTGAGATTTTCAGTAACCATAATTCGATCAAAATTTAAGAAAAACCGACAGATTTGTTTATTATATATTTGGTTCAAGTAGGTAGCCAAAATTATAAAAGGATGTTTTTCAAATTTACACTTTCATGTTTAGCTTGTAGTCAAATTTGAATAAATCTTCCAGTGGATCATCGCCATTTTGGCTATTCCACAAAATTGCCCCCCAAAAAACAAACCCCCCCTAAACACTGGACATCATCTCCGTCTTCTTCTTCCTGTTGTTGTTGTTCTTCTTCTTCTTCACTTTCAGATTCTGTTACAACTTTCAAACAAGGATCCCGATCATCAGCCGCAGCAGCAGCAGCTCCAGTTGCTTTTGTCTCACACACAGACAGACATTCGAGAGCTTTTTCAAATCCTAGTCCCTGCTGCAATCTACAGTGACCCTGGGCCCTCCTTGCTTGTGTGCGTGCCTGAAGGGCAGAAAGCTCCATCAATTGTTGTAGCGCGCGCATTTCAAACTACTTCAGCAGCCTCATTTGCTTTTTGTAAGTTCCTCAAGAGCGCACCCCCCTGGACTCACTTCCCTGCTGGCTTTCTTTCTTTCTTTCTTTTTTCCTTGCTTTCTTGCTTGCATGCATGCTTGCATGTTGTTTTCGGAGGTTCTGCACAAGGACTGCCCAAGGTTCTGCATCGAAACTACTTTGGGTCTCGATAGACTGAAGAATACTTGCTTGGAGATTGATCTGAACGTCTGCCATTCCGTGTTTTTTTTCTGGCTCAAAAGGAGAATGAACATGATCTGCATGATCGTCGTGAAGAAGCGCACACTTCTTCCGTGAGAGGCTCCTGCTAGTTTTCCTCTCATCAGCGGTTGCCAGTACGTTATCTGCAACCTTTTGCTCGTCTACCTGTGAAGCTTTCTTACGAGATCTGCCTGCCTGCATGTCTTTCTTTGTAGCAAACGTTCGTCAATATTATACATGTGTATCACCCTTCTAGCGGTGGACCAGAAATGCTGATACATGCATGGGAATCCTTGGAGCCTGCAGCTCTCGCTCGCGCGGTTCTCGGTTGAGCAAAGAACACCTTCAAGCCTCTCGATCGATTGAACGGGGAGAGCGCTTCAAATTCGATAAGGATCTCTGCTCACAATGACGACGATCTCAATCTCCAAGTCCAAGCATCGACTGTCCCCGTCTTTGGCGACACTCTCCCTGGAGAATTTTTCTCAGCAGCAGAGAAGTCCCCTTCCATCCTCTAATGAAAGCACTAATGCTTCAGGAATCGCTGCTGTCAGTCCCCTTGTACAACGAAAACGGCATTCTGGTGAGCTACCTATGATGACCTCCTCCTCCTCCTCCTCCTCCTGCAATGTCAAGAAGACAGCCAGGAGGAGAGCAAGATCGACGTTAGGCGGTGGAGAAGATTTTGTGAACGGCCTTGACTTCGCAGCAGGAGCACCTGCAGGAGGAGCTTCTTCACAGGGCTCTGAAGAAAATAAACCAGTCCTTTTCTTCACGTCCAAAGGTGTGTTGTGCTCGTTATTGTCCTTTTCTGCAGTGTTCTTCAAATTGTCACTCCTGCTTCTTCTGATCAAGAAATGCTGTCCAGAGAGTCATAGTCTGTACGCGCTGCAAGCTTTGCTTCATATCTTCTTCCTTCCCGACGTAGCACTTATCCTGGCGAGTCCTTACACGCTGAAGTCTTATCTCTTTTTTTGTCGCAGCTCCAGGTCTCCATGAGAACGGACGCGTCAGTAGTGTGCAATCTACAAGAGTATGTCCAAAGGCATCAGCAGCGAAAGAGAAGCAGACCTCCGGAATGGGGAAATCGGGATCAGCTGCAGGTTCAGTCTCTCATCAGTCCGCGAAACTGGAGCGCTGCTTGTCGGAACGAGCAACAACCAGAATTGAAAACAGGACGATTCCCTTACCAGATATCTACTTGCCCCTGGATTGTCCTCCTCTAGAGCTCGTCACACAAGGAAGAAGCCCTCAATACAATCTCCCCAGCGGCCGCGGGAGTGAGGATGACACAGAAGAAGAGGTTGTTGTTTGTGAGGAGCCGCCGCAGCAACAAGTGAAGAAACAGGAAGAGGAGGAGATCATCGAGGAGAGTTATACAGTTCTGGAAAAGCGATGTGCAAGTGAAAACCCGAATGCTGCTGCTGCTGCGATCCTAGACGAAAGATGTGCTTCTTCTTCTCAGCTGGAGATGGACCCAAGGACCTCCTCCTTGCAGGAACATGATGATGAGTGCAATGTCCAGGCGCAACGGACTCGGGCTGCTCCTATCTTCCACCGAAGATGTGCTTCTCAGGCGATGGAGGATCCGAGCTCCACCTCCTCCTTGCAGGCAGAACGTGATGATGACCACCGCCTCGTCAATGAGCGACGAGGGGCTGCTGCAATGTTTCACCGAAGATGTGCTTCTCAAGCGATGGAGCATCCAAGCTTCACCTCCTCCTTGCAGCCTGAACGTGACGATGACCGCCTCGTTAATGAGCGACGTCGGGCTGCTGCTATGCTCCACCGAAGATTTGCTTCTCAGGCGATGGATCCTCCAAGCTTCACCTCCTCCTTGCAGCCGGAACGTGATGATGACTGGCCCGATTCAATTGTTGGGCAGCAAGGAATCATGCAGCAGGCACAAACTCTCTTTGGACAAGACGATGTGGAGAAGCCTAACAAGGAGCCATTGAAAGCGACAATGGAAGATCCTTCTTCAAATGCGAGCCATGTTGAAGAAGCATCTGAGATGGCGAAGATGGAGTCGGAACTGAGTCCTAGTATTCTTGCTGCAGACCAGGAATCAAATGCAAACGAAATTGCTGCCTCCGTAGAGCTGCACACATCGCCGGAGCAGTCACCAAGCGGTGAGTCTCTCGCTGAGCACCAAGAGTCAAGCAACGCTCTTGAGAAGTTCGAACACGACGTGACCTTTGCTTCGGAAGCATTGGGCACTCCAGATCTACAGTCTGGAGCTGCAGCAAATGAACTTGGTGCCGCAAATCAGGTAGTGAATGAGAGCTGCAGGGGCACTCCTGGAGGCTCTCGTGTGTGCTTTCATCCTACGAGTCCATCACTACGAACCTCTGAGACATCAAGAGTTTCGGAAGATCTGTTTCTGGAAGAAGATACATCACAAGCAAATGGAAGCCAGAACATTCTCCACGATTCTTCATTCAAGTTACAACAGGAGCACTGTCCAGAGAGTTGTTGTATCGAGCCACAAGAAAATGAAGAAGCTGGCAAGGTTCTTTTTCTTCTACCCTCAGCAGCAGCAGCAGCTGCTCAAGATCTGCTGGACTTGTCACAGTCAGGGCTACCAAATCTGGGGTCTGAGTCTGGCAGAAAGTCTGTAATGGGTATGTCCAAGATCAGCATGATGAGCACAGACGAGAGCTCTTCTTCTTCTTCTTCTTCTTCTTCTTCTTCCTCCTCTTTTTCTTCTTCTTGTGGGTGGACTTCAGCTTCTGCGGTCTCTTCAAAGCTGCCAGATGCTGCCGGTGATCATCAGGAGCTGGATTTGAGTAGTGAACCTGCAGCTGCAAAAGATGAGAAAAGCTTCAGCACTTCTCAGCATGTTGAAGTCGTTGTTCCAGTGGGGTTGGTCACTGCTGCTGCAGCTGGGAAAGTCACTGAGGAACAACTCACCGAAGCTGCGTTTCTATCAAACCTTGGTTATCATCATGCAGACAAAGAAACAGCATTGAGGTGTGCAAGCTCACAGGATCTTCTTCAGCAACCTCGTGGTGGTTCTGCTGCTGCTGCTTCCACTAACAGGACAAATGTATTTCGTTCCAAATCAACAGGAAGACACACTGCCAGACTTGCTGTTCGAGAGCCAGGTGTGGGGTTGGCCAGTGCTCACAGTGATTCTGAGCAAGATGTAAGTACGTCATGTTGTCTAGAGCTGGAGCATCAAAACACCATCAATTCTTGCCCATTCAAATCAGTTCTAGTTTGCAAGGATGCAAATATGTGCGCCTTCTTTATTTCGATCCCTTGACACCTTCTCTGTTTTGCTCCCAAGTTGACACCAGCTTCTTTGTTTTGCTTGTACAGGCAAACTTGGCAACAGTGAGTGCTGCTGAAAATCATTTACCATTGGAGCACCCTCAAGTCTGTAGTTCAAGGTTCAGCAAGGTTGATTTGAATGCATGTCACAATGTCCATCATGACAGGATACTACCCAAGCAATTTCTCGATGTGATTTTAACAGGAAGTGCAAGACGCCATGGCCTTCCAAAGAAAAAGTTGATAGATGACAACCATAACAACATCCCTGTTATCAACTATAAACCATTCAGCTCTCCAACAGAGAATGCAGCAGCAGAAGGGCACCACCCCTATCTTGAACCTCACCTGAACAGCAAGGGGAATGGTGAGAGAACATCAACTTCTGGACCAGAAGAGCAATTCATGAAGTATATTGTACAAGATGTGTTTATGCAAGAAGAGAACAGCAAAGGTGCCAGTTACTCATTTACAATTTCTCCTCCTCTTATTCCTTCAAGAGAAAGTTGCAGAAATCAATTCCATAATTCAGTTTAGCATTCAATAGTATCTATCAATGAGGACTTGAGATTCCTACACTTGCACATAGGCTTGACATGCCAAGATTTCTGCAGGTGGTACTTGAAGTCTTGCTAGTTTTTAGGGATCGATTTTGTAGACTGGGGAAACTGACAGTGGCCAGATTTGGGTATTTGCAAGATGCAGGTACTATTGTGATGGCACTGAAATCTGAAAAGGTTGAGACAAACCAAATCACAGCATTGGTGGAGAGCTCTGCTTTTCCAAGAGCTGCTGTTGCAGCAGAGTCTGGCTTGGCCAGTGAGAGACCAGAAGCAGAATCTGGGCGTCATAAGATGAATGCAGATCATGTGACAGGTTGTTTTGGTCCCATGATTTCCACAGCCAGTGGGGTACAACTGCAAAAGGGGACCAAGCTGATGAACGCAGGTATATTGGGACCCACACTTGGTAGAGATCAGATATCTGCAAGCTGACACAATGCTCAGTCTGATCTGCACAACAGTAGCAAAATAGTCTAGGTGCAATGTGATCTGTGATCATTTCCAGAAGGCAGGTTTGTGAATGATGTGTTGTTTTGCAGTTTTTGTATGTATTAAGCCTTCCTGCATGCATTCATGTGCAGAATGCCAGCAGCAAAATAAAACCGACTTCATGAACCCAAGGTTGGGAATGGTGCAAGCAATGGGCAGCAATCCTGTGAGCAAACTAGCTCCCTTGATGGCAAAACCAACACATGAGGGAAAGGTGATGCTTAATACCAATGAAAAGCCACAAAGTATGAGAGAGATGCTTCTAGTGTCTCCACGACAGAGTCTTGAGGAGTATCGTCTGGGTCCATCAATCTACATCCTCGGCAACCCTTCATTTTCAAGCTCCCATCAGGATAGATTGTGGGAGGAGCAAGCAGAAGCATATTCCAGTGGAGGAAGAGGAACTCCTGGTCGTGATCAAGAGAGTTCAACAGCAGCTGCCTTCCTTGCCCCCAGACCTGCTTCTGCAGGCTCGGGTGATGTTCTGCTTCCATCATCAGCCTCTTTGTCTGCAAGAAAAGGAGCATCAGATGCAACTGTAGTCCCCACCTCTGCCGATACATGGATTGAGAAAGGCAAAAGCCAGAGTGGGAAGAAGCGGAAGGCAAAAAAGGCAAGCAAACCTCGTACCCCATTGCAGAGCCTACTTGCTGAAGAAATAAAAGGCAAGGATTCTGACACAAACTCAGTCAACTGGTCGTCATCATCAGGCACTAATCCTTGCATGAAGCAATTGATGTTGAGAATTAGGGGAAATCTGGCACCAAAATCCTCTAGTCCAAAGAATCAACACAGCAGATCACATAGATCCAGCTTCTGGACTAGCTGCATTTGCTTTTCTCCTCTCCCATAGGTGCGGAGGTCTGGAAGAGCCTTACTTTGTTCTAACAATTGGATTTGGTACAATACTTCTATTCAACGGTTACCAATATAGATACATAGATCAGACCAAAATCGAACTAAATAACTTCCTATATTTCCATATGTCAATATGTATCTGAAACGTCATCCCTCAAGCTTGAAAGCCTCATCAATCTTAGAGCCTCCTCCAGCTTCTTCCAAATCTCGATATCTCTTTGCATCAATTTACTGTACAAGCTATGCAGCTCATTTGAGAAATGAAAGTTGTATATTCAACAGAATGGTGATTTATGTGCTGAGGAATGTTGTACGATATATTTAGATATCTATCTAAATGCAACAAGATTGCATTGGCTAGTGATCAGCGTGCTGAAGTTGTTTTGATCAGTTGTTGCATGAATATTATAACAAAGTCGAAAGCAGAGAGATGATCTCCATCTATCCTCTGCATTTCATGAACCACAGCTGGAAGGTCTTGTGCAGTAGAGTTTAGGGTTTAGGGTTCAGCCAAAATAAAATGTTGACATCAGGGGGTGAAGTCTAGAATACCAATATCTGAACAATATTGGTACTCCTTTACCTAATACCAAAGATATTGAGGATTTTTTTTTTTTCAAATTTTGTGATTTAGCCACACTAGTGATCATCCACAAGATAACCCACAAGCAATTAGCAAAATTTGGCTACAAGTCAGAAAGGAAAGTAGAAAATTCACAAACCCTACTATATTTTGGCAACATTCTAGAACTTATCATTTAAATATGGCAATTTCAGAAAGAAATAAGTTGCTAACCGTGTAATGTCTCTGCCCTAACATTGAAGAATATTATTGCAAGCGTTATATTAAGTGAGATATGTTGGTCACTATCCTATCATCATAATTTTTGCCTTATTATTATTGTCAATATCTTTCAGAGAAATTTTATTTTTTACCTATGTGATGGTATTGTGAGACATAGTTTAGAAATTTGAATGCAAAATATGTTGGTTTATGGTCAATCCAATAAGTTTCAACAACTCCAAACATGCATTGTTGAGTCGGTGCATTTGTCCATATGTGATCAATATGGGATCCATAAATTGTTGTAATTTTTTTAAATTGAAGTTTCATTGAGTATTGGTCCATAAAACTTTAAAGTTCATTTGGTTGTGTTGAGTTTTGATCCAGCATGTCAACATTGAAATTGCCAATTATTATTGTGAGACAAGAAATTGGCATTAGATCCAAAAACATTTGAAGGTGAATTATAAACATTGACAAGGATAATGTTGAAGGTCTATATATTGTTATTATATGAATAACCTTTTTTTGTATTTGCATTGAATGTTGTTGCAATATACTTAGCTCTTAAAAGATGTAAAAGTTTTGTGTGATGATACAGTTGTGAAATTGTCATATATAATCATTGTACCATTTCGACCATTTACAATCATTGAATGTGTTCTTATATCAATGTTCAAGGTGTATTATTAAACATTAATGTGTTGAAATGTGTTTCATTGAGGTACAATATGTGAGTTGTTTTGAAATTGTAATCCAAAAAAACATCAATTTTATGTAAAGGCAATGATCTTGTATTGAGAGAATAAATTTATACATGTGAATCATGAAATGTATGTGGTTTGGGGACAAGTACATCCCATCGTGCAGTGGTTTGCAATTAGCACATCTCCATGGAAATACTTGGATCAATTTGAAAAAAATTCATCTTCAAAGGTTGTAAAAGGTAAAATTTCCCTTTTTCTTAACATGAAAAAATGTTGTATATGTCAAACCATGTTTATAAACATTAGTAGGATCAAATGTTAAATAATCAAGTGTTAATCCTTGTGTTCAATGTATAGTACATGATGCAACCAATTAAATCAAAAATTATGTTTTTGTTATAATGTGAGAAGAGTTTGAACCAATTTGAATATCATGATGATTGAGGACATGTATCATGATGTCTATCTTGTACTCGCAATATGAATACATCCCTTTCACTTTGAAGGAAAACCGATGCATTATGTTTTTGCTTTACTTCATTTGTGTAAAATAAATATGGAAATTTTGGATCATTTGGCAATGTATGAAAACATTGATTATTTATGGTATCCACATCTTATTACAATTGTGTAGCAATTTGAAATTGATTTAAAATGATAATGGATTGTTCATCACTTTGATGCATGACTTGCTTCAATTCGTAACATTTAATTTTTTCCATCCAAAAATTTGGAGCTAAACTATCAATGTTGTTTGCATTAGTTTTGAAAACTCCTACATCACAAATTAGTTGAAAGTTCTTGATAAAAATCCCCAATGAAAATTACATCAAAATTTCCAAAAAAAAATTGGTGTGAATATGTTTGATTGATCTTAATCAAAGATCAATGAATTTCAATATTATTTTCCCTATTAATGAAATTTCATCTAATATTATCAATTGTAAATTGGTCATATTTCTTAACTAAATTATTTAATCGTTTTGAACTTAATGATGGTAAATCTTTACCATTAAGTAGTATAGAAGGACTCGAATGAATTGTAATTCCATCAATGTTAAATGTTGTTTTTCCAATATATGCCATGAATAAAACTCTTTTTTTTAAAGGGTCTGATCAAGGATGTCTATTATAAAAATGTCTCAAAGCTTGAATTTAAAACACTAATATTAAATTTTTACTTATACCAACACCTCCAATAATTAATAAATGAATTGGTTCATTTCAATTTTGTTTTTTTTTTCTATAGATGACATTTTTTGAAATAATGAATGGAATTCATGGGTAGGCATAATTTGGTCCTAAACATCAATATTGATTAAATCAAGAATGGTGGAAACACCTATACATGGGTTAGCAACAAATGTCATATAGTTTCATTCCCATAAAATTAACAATATTTTGTGATGAAAACCCAATATCTACATAATGGAATTTATCCATCCAGACATTAGTGTCATTTTTTGTTAATTTAAAAGCTTGAAATTCTATCTTTCTATTGTGTACGCATTATTATTGTAAAGATTTTTTCTTATTACATTGATTTGTATATCATGCATGTTATATGTCACATTCCATGTGGAATGGTAACCTTTGAAAATATGTTCATTATCAAAGACAAGCATAAACAATGATAATTGTTCTCCATAGTAATTTTCTAGGTCTTGATGTTCATTATAATGCACATAACGAATTATATGAATTTTTTTCCCTTTTTTTTAAATTTGCAACAAATTTAGTGATAGAATCTTTAAATAAATAGTTAGGCCTTTTGATGTATTTATCAATGATTGATGGACGCATAATATATATAGAGTCCAAAGGAAGTTGTTTTAAATGATGCAACATTTTTTAATACAAATGCATGTTCTTGTAATGGGGATGTATTAATGAATTTAAATATTCTAAATGCATGTTACAATGGTATAGATAACACGATATATGTAGTTAGTTGTGCTGACATTTGTTGAACAATAAGAAAAACATTTCCCATCTTTCAAATGCAAATATGTGTTTCAATTTTTTTCATTACAACTAATAATTATATTTTCAACTTTTTTGTCATCGTTTTATCTATTTTTGTTAGATAAAATGTGCAATAACTAACTACAACATAAAGGTCAAGTATGAATTGAACATTTGTGTTTGCTTGCCAAAGATTTCCAACTTGAATACCAAAGGGATTTGTTTGTATGTCTTTACATAATCTTTGTAAAAAAATTGTTGGTTTTTAAAATTTTATTTGTAATGCATTGATGTATGTCTCTTTATCTATAGAAAGCAATTTCAATAATGTGCTGAATGACATAGATGTTTATAAATCAATTTTATTAAGTTCATCAAAAATTATTTTGTTAATTTCACCTAAATGAACCCTTTTTGAAGGGGTTAAAAATTCCATTAGGAATGGTTTAAAAATTTTCATTTTCTCCATAGAAAGCCATGGAAAACTAAATCAACAAATGGCTTGATTTTTCTTCTTACAAGTCTTTCTTTGACAATGTGTTTAAGCTTCATGAAGAATGGGTTCTAGTTTATTATTATCACATGATATATATTTAACCACAAAGTTTTCAATTGCATTGTTTGAATCCAAACCATAAATTGGTGCATTTGCAACCCATAAAAGTCCATGATCATGTTGACTTCCACAACTTTAAAATTGTGTAATAAAGAATAAATCTAATAAACGCCCCAAAATGGAATTATCTTTCATACACAACGTACGAAAAGATTTCATATGATGATCATAATATTGTACACATGTAATACAATGACATCGTATAAGATCTGCAACATGTTTGGTTTTTAATTTGTCAAAAGGAATGTTAAGTCCTATTTTTTTATTATTTAGGTCATATAAACATTTTAATAAAGTAGGCCATTTACTTTCAGCACTAACAAATGTAACAAAAAATGTTGTGAGACCTAATTATTAAATCATTGCAAAGACATATTTTTTTAATCGATTTAAATAATTAGGTGAAGTACATAGTCCTAAAAGATGCATATATCCCATATCAAAATGTAAAATAACATCCAAATTTGGTTTGTTTATGACATCATATATGTGCTTGATATTGAAGTCCAAGGAATTTCCCTTTACATATGCACACCCAAGATGATGAAATAACAAAATGAATCAATATTTTAATAATTTTTTTAAAAAATTGGTATATGTGTGGCAAAATTATGATTTTTATGTAAGAATTCCCATTAAGCATTCATTTGATAAAACATTTTTCTTTCTTGGTTGCTACAAAATTGTCTAGAAAACAATGTTAGAAAGTTCAATTTTTCACAATGGGGATCTTGAAAAAGGCCCAATGGTTTGAAATCTTGGCCTAGTGCCACAATATAACATTTTCAAGATAATCATATATTTGTTCGGAAGATAATATGTTTTGCACCATTATATCTATTAATATGTCTTCTTGTTTTTCTTCAAATCTATCTTCATTATTATGGTCACATGATTCATCAATTATGTCACAAGAAACATTAGTATTGGTTTGCATTGATAATAAAAACATATCAAGCCATCATTGATGAATTGTTATTCCAAAATTCTCATATAATGGTGTGTTGAAAAGATCATGTAATGCCAACATAATGAGGTTCAAACAGACATTACCTATTAAATATGGTGATTTATATTACATTCGTCTTTTTAATGATAGGCCAATTGTTGCTTCATCATGAGGAAGATGAAGTAACATTAATTGGGTAGAATTGATATTGGATGGAACATTTATAATATTTCCTTCTATGTTATATTGTCCATAACTTTGGAGTTGCTAAATTAGAGCAATGTTAAATGAGATGATACTAATCGTTCTTTTAATTCATTTAGTTTTTTTATAGAATCTATGGCATTGTTCAATCTAATATTTGTAAAAAATAAAATTTTGGTGTTTTATTTTTATTAAGGAAAGAATAACAACTTTTACACAATAATGGATTTTATTTTTTGAAGTGGAACATGTAAAAAGTATTTTTGAATTGTGGATTTTAATATTTTTTTGTTTTTTTTAAAAGCACAATCAATGACATCACACACATGGATGAATGGGTCTATCCAATAATTGTTGAAAATATTTATCATGATGAGGTGAAGGATTTTCCAATCTTGTCAAAATATTTTCATGTATTATATTTGAAATCAATCTATTATGAACATTAATAGTTGAAGATGGTTGTTCAATGTGCAATGGTTGCATAGGGTTATTGCATGTCAATGTGTCAAATTGTGGATTTTCATGTGAATGTTGTTCTAGAAAATGTGCTTGTGGAATGTCATTAAGGCCAACATTGTATTTGTTAATGTTTCTATGTTGTTTAAACCAAAGTTAATTTTTTTTTCAAGATTTACATTTTTTTATGAAGGTGACATAAATGAGAATATACTTGAGTGAATCTCAATTCTAAGGTGTAATTGTTGATAAGAAATATGTTTGCTATATCTTTTAAAGTGGAAGATGGAAATGTAGTCATTAAATTTTTTAATTGTTCATTGTGCATTAGTTTCCAATGGAAATGTTTAGGTTTTTCGATCACATTTTCATGTGATACTTCAATTTTTTGTTTTTGTGGGTGCATGATATCATTGATTCCATACAAAAGTAGAGATTGTTTTTGACCTCATTGTTTAATGGACATTGTTTTTGATTGGTTGGTATGTTTTGTTTGTGGTAACATGTTTTGGTCTACTTCCCATGAGGCATTGTAAAAAGTGATTGGTTCATAATGCCCATTTCTAGCATTTACAATGTCCTTGTGATAAAGTAATTGTAATGTGCTATTACTTATGAAATCATCACCTACTCAAAAACACACCACACAATTGTTTTTTGACCAAACATGGATGGGCCTATGTAAATAATTTGCCAAATAAAATATGGCACAATTATCACCCTTAAACCTCCAAAGTTGGCACTTATGCTCATTTTTTGAATATAGTTTTGTAAAAGATTTATACCATGATCTTCATACAATAAAGAAACATTGAAATGAATATTAATCAATTCTTGAATTTGGGGGTTAATGGGTTGTTGAAGGGATTGTGCAAAATGGGTCATGCATTGAGTTCAAAGTTGAAGTGAAGTTTGGGACTAATGAAATAAAAATGTTAAAGAATCAAACAAACAATCATCATGTACAAAAGGATAATTTTGATTCATTGAAGATGGTGACCATGAAGCATAATATCAATGTTCATTATGAGGTCAAGAAAAAATAAAGGAAAATTAAAATAATCTTGTGTTTATGTAACTTTATTAATGGGAGAATCTTAATGCTTTTCAACAAAATGATACAATGACAAACCCAAAATAAAGTTTTAAATCAGTGGCTAGAAAGCTACCTAAATGTTAATTAACTAATGTGTGAAGCAAAACCAAGAAGGAAAAAAGGAAAGTTTTTGAGGGGAGAAAGAAAAAAAGGAAAAAAAAGCCTAAACCACAATGTTAGTTAAGTAATCTTTGAGAAAAAATAAAAAATAAAAGAGAAAAAAAGGGTGAATGGCCCACTATTAACTAGTGGATACACTACCAAATGCACTATTCACCAAAATGCCATTAATTTGGGAACAAAAATAAAAATATTTTGCCACTTTAATCTAGAGACTTCAATTTCACAAGATACTTTTGAATTCTAATAATGGTATAGTTTTTGGGCAAGATAATGGAATATTGGCAAACACAAAAATAGGGGAAAAGAAAAAATCCCTAAACAATAAAAATAATATGGAAAAATGTGAGGTATGTTGGTATGTGGGTATGTGATAAGTGATATGTTGGTATGGTGATAGGTATTGAAAATGTGGATGTTTTTGTCAACTTTTTGGTAAAAGTCAAAAATGAACTAAAAAATCAGAAATAAGGAAAAAATATGGTCATATTGAAACTTTAAAGGTGTGGCCTTACAATATGCAATAGAGACCTATCTACATACAAAAACAATGAACTACATACAAAATACTAAATATCTCAATGAAAGCAAAATCCTAAAAAAGTTCAAGCACAAGAAGAATCTCCAACAACTTCTCTTACAACCTCTACAACAACTTCTTGGGGTTGGAATTTTCATTCTATGCAACAAGTTCCCCAATTGGACTCAAGTGGAAGGTACCAAAAACTTTCAAAGCTCCAAAGGAGTTCAATCATAGACACTTTTTCATTAGAATATTTTTCCATAAAATCCTTTTCTTGGAATCTGAACAAAGGAAACAACTAAGGAATTTTTACAAGGGAAATGCATGGTGAACCATCAACAACCTCAATTGTGGTATTGATGTGAATATCGAAAGCACATGTTGTAGTAACTTTACACAAATTACAGAAATACAACCCATTATAGGATTGTTAGTAAATATCACCAAGTTTGCATTTAGAACAAGGGTCCAACCATGCTATTAAAAACCACACATGCCCCCTTAAACCATTGTTTTATTATTAAAATATTATTGATTTTTTTTAATACATCTTTCAAAAAAACATTAAAAACATTTGAATTCTTCTTAATATTATTATGCTAAAATGTATATTTTAAAATACCCCAAAATATGTCATTAAAAAATATTTTCAATTTGTGCTTCTAGTGTCAAAATTGATTTTAAACTACTTTTAAAATAATGATTACAAGAGGTTAAAAGTCCTTATACGTACTTTTCCTTCATTAGATTGATTCCAAATTTTTATGATATGTACATAATGTATTCACAATAACATTTTATTAAAAATATATATATATTTTTTCTATTTTTACAATCCAAAGTTCAAAAAATTAGGTAGTGATTATGATTGCTTTTGGTACATGTTAATATGATTGCACTCACAAATTTGTTTATAGGGAAAAGTGGAAGGATTTGTGACCATCAAACACCCATCAACCTAAAAAATAAAAATCAAGTGTTAGAAAGTTTAATATTTCAAATCATATTAGATTAAAATGTAAAGAAATTAACATAGATCAACTTTAACATATTAAAATCTAACAATTTACATTAGAATCTAATACTGTAATACAATGAAAAAAAAATTGAAACTAACCTTGTGGGTTATGGCACAATCAGGATTGATATGGAGATTAAAAACCCCTTTTAAATGTTTTTACAATGAAGTTAATAGTGTTGGAACAATGATGGATGAAGCGATGGTGAACAAACGCATATCACCTTTGTTGCTATAAGCAATATTTTTCACGATGTAGATGTAAGTATTCCTTTTTGAAATTATTTTGCCAAATCATGGAACTTAGCACAAAACAAAGCAGAAAAATTCATTTATACCAAACAAATGCACTATAAATTCAAGTTGGAAAAAAAATGACACAGCTACCGCATGAGTTTAAAGCCTAAACTTAAAGCCTAGAAGTGAAACTTGAAATGGTAAAATGTCTTTTCCCCTCTACACATGCAAGTAAAACCAAAAAATTTAACCAAAAAATGAATGTTGTACTAATAAACCTAGAATCAAACATGGGGATAAATGTAAGCATTCATCCTCATTATAGACGAATAATGTTTTTCATTCATTTAATGTATGGATGAAAGAAATTAATTGCATTTAGTACATGTTTTTAATAAATTCCATCAAAATTATGCATGAATGTTTTATTTTATCATTAAATTATTATGGATTTTTTTTCCATAATTTTAAATAACTAGATTTTCATGAAACATAATCTAATTATGTACATGATATAACATTTGTTGAATACTGTAATGTAAATTCCATTATAAATGTATTTCATAGCTATGGTTTTAAAAGCCATTATTTTTAAAATGGTTTAACTATATTACCATTACTATGTTAACATCACCCCATAATCAATGTTGTTTTTAGAAAATAAATTATATATATATATAATTTTATTTTATCATTTTATTTTTATTTTTTATTTCAAGCAAATTGACCCAATGTTGTTGATGATAGTAGGTTTTTTCCTCCCCCCCCCTTCTAAGGTGCCACAACTTCTTTCAAACCTATTTATAACTATCATTAGCAACAATGGGAGGGTTTCTTTTTCATTATACGTCAAAGGTGTCATGACTTTCTTCAAATTTAACCAATTTTGTTGATAACAATGGGTTTTGAATGTTTAAAATATTTTAAAACTATCTAATGTCCTTAATTAGATTTTTTCAAACAACTTACTATCATAGATGGCAATGGGGTTTTGTTTATTATTATTTATTTTCAAGGCACCCTAGTTTTCCACGAAATAAATATATAATGTTGTTAACAAAAATTGGGGGGGGGGCGGACATTCATTCCATGAAAATATTTCCTAAATTGTTTAACATTGTTCATGAAAATGATTTCTTAAAAACAAAATTAGAAATCATTTTGGTCCCATCATCATATTTTCCCCTACTATCACAATTTCATTATCCATCATTATTAAATGACATTCAAGTTTGAGATCTTAATATTTGAACAACAAAATCAGTTCATGACCCCCAAAAAAATCAATTAATATCACTTCACATTGTTCCTACCCATAACAATATTTAAATTAAATTTGGGCATTAAAATTTTGCTTCATACATTTTCCATAAAACCATTAAAAGTTTTTTTTCCTTTAGAAACAAATGGGGTTTTGAGGTGGATGGGATGAATAGATACCTAGGGGCATTAGGCTATTAAAATAAGTATCTAAATTGTGAATGTATGGGTTATTGAAAATTTTAATGGGGGGGGGGGGGGGGGGGGGATCAATGTTTAACAAATCTTTGAATTTTTTCACAACTACTAATTCTGAATTTTTTATATTTATCTACCCTTAATTTTAAAATATCCAACATTGAAAAAACACCAAATTCCCAAAATCTCATCTTACCCTTCTTTTCATGAAAATGTTTAACTCATATTTTATCTTCAATTCTGATAATTGTTCAACATTATTCCAGATTTTAATAATTTATGCTTTGAATTGATGAGCTAGAACTTGAACAATGTGTCAGACATGCCAAATGAAATAGCCACCATTCCATAGTCTCTCCCCCTAAAGGCAGAGCCAATAAAATTTCCTCCATATCTGGTGACCAAATTTCAACAGATTTTTATTTGGTCGATTCACCAATTTTTTGAAAACCTTTTTTCTATGCAATTTCTGCCCTATAACTAAATGTAATAGATGCAAGTTATGGCACTCAACCAATCAATCCCATGCAAGTGGAAATAGTGCAAATGAGTTATGAGTTCTAACACCACTATTGTGTACAAATGTGCTTTTGTGCTATTATTGTTTTACAAAAAATTGTTGTCTCATGCTCAAACCAACTTGCAACCACCCACTAGGGTGTTGCCCATATCAACCAAAAACAAATTATGTGTAGAGTACAGCTTTAGAATGAAGGACCTTTAAAAAATGTGTAGCTAGAATAGGCTATTGTGGTGGGTGGGGAGCATTTTGGGAATGCTCACCACACCATGTGCTTTACTCACATAAGACACAAGATTAACATGATCATGAACCTCAACAATATAATACAACTTATGCACTTCCCAAAGTTTACAAACACATAATCAACCAAGTTTATATTGATGATGAATAATTGGAAAAAAAAGTCACCATATACAAGAAAATAAAAAACAAGTCTCAATGCTCTCTAATTGCTACAAATGCACTACAAAATAACAAGTGAACATCAAGAACAGTCAGCATGAATATGCACTTGCTAAGAGGAGTTAATTAGAATGTAAATCCTTGTCCTTGCATGAAACAATATGTAACACCAATATCATAGACATGCAAGAATCCCCAAGTAAACAAGAAAACCTAACTAACCTATCTCACTATTATATTTGAACTTAGAATTGATGTTATTAGCCATTGGTAGATGACAACATACATGCTAAATCTATTAATAGAACTTGCTTCATCATAAGTAAGTAGTAAAGTGATTTGTGATATCCAACAAGGCATCACAAACATGCTAGCCCTACAAATAGATAAGATGTAGTACATGTGCATCTATGTATGTACACAAATACATATATTATTATGTGATTTATTTGTATGTGTTTGTGTGTATGCGCATATATGTGTTTATACATGTGTAACAATGTTAAGATTATTATAGTTGCAATATTGAACCACTTATGTGATGATAATTTATTACAAGCACATAATAGATTTTGCCAACATTGTAATTAATATTAATAATTTGTTTTAAACTAAGTTTTGCTTACTCAATATCTATGTTCATAATGTGAATTTTTCAATTCTTGCAAAGAATGATTATATTGAAATTAATAGATGTGTTAATTTTTTTAAATTTTTTATTTATTAGATTTGGATATATAATTTACAAATAAAAAACGTCTTCTTCAAACTATTTGTAAAGTTAATGTAATTACAACTTTATATTTTCAAATTATAATACAACTATTGTAATATTAATCTATATATATATGAATCTTTTTCAATAAAAATTTTATAATGAATTGTATAATTATTTTTTTCCAATGTCCACATTTAAGTTTTATGATATAAAGGTTTTGGTATGTAATTTAATGTTATTCAGTTTTAGAATTATGTAAATGTTTTCTAAAGAATAATTCTAAGCACTCCATTGATCCAAAAAAATATGAATGATTTTGATTTTAATAATTTGACCAAAAAGATGTATAAAATTTTACAAAAAGAAATTAGTAATTCAAACCCCTAAAACCCATCAATTCATCACTAGCCAAAAAATTCCCATTATTCAGTGCAAAATCCAAAATCCCAAAATCCCAAAATCCAAAATTTCAAAATCCATATATATCCAATATATGAAATCCAAAATTGAGGTCCAAAATTTTGGTGTAATACTAAAGATGTGTGAAATTGAGGTAATATTATAATTTACCAAAATTGTTGTATAATTCCTTCCTATTATAACTATGGTAAAAAACCTTTCAATTCACTATTTTGTGAAGTTGTTTTCACCTTGGCATTCAAGCAAAAGAAGATGATTTGACCCTTCTGTTTTCAAACTACCCTCACCCTAAATTGAAGAATGTGACTTCTCACTTAAAAGAATAAAACCAACTAGTTATACAATTGGACTCAAAACAAATTTCCCTTTTGGTTTTTTCTCTTTAAACAAAGAGAGGTGTTAGCCCACCAATGTTCATTTCATTTAACAAAGTCACTAATTAAAGCCTTTATGAGTAGGACCTATCAACAATGTAGCAAGCACATGTTCTCAAACACAATGAAACAAGAAGGCAATGAAAAAGAACTTTTAGGGTGCATAGATCAAACAACTAGTTCTAAACTATATGGGTTGATTATGAACATTAGTAAAACAATCCCATGACAAAGGCACTTGCATGTAGCCTAGTGGCTAAATAAAAATATGAAAGGGAGGAGGCAACAAAACCCACTTTGCTTACTAATGATTGTTTTACATCTTGTGCCTTATTTGATCCTTGATTCTTTTGGTCATCATCTTTCTATCGAGCTTGGATATATGATGGGAGCACAACCACATTAGACTAGGAAATGTCATGTGATCACAAAAATCCAAGAACGTGGAGGTGCTCCCTTGGATGTCATGCAAACACATCTTTGATCTTGTGCAAGTCCGGCCACGAATGTTTAGTCATTAACACATTTTATCACACTTACATTCTATTTATCCTCACTTCATTTCCTTATAACTTTATGTAGATGCCTTGGCTTGTTAGATTCTATAATTACACATCTTTCATGTTGTGAAAGTGGACATACCGATTTGGGTATTAACTTGCTTTGATGTTTGTGCAAAAGTGAGCATATTACAATCCACAATATTTTCCAAGATATTGTTGTAACTATTGTTTTGGAAAATGGAACACCCATACAAAAAGAGGTTTCCCACCTTTCCCCCACCACATTTAGCAACAAATTGATATTCTTCACTAGAAACAACTTTCAAACCTTAATAGACATTGTCATAGTTGATTCAACCTACTTAAATATGGTACAATGTGCAGTGTCCACAATAATGCATGCAATGATAGTTGCAACTCAAAAGAAAACACGATCATATGTAAAGCGCACATCAAAAGACACCTTCATTCCCCTTGCCATAAAGACTTATGATTGTCTTCATTCTCATTTCAACTCCTTTTTAACTACTTGTGTTCAAGCCACTATAGCCCATGATTTTGCAATCTATTTTAGTTCTCACAATGTTTATTTCTTATTGTTGGCATTGTGTGTCCATAATCTTTCAACCTGTGCAAGCCATTGCGATTTTTCAAAGTGCTATCACAATTGAGAAACATTCCTCATCTTTTTCACACATCACAACTAGTGCACCTCTCTTGCTAGCCAATTTGTGACAGATGTCTTTTTAGTTTATGGTCTTCTATTTTGTTAATGTGTTAGTGATGTTGTGGTTGTTATGTTCGTTTGTGGCATGTGTGTTGCACTTTTATTTGCCTTGTACTTCTTGTGGATGGGTTCCTCCTGATCACCGCCTTTTTTGTCTACAGGGTTTATCATCATCATTATTATTGGTTTTGGCAGATTTCTGTTTGCTGGAGAAAAAGATACACAAGATCCTTCCTAAGGACTTTCATATTGGGTGGTACTATCTTTTTTTACTCTCTACTTTTTGAGTTGAGAAAAGTTGGAAAATGTGTTTTTTTCAACCAAACAATTGCCACTTTTGAATAGATTATTGACTGAGGAGCTGAGGTCTAGGGCTTGCATCGGTGTTACTTTGCAGAAAGCACATCAACAGAATTTTTTTCATTTTCATGTTTTCCCCTGATACCCAATGAATATATATACTAGTGTGGCCCATGTTACCACATCCTCAACTGATTTTTCCTTTCAAAACCTGATTTTTTGGAATTTATTTGAATTTTCAGCGCCAGAAATCACTTAAAAATCAATAATATCTCCCACACTCTGAATGCAAATCTTACCAAATAAATTCCATTAAATCCTGCTCATCAAGATTCTTTCCAACAACACCAAAGGCATTTTCCAATTCCTCTGAAATTTTCAGCTGCGATTTAATTTAATTTTCAGTGAAGAAATCATTCAATATTCAAGAACTTTTCCACCACATGTCCAAACGTCATGGAACAAAGCCCATGCAAACCCCCCCCCCCCCCTTGTGGCCGAGAGCTTTCTTTCCAAAGACACCAAGAACACACGATCTGAAACATCCAGGTTCAGTGGATTTCATAAATACAAAACAAAACAAACTACCTTCCTTCATAGATAGATACTCAGCAGATAC
>Ga0209208_10002515_pt1 | contig 26332 bp, 21 predicted proteins | sample S1TSphfallax_3_FD_187694 | JGI IMG/M metagenome (GOLD analysis project Ga0209208, IMG submission 187694) | Host-associated microbial communities from peat moss isolated from Minnesota, USA - S1T2_Fd - Sphagnum fallax MG (SPAdes) (version 2) | ecosystem: Host-associated > Plants > Peat moss >...
CCACATTCCCTAGCTTTGCACACTAGGAAAATAAGGAAAATAAAGGAGTGTCAAATTTTTGATATTGGAAATAGAACAAAGTGACAAGTTCACGAACATTTCACAAACAAAACAACGCAAGTGGTTAATGGAACCAATGTTGGGCGTCACAAACTTGATTTGAATTCACTAAATTCACATGATCTGAATTTTGGAAGAAACCATCACCAATCTCATTATAATAGATTCTATGCTTGGTAACAAAAATTACATTAACTAGTTAAAATGCCCAAGGCTTTTGAATGTGAGTTTCAAAATTCCCAAGTTGTGAACCCAATTTGGACATCATTTACCATTCGCACGTTTGTCTAAAGTTGTATGACACTTTACGACTCCCAATTCCCAAAATGGGAGTCCATCTTGAGACTTTAAGAATCCTGAAAGTTCTTTCTTTTGATTACCACACATTTCCCTTTCACAAAGGGAATGTGTTTAGGTGCTTATTTTGTGTTATTTTAACTTGTTTCCTTTTCCCCTTGCTCTAACCTTGGTTGTGAGCCCAAAATTAGTTCATGACATCTAATCACTAGCTTCCACCCACTCCATGTCCTCATCGACCAAAAAAATGTTATCTATAGGATGGTCTTCCCTTTAATAAACCTAATTTTTCAAATGAACCTTGGTGGTTCCAACTACCTTAAAAGATGGTATGTCTTGTTTTGACATCCCAAGGTCGTTGGGGGCTCTCATTTCATGTAGACATAATCCTCAACTTGGAGATGTTGTAATTGGGGCCTATACATTCCACTCTTAATCTTGTATAATGTAAAGTGCACATCGTGTTATTGTTAAGTTTTCCAAGGTCATAGGCATGACTTTTGGAAGAATTCCATTTGATCATGTAATGTTTGGCTCCATGTTTCACAATAAATAAATCCACAAATTGAGTCAAATTTCTACTCCATTGCACACAACAACGTCAATTCCCTACCATATAATAATTGGTAAAAATAATAAGAAACAAAAGATATTTGCTTATGAAATTAATGTATTATGTCAAAATGGCAACGTAAAGACCCAAATGTGGTGATTATCATGTTTTTAAAATTCGTGTTTGGTTATTTAAACAATGAATTTAGCTAGTTCATTAACTTCAAGGTCATCTTGTGATGTGATTCTATGATCAAACAAGGCATTGCCACACAACTTGTCAAATGCCCTAGATATCTTCATCCTTGATTCATTAAATTTTCAATATGTTTTTCAAATTTGGTTAATACTTAATCAAAAATTGCAATGACCCAATTATGAAAAGTTTTTTTTTTATTTTGATTCATTTGTTCACTCAATTTGCTAAAATGTTCCACCATTACTAATACTTATTGTGTAGTAATGAATGGTCCAACAATATCCTAGACCCATGATTGATAATAACTTTAAATGTAGTGATACCATATTGAAGCTAGACCACATTTTATCACACCCCACACCTTAGAACATATGTTGCAACTTGTTGATACAACCTACCCCACCAATATTATCTTTGTAATATGAAATGCGTCTTCCACACTCAAAGTGCCTAAGTTTTTCATGTACATCCTTTCATGTACATCCCACATTGACTAAACTTGTTTTTTCAATTTAGGAATTATCTTACATTTCACATCTAATCATACTCAGAACACCTCTTTAGCTAATCATCAACCAACTAAATTCCAATTAGGTTTATGATAAAGTCTATATTGTTCTTGAGAAGGCATGGATGAAAAAGTGTCATCACCTTGAATTTGTGCAAAACCCCAAGATTTTTCCACATATCATTGATTAACCACCAACTCGAACTTTATTTCATTCATGATCCACCTCTTCACAATCATCTAACTCTTGAATTGAACCTACTGTCAATGCAAGGTATGCATAAGCATGCCAACCTAGTGAAACCTCTTTGTTGGAAATGCCATGCCACCTAGCCCCAATGAAATCCTTGTTAGAGATGCTTGGGTTAAGCCCATAAATCCATGTTGGAAGTGCTTACTTGATGTATTACCTCAAAATCATGTTATTGCAATAGCAAGGCCCACTTGGCCAAATTTTCATTTATAGCTTTTCTTACATTGGATATGCCAATTCAATGATTTGGATTCAATTCAATTGCCAAGCCCATCACCCATCTCCAAATCCATTTGTTATCCATACAAATTTGTGTGAAAATGGGGCCACTAACCATACTACTCCCAATGCCTCTCCTCCTTGAGATAAATTCGTGGACCCTACATCATTGTTACTCCTTAATGCATATGTAATGACATATTCTTGACCATCATCATCAAATTGTGTTGAAACCACTCCTAATCCTAGTGGACTCTAATCAATGTAAAGTTCAAGGGGTGCTTCACATTAGGCCTCCTAAGAATCAAACTTCACTAAGTTTGGAGTTTCTCAAAAGCGACAACTTGTTTTGGATCCCACTTCTATTATTGACATGTTTGCATCAACAAAGTCTAAGGCTTTGTAATCAAGCTAAAACTCCTCACAAATCAATGATAACAAATTGATGATTTGAAGAATTCTTTTGGCCTAGGCACATATATTGGTGGTGAAAGGCCTCTAAGCAAAATCACATGCATAAAATGTGGCAAATGCTCATGAAAAGAAATTCATTTGTGATCCTCACTGTTGTAACTACTCAAACATTATTATAGGTGTCATACATGTGTATTTGGTGTCTCACTAAAAATGAATATAGCAATGGGCAATAGGAAATTTTATCAACTCTTCATCCATCACACATTGAAAACCTGAAGGCACATTGTTAAGATCAAAAGGACTTTTGAATTGGAACTTTCACAATTGGATTCTGATGGCCTATTGTAAACCTTTACATCTTCAAATAGAGAGGTGGTAGAGGAAAGGTCATCAACAGTTGACTCTTGTAGGCCTGCTATCATTGGGTGAACCTAGTGAGTCACACTTGGCAAAACCAGCTGATGGCAGCCCATTCGTTTCCTAGCACAGCTAGGGGACGTTAGGAATCTGTGCAGAATCAGAACTACCTTCATAATCGACAGCAAGTTTTGTTTTTACTCCCAATCAAGTTGCTGGGGAGCTTCATTTGGCTTACCCAGCTTTCCAACATTGATTATAGGGTCATTATGAACAAGAATGCCACAAAGGTGAAGGAAAAGATGCATATGCAATGGGACAACATGGGGTCATGCTCAAAATCCACAAATCCTTCTCAAAAACCTTAATAACTGCTAGATAATGGCATATCTAATTCACCGGTTAATTGTACCTATATTTACCATCTATACATTTCGCATCAATTACCACTTGCAGTTCTAAAAAGCATATTGGTAAAATGAGGTCAGCTTTGCATGCATGAAGTTTATGCCAGATTGAAATGCTTACTGTAAATACATGGTCAATTATAGTTGCTTACTGTTACCACTCATCTAGCTTGGAATACACCAAATGCAAAGTTGCAACAACAGTGCAAAGCACTGCTTTGAAATCGTGACTGTAACAGTTCAGGTTTTGATGGTCCTAAAATGAGAGATACATGATCAACAAATCTATTAGAACAGGGGTATGCCAGTACTGTTCTAGCCCATGCACCTCCCAAATGTGTTGTGCATACCACAGTTGCACAACACATGCTCTCAGGGTGGCACAGTTGCAATCAAGCTACTGTTACACCACATTGAGAACATGCTTAACTCAATACTAATGCTGCAGAATATAGGTCCTATGACCACATATCAGTTGTCCCTTGTTGCAGTTGAGCCCCAAAGAGCATCTCTATGAGAATGAAATTCGCTTTGGATTAGGATTCATACTTTTGCAACCAGAAAAACCCGAGGTGTGCAATTATCTATTTACATTACAGAAGAACTGAGAAGGTTGCTGGAAGGGGGGCTAAACCTTAAATATTGTGAGGGTCTCATTGCCCTCTATGAGCATGCTTTAACCTCCATGATACAGTCACAAACACTCCAACATCACAGGCACTCCATATTTTGGTTTAACAGTGAACTGAAGATACGGTGCATGACGGTAATTGGGTGAGAGGTGAAATCGAAAGCGCTGAAGCACCACAGCTAGCACAGATCTTGCTTCCTCTAAAGCAAATCCCTGTCCCACACAGAACCGTGGCCCCAATGAAAAAGGTATAAAAGCTGAAGGGTGTTTACTTGCCTTCGCAACACCATCAGCAAATCGCTCTGGCTTGAACTCAAGTACATCTGCCCCCCACAGATCAGGGTCAAGGTGCACAGCAGGCCTGGGAAAATGTAAGCTCAACCCCTTTGGAATGTCTAGGTCACCCAGCTTTGCATCCCTCAGTGCCTGTCTGGTTTGGATCGCAAGTGGTGAAAATAGACGAAGTGACTCATTTAGAATCATATTCAACTGCAGCCCATCCAATCCGCACAGTATGCAATCAGTTAAAAGATGTGAGCTCAAAAAGAATTTCAAATGGGCTGACAAAAAAGAATTTCAAATGGGCTGACGAAAAAGAAATCAACATACCGTTTTGAGTTTACTGAGCATGTCAGTGTCAATTGAACGATTGCCACGTCCACAAACTCTTGTGACCTCTTCACGAGCACTTTCTTGCCAAGTTGTGTGTGATGCCAGTAGCATCATGGTCCATGTGAGAAGAGTTGCTGTGGTCTCATGCCCTGCCAAGAAGAAGGTCTTGCAATTATCAATTAATGCCTGCATACCAAACTGCACCTTCCCACCCTTGAGAGCAGTTTCTTCTGATGCTGCAGTGAGCATGAGACCCAATAAGTCAATCCCATGTGAAGCATTCTTGGCTTGGTTCACCGTATCCCTCCTTGATTGAATAATTTCCCTCAGAGAGCTTGAAATTGTCATTTGGGTCTTAAGTATTTGTATGTTCAGTGGTGTTGGAAGAAGGCTGCCAAAAAAATTGCACAAGAACCTTAGGAGTGGGACAGTGTTGTAAGGAAACTCAATTGCTTGAGGACTCTTGGGTTTCTGTAATCATATGGTTCTCACCACATGGACAAGATCATATGGATGACACATGAAGACTGGTAAAAGGTCTACAGCCACTTGAGACAATGAAATTAGGTACCTCATCCATGGTCAAACTAGATTACTTGTGAGCAAAAGGGATTCAGTAAGCAGTGTGTGAATGATAGGAGTAACCTGTATCCTGGTAGTGCAGAAAATCTTTGCAGAGCTCGTTGGCCCAGATGATTGCGCAGTACAAGTTGTTGGTCAAACACTTTCCTTCCTTTTTCGTAGCTACTCCCAAATGCAGTATGTGCAATTATATCAGCTGTCACATGTCTCATGTAATCACCCACTTCCAGTTCCACACAACCCCCATCATGTTGCACTCTCATTTCCCATTCGTCTGCCATTGATGATGCACACTTCACCATTGCCCCTACCATTGCCTATGCATAGAATCAAGGTCAGTCCCCAAAATGCTCAAAATCATGAGGTGTGTATTATTGGTATCCCCTTGATCCATCGATACTTGTTGAAAATGTACACCAATAGAGGGAATAGGTACTGTATGCTGCATTGTATCCCTATCAAGAACCATTTGGGGACCTCTTGGTTTATGCAGGTGGCCCGATAGGTGGATAATTACAGGCATTTTCATTTGTGTTCTCGACACTTGAGTCAGATAATTCAGAGAGACATGGAAAACTTTCTCCTTCTGCAACCTCTTTTTTTTCTGGGACTGTATGTTTCTCAGTGTCTCCGTTCAAAGTAGAACTGAGTATTGATCCCAGACATAGATCACACATATTCACAGTCTCATACCTTGAGCTTTTCTTGATGGAAGGCAGGGTTCACAATCTGGCGATGGAGAGCCCATTCTTCTCCAGTGGTTGTCACCAGCCCCTTACCAAGAACTTCAATCACAAATCTGTTCTGTATTTTGGACTTTGAGTAGAACCCATTCTTGTTCGTCAAAACTTCTTTGATAAGATCAGGTTCTGTTAAAGTGATCCTTGGCTCCCATCCAAACCACCAAAGATACCTCTTTCCTGTCACACAAACAGACACTTGTATTTGTTCAAGAGTTGCCCTCTTTCTTTACAGAGAGAAGTCAATTTACAAGAGTGAAGTCAGAACTCAACAACAAACTAAATGTTCTTCTACATTAAGACTTGACAAAGAAGGAGAGCACACGAGCTCTCCACCTGTTTGTCAAAATCCCATCACTCCAATGGACTTTTATCTGGACACCAATTGGTTGGTGTGAGGACTTCTTGAAAACCCTACACAACATGCATCAAACTCTTGTGGGTAAATCGATCTATCCAAAAAGCTCAACTGAATCAACTGCTGGATCTTCTTATTTGACTGATGAGAGTGGTAGCATCTTACTCACACTACTAAAATCACTATTTTTGCTGTTGATGTCTTGTCTGAGAGTCACTATATGGTTATTGATCATGATGAAGAAAATTTTCCAATCCCCAGGGATCATGTGTGCACAATTGAGACATGAGAGTGTAAAATAAACACTGATAGGCAGGCATGCAAGGGGAAAATCATAAATGCAAAATGATACATGGGTTGTAGGGTTTTCTTGACAAAAAAACACATGCATCAGTCTTGACAACAAGCACATTAACAGAGGGAAGTAATTGAAGTTTAGGGTTAGTGTTCTCCCTTAAGGAGACTTTTCAGAAATGCACAAAGCGACCAAATAAAAAATTTTAAAAAGAAAAAGAAAAAGAAATACAACCCCAAAAAAAAAGTTTTGAACATCAACCAAAAGTGCACAGCAGAAATGAAGCTCGGAGAAAAACTGAGATATGGATCTAAAAGGGGGGTGAAAAAAACAGAAACCACTCGCTCACCGTAAGCTTGGCAGTTGCGAGTATGAAAAGGCAAAATGTGAGAGAGAGTATCATAGTCGCCAGTTTTCATATCCTTTTCTGCTTCCGCTCTCTGAAGCCTGAGAATGTCAGGCATGTTTCCCAGGAGCCACAGAGCTTGAGGACCCTTCACTCCTTGCCTGTTCATGATTCTCTTGATCCTTGCTGGAGTAACCACGAACTTGTCCACCAACCCAACTGCAATGTAAGCAAGCCAAATCAACAGCACTGTGAGTAGAAGAGTTCCAGACAGCGATGAAGACGATGATGAAGACCATCTTTGGTCCCCCGAAAAATACTCCATCCCAATTGAGAACTAGTATTTTGTGACCTTGTTCTACTGTATCCAGTAGATATGACAGTTGCACCTCATCCAAGATTTCCATTGCAGAGCCACATACTGAGCAACGTTGCAGATGCTCTAAGTAATATGCGCTACAAAAGAAAGAGTCCGCTACATGAGTCTCAAGGGAGTTCAAAACCGGTGTGCAATATCAGGCCCAGGACTATATTGCAACCTAAACAGCGAGTTCTTGCGGAGAGTATTTTGTAGTCGGAGGAAAACTCGAAAACCCCGGCTGAGCCAAGTGCTTTGTCTGGTGGCGAAATTTCTCGACTTGGCGAATTTGTTTTCAAAAAATGAAAAAACCGAGAAAATAGGGATTTAAATGGATTTTTCGCCATTTTTTTGAAATATAAATAATTAAATGAACCACATCTAGAGCTAGGCACTTCTTAAGTCGTCACTTGTAACAGCACTTTTGTAAAAATGCTACAGCCCACCTACGACAATTGCCATTTAATGCTGGAGATCCTTGGCAGTGGACCCACTTGAGGAATCTGACCCTGGTCTGAGCCATAGGTTTTTTTCTTTTTTTTATTAATTCCCAATTTTGTGAGACCGAAAATTTGGCGGGTTCCTCCAAATAATCAGCAAATTCACCTAGCCGAATTCAGAGTAGAAAGCAAAAAATTCTAACATTTTCCCCAACTTTTTGTAAAAAAACCAACAAAATTTGTCAAAAAAAAAACACTGGGCGCCTCAGATTCTGAGCCATCAAACCCCAACAGAGGGGGGCAGGTTATCAACCTGTCCTGGGCAGGCATTAGAAATCACATCAATTGCTCTCATGAAGCACTTGGCGAAACTTCTTAGCATATTTGAAAGGTATCTTATATTCATAATGCCCTTGGCTGCCTTTTTTAACACTAGGAGGAGTGGGATTTTATGAGATGAAAATTCTCCCTTCTGGAAGACAAAAGGAGGTTTTGTTTTGTCATCAGGCATTTCATGAAGTCATCATGGTTTCATCATGAATTTTGCATCTTCATGGGTCAGTTGGCAATGTGGCTCCATGGGGGTGGGCATTTTGTTTGGGTAACTCCCCTTGGAGAGAGGTTCCGTTCCGTAAAATAATCGCCTTTGATGGATGATAGCCAAGAGTGATTATTTTTAGAACTCCTCACTCCTTGGGAGTTGCCCTACACATTAATATCTCTCCTGAAAGAGAGCAGGCATACTATGCCTACTAAGAGTGAAAGGGAAATTGTGCTTAGGTATAGGCAGAATAATATCAGTCTCAATGGGGGTAAGAAGTAAGAACCCTTTTCTTACACCTGCAGATCGACCTATGTTCAGGTTCATGACAATGCTATCTCATGCTCATGCTAAGTAATGCATCCTGGGCTTTCTGCAGGAGAGAGCAGGTTGCCCAGGATGCACTACATCACAAAATTGACCAAACAAACACTGGTGGGTTTTTCTTTTTCAGATTTTTGCTGTGGCACGTTGATGGCGACAACCTTTTTAGAGATCAGTGTTGAAGGTTGAAACGTGAAACTACCAAACAATCGAAATGTGTTGACTAGTAACCGTCCCCAGGATTAGAAAATGTGTCTAAATATGATGATTTTTTTCAGAAAAAGCTTCGCAATTCTCGTGCTTCGCAATAGGGAGAATGCCAGGAATCGAGAAAAGGAACTTTCGAGGGAACCGTTCCCGACCACATTAGGGAGAGGTGGCGTAGGGTCTCCGTCTCTTTTCGCTTGTGTGCACTGGGGGCGGGTTGCTTTTTGGCGACGGAAAGCCCCTCCCGGAGCATAGTGAAGAGACAGGAAGGTGGCTGGCGGGGAAGCGAGTTAGTGGCCGCAACGACGAACCAACCGGCCAGTAGATGAGTGCAAGATGGCGCCCACTCACGACTTTGATCGAGTAACAACGACAGGTTTGAGAATTGTCTGTTTTTTTTTTTATTGACTCAGTTTTCGTGTTGTGGAGTTATTTCCTAGATGCTTGATAATGGTCTCCAAGAGATCTGTCTCTAACCTGATTTGTCTGATTCGAGCAGATGTTTGGAGTACTTATAAAGAGAGATTCTTTAAACAGAGGCGCTTGTTTTTTGGCTCTGCCCTTTCAGGATAGAGACATTGTGATCGATTCACCAAGAAACAATGGGCCAAAGTTGGTATCTTTACATTCTAGGGTCATGTGGAGTTCATCTTAGAAACATTTTCCAGCTACCTGCAGGATCCATTTGGACTTCTCCATGCTAACCACCATGTGTTTTCAATTTAGAGCATCTCCAGCAGTGCTCAGTATGTGACCCTGCCAAAATATTTCTCACATCCAAGTTTTAGTTACTTACTTTTTTCCAACCCCACCCATAAAACTAAAACTGGGACTGCAAATAGGTGGGAAACTACTGACAACAACCCATGTGGACTATCTAGAAAATTAGAAACAGGGAGCAGTCAATAAATATGATTTGAGTGTGTTTATTAGACTTTTCCAGGGCTCCTCCAGGCCTCTGAAAGCTGTGCATTTTTCCAAGGTCACAGCAGTCTTGCAGTGAATCCACTGGATTTGGCTGCTGCACCTCATTGAAAATTTCCAGTGCAGGGCCACGTAGTCAGTGCCGGAGAAGATGCTCTTATGGATGCCATTTAACCCCTAAATGTCAGAGAAAGGCAAAAATACATTGAAAAGCAAACCAAATTGGTCCACCCTGATGTTTAAGGTTTAAAGCGCAGAGCCATTATGCAACGAGCCACTTGTTTTTTGTTGTTCAGACGATTCAAAGAGTGATTTCTTGATGCTCATCTGATGATGTGTCACAAGGGTTTTTTTCTTCCTTCTAAAACATGCTATTTTTCTATGCTCAGTTTGGCTCTGAATAGGGTTTATGCACTCAGGCATCAGGAGAGGAGTTTGACTAGTGCCTACTACTGCTTCAATGGAGTTTGTCTACTGACAAGAGATCACAGGCACATTTTTGGTTCAGAAAGTCTCAGGCCAGTAGCCTATATCAGTGAATTGGTTGTTTGTTGTGTTCATAGCCTGGGACCTTGTTGTCTGGCAGTTGGGGTGGTCAGATTACTAATGGTATACATTGCTCTGCAGGTCACGATGTACCTGATGATGATCTACTGGTTTCAATTCCAGAGTCACTTGGGAGGAAACTTGATGAGGTTTTTGACATATCAACTGGGAAAAGGGCATATTTCGATGAAGCAACAGCAAGTATCCTGTTGAAACAATTACTACATCGAGGACATTTTTATCGTAAAGTGTGTTTCAGTAACTGGAGTTTTGGGATTGAGGCCACTAAAGTGGCTGCTCATGTACTGAAGGCCATGAAATCCAACCTTAGAGAAGTGGACCTATCAGACATTGTAGCCGGGCGACCTGAAGGAGAAGCTCTGATGGTCATGGCCATCCTCTCTTCAGCTCTGGAGGGAAGTTGCCTCACATCCTTGAATCTCTCAGACAATGCATTAGGAGAGAAGGGTGTCAGAGCATTCTCAACACTCCTCAAGTCTCAGACCTCATTACAGGCTCTTTACTTCATGAACAGTGGAATATCAGAGGATGCTGCAAGAGCTATTTGTGAGTTGCTGCCTTCAGCACAAGAGATCCGTATTCTTCATTTCCACAATAACATGACTGGAGATGCTGGGGCAGAGGTGTTAGCAGAGTTAGTGAAGAGATCTCCAAATCTTGAAGATTTTCAGTTCTCCTCATCCTGGGTTGGAATAGAAGGAGGTATAGCTCTCGCAGAATCTCTCCAAAGTTGCAAAATGCTGAGGAGAATTGATGTCCATGATAACATGTTTGGACCTGATGGAGGCTTTGCATTGGCAAAGATGTTGAGAATGCACACACAGCTTGCTGAGGTATATCTGAGTGATTTAGGGTTGGAAGATGATGGCACAGTTGCTGTTGCAGAAGCCCTGGCAAATGGAGCTACATATTTGAGAGTGCTAGAGCTTGGGGGTAATGAGATCACAGCAAAAGCTGTGTCTGCTATTGCAGCTTGTGTTCAATCCTTGAAGTTCCTAACACGATTGAATCTGGCAGAGAATGAACTCAAAGATAAAGGGGCTGTTGTTGTGTGCCAAGCACTCATCTCTGGCCATGAAGCTCTTAAGGAGCTTGATTTGAGTGAAAATATGTTGGGAAGCATAGGGGCTGTGGCAGCTGCACAGGCGGTGGCTGGAAAGACTGGATTTGGAGTGCTGAATTTGAACAGAAATCACATCTCTAAAACTGGACTAGGGGCCATATGCAAGGTGCTTGCCAAGTGTACACAAGAGCCTTCAGTTCTTGGACCTCTAGATGAGAATGATGAGGATGGAGATGAAGAAGATGTGCAAGATGAAGTGGATGAAGAAGATGAGGAGGAAGAAGACTGGGAGTGCCCATGTTGCATTGTACATAGGCATTTTGAAAATTTACAGATTGTGTAGGGAGTTCAGCATGCTTTCTATGTGTGCTGCTTCAGATTATTTGTCACTAGAAGGGTAGTAAGTACACATTGTTTTATCTGCAACATTCTGATTTTCGGTTACATATGGAAGTAGAAAAATGTTTACACATTTTACGTCATCCCATGTTTCACAGACTTTGTAGGGAAACTATAAAATTAATGGATTCCTTGAACAAAGCATGGTTATATGGGTGTGTTCTGCAGATTGTTGTTTGATCTTACAGTACAGACATGGACCCTCCGGAAGACAGAGGTTGCAGTACTGTTGATGCTTGGTGATCAAAACAGTTTTGTCTTCTCACTGGTGTTAAATATTTGTAGCTTCTGACCTAGCTATGTTATGAAATCAACAAGAACAGGCAGGCTATGAAATGTAGCTGCTATGCCCAGAGCCAATAACTGAATGCCATGTCAGCAAACTTTTTCAAAACCTTTGACTATGAATTCAAACTTGGACAAATTACCTTTGAATTGTTGTGTGGGCTGCATTCACACAAGAATTTTTTTTCTTCATACCTTTCTTGCCCTATTGGGGGTTGTTGCTTGTGTAGCTACATTTGGAATTGGGTTCCATGAACCTTCCTAGTTCATTTTCAACATTCTTTTTGTTTTTCCTTTCTCTAGGGCCACTGCTTCTTCCTTCCCCTTCATCTCTTACATCCTTCTCTAAGGTGCTTAGATTGAGTTTGTTTGGTTTGTTGAAGGTGGTTTTATTAAATTGAAGGGTTGGACCTTCCAAATTTTCCACATCATTTTGAGCTTTGCTACTATAAAGCACACTTCGTAAGGCTCAAAAGAATAATTAGCTAATAGAGTTTTCTTTAAAGTCAAATTTAGTCCAACCCTTATTTAGTTCTTTGGATTTATCTAGAATCTACGGTTTCAAGCCATGTATATTTGTGCGCCCTAGTTTTTTTAGATGCGAAAAGACACATCTTGGACTAAATTATATATGAAAAGACATGTTCTTTGATTTTTTTCTCGGAAGATACTAAACTCTATTTGGTTTTTCAAAGATATGTCTTTGGTTATTGCACATTCATCTTCCTTAAATTGGTGTGAAGAAGGAGGAGACTAGAACTTAAGCTTTTGTGAATTTAGATACTCATGTTGTGATTTTTGTTGTGGATTTGAGCAAGGGGAACTACCTCCCCAACAATAACAAACCCTTAGCTTGTTGATTTTCAAGTCAAATGAACTCAAGTTTCTTGTATTGATTACCATTCAAAGTTAAAGCAACATAACCAACCTATGATGAATAATACAACATGATAATTTGGTGCAAATTATATGCACTAGAATCAAGCAAGAAATTCATGCATGGTATTTTGTACCACAACTGAAAAGATTGCAAAGCACACAAATGCATCAAAATGACATTAAGAATGATCTCCACATCTTTGATTTCATGTCCTGAGCCATCAATGGAATTCATGGATAACATATTAAGGTGAAAACACACCATCTATATTGATTTGTAACTAGTTTTATAATGTTGTGAATGCCATTCATGCATGGAATTTGGAATATGAAATCTCATTATCTTACTTGTTGGTCTTGATATTCACATAAGTTGACATTTGTCATTCATAACCATGGCAATAATACACATGTCCACCATGTCATTTGACATCATCAAACATTTCACCATTTCCTAAACACCCAAATTCAATAACAAATTTAATGACAATATTGAAATATGTAATATGTTGTTGGGCTTTCAATTTGCATCAACAAATTGTGAGGCATTAATGATACGAAAATATTTTCATTAATTTTGGCCCTCCCATGGTGCATTCCAAAAGCCTAATTTAACCAAACCAAAACCCATGGAATCCCAAAAATAACACACATATATTGTGCAAGGAGAAACTTTTGTGATATGTTGTTGAACTTAAAAGGTAGTCACAAACTTCATTGCCTAAGAAAGAAAGAGAATATATGGGGGTGCAAAACCTACTATACAACCTTCCCTTCCCACCTTACCCCGATTCCTCCCAAATCAAATGCAAAATTCATATTCAAAGTTCCTTATTCTATTTTGTTGTTGTGATTTTGTTTATTTCTAGAACATAAAATCATTGAGACAACCTACTCCCCCCCACCCCCACACACACATACACAACTTGTGTACTCAATGAAAGGGGCATGAATCTTGTAAGTAACACTAGGGTGATGTTGGTTTTGCACCTGTTAAAAATCATCACCATCGTCCCCTTCAAAGGTAGGTGGGATCACATTGGAGTGTGGAATCCAACCAACTTTGTCAACACTTGCCACCTTAAGTTGTGCCACGACCTTGGTTTTTATGAACCCTTGTTTCTTCATCTCGACTTGCTACATATAATGGCACGCCATGGTTGTGGATAGTTTCCACACTAATTAGTTGATGTGGTGCCCCTTTAAACCCTTGGTTTCAAGAGAGAACCAACATTTCAAAGCTTTGTGATAAGACTCTACGTTAGTTTGTGTGTCTTGATTTGAATGTAGCACCTGACAAAGCCCAACTATTCAAAGCTCTACATGGACATGTACAACATATTTTTAATCCATGATGTAATTCAAATATGTATGAAAAATGAACATGCAACTTGTAATGCATCCATAGCAAAAAGGTTTTAAAACATGTTGTACTTGGAAGGGGGACCATTTATTTACCAAGTTGGTAATAATAAGCCCAAAAAATGTTGTCTAAGCAACACCAAGTTGTAGGTTATCAAAACTTTCCACCACCATCTCCCTCCACGTGCCTTGAAATTATCAACGGTTTCATTTGGGTTGATGGACATGAACATCATTATGTGAAATTGCACACTTCACTTTTGAATCTTTGATTTTTTCCATGGAGCACAAACGCCATGCTTTCAACACATGCCATGTGCAAAGAAAATTTGGGATAGGTTTTTGACCCCCACATAATCTTGCCATGGTACACCCAACATCAATGTGTTAACCATGAACAATAAATATGTTACAAAATCCCCATGCGAACATAATACCAAAACATAAGACAATGCAACAAAAAATAAAAAATCAATGTACAACTTATTGTAATGCTTGGAATTCCCGTGGGGCATCATCCACAATGAAACATGATGGTTTCCAATGTGGCATATGTGAGAGAAACTTTGCTCATAGGGTTCTCAACCACTCCACCAAGTTTTCACACATTGGTTGACTCTTGATAACCCAAGCAACTAGCACCCATGTGTGATGAAAATCAAGTGCCATTAATGTGAATAGGTGGTACTTCACATTGTTGGTGCCAAACGTGGCATCCATATAAATAAGCCCATTGTGATCGAACTGGAACATGGCTTAAAGTTGCGTAGGTGTTTGGATCCTTATGTTTGAATCCCATTCATTTCACCTACATCCTAGAAATAAAAGACATCATCAAGATGAGCATAACCCATGATTGGATGGAAAATGCCGAGTTTTGTGCAAGCACCGAGTGCCCTTCTTGTGCTTTTGGTCCAAATAAGCGATATCTTGGAGTTGGAGGAAATCATCCCGGGTCATGTGCTCACTTGCATTCATCTGTGCCCACCAAATTTTTTTATGATTTTCATAAATTTGCTTCATGGTGTACCCTAACCCTAATTATGTCCACATAAAGTCTTTCAACTTATGAAACACACGTGGAACATATGCCAACATCCATGATGTGCATTCAATGTCACATGCAGTGTGAGCATGATCTCCATTGGCTCAAGTGTGAGTCTGATGGTAAAAAATGATTTCCACCACATTTGGCTGTGTAAAACCTCTTGATGGAAAAGTGGGCCAAACAATTGTGCTTGATTGACCTCATGTGGTTGTGGGGTCTTTGCGGTGGTCCTTTGGCCCATAACCACATTCATACGTACAAAACATAGTTTCCACTTAATCAAATCAAAAGACACAAAAATGACTAACTTTAGAATTTACAAAAATGACCAATGGAAAGGGTTTTTAGGTTTTGAAACCATACCAAGTATGTCTAAGGTGATTTTTTATCATTAGTTTTTTTTATAACTTTTTGAGGGGACAAATTATTGGAGATGTTCCATTCAAACATAGTATGCATATTCCCTCATTCATCTTGCAAAAACTCAAAGACATGAGCATGGGGGATGTATGTGGTTTCAATTGCCACCTTGTTTTGGCCTCGATGCTTAAACCTATATTTCCACACCAAGTCCACATTTGAGAAAGGTGACTTTGCCAAGTTTTGGATTTTGATGGATTGGGGCAATGGAATTCGCCCCATGCTTTGAATTGTCGAAGAAACAACCTTGTAATAGGAGTCCCCAACTTGTGAAAACCCATGGAATACCCCCATAAGTTTACAAATCGTAATAACCTTAATCAATAAAGCTATTAAACCCTAATCAACAAAACCCCTAAACCTTAGAAGTGAACCTTACCATAACCCATAAACAAGCAATATTTTACAAATGGAAATAAAAGCCCACCCAACTATCTTATGGCTATTTATATTTATGTAAAAATAATAATTCCCTATCCTTTTGGAGATAATCAATTGAATATATGTAGGGTTTTCAATCAAAATGTGCAATACCCACATGCAATTGATACTTCCATGACCATCCATATGTAAAAACAAAATTCCCTAAGTAAAAGCTAAAAACAAAAAAAAACAAAAGGAGTTTATTAAGAGAGAATATCGTATTGCTAATGTTCAAGGGTGATGCCATTGATGCTCAATGAAGTTTTGGCCTTATATGAAAACACACCCATGGAGAGATCAACATGGATGTCATTAAAAAAATGAACACTAAACCTTAAATAATTCCAATGGTGGATGCTATGAACCATGATAATTTTAAACAACTAAAAACACATGACCTTAAAAAAAAAAAACACATAATCACTATTGAAGCTAATATTCAAACACAAATTAAATGAAACCTCATTATAACCATTAATTAAACCCTAATTTGGAGAAATTAAATGAAATAAACAAATGAATGGTAGCCATGGTGTGTTTCTTACCTCTTAGTTTAGTTTATCAACTGAGCCTTTCTCCAATCTCTTCAAGAAAAAAAGGAAAAAAGATGTATTGTGGGATAAATGTGCAAATGCCAAATTCCCCCCAAAATTCATATTAGGTTTGATTTTAATTAGGCTTAAAAGGTTCAAAAAATCATAAATGGTTTTTGTCTCCATAGCCCAAAATTCTAAAACCTTAGTGCTAAATAACATAAATAACTGAAAAACATAATATTGCTAAATCTAATCCACATTGCTTAAGTACACCATTAAAACAAGCAAATCAAATTGTTTAATCTAAACCTAATTGTTTGATAAACATGTGTACAACATGTATAAATGTGTTGGCTTTGCAATACCCCCCATAATGAAAAACAATTTCAGAGTACAACATGTAATACCCTCATTATATAGGGTTTCACATACTTTGGATTTTCAAAAGATTCTGCAATACCCTCAAAACACACTAAAACATCATGTTTACAACCAATGTCTATTTGCATTACCCTTACACAAGGGGGTGACAAAAACTTTAATTGTGCCCTTATTAATTTGCTTAAATGAACAAGACCAAGTTCCATGCAATACCTTCATTTTATTTTTTCCTCATTGTTTTCACCCATTAGGGGTCTATTGGAGTGCCAACCAGGTAGGTGGGGTTTGGTAAGTACCCACCTAAAGTGTTGATAAATAGATAAATAGATGAGTGTGGGTAGGTGGGTGGGGATGAGAGTAGCACATTTTAAAATTTATAGAGGAATAGGTAGATGGGGAAGAGTATATTTTTAATTTAAATGCATAGGTGAGTAGGTCGGTGGGTGGGAAAAGTTTTGAAAGCCAAAAAAAAACCCGGGTGGGAGGGGGTGGGGAGAAAATAAAGTTCCAAAAAAAAAACAGAGATCAAGGAAAAACAAAACTGGGAACGGGGCAGGGAGAAAATAAAGTCGCAAAAAAAAATTGAGATCAGGGCGGATTAGGGCTGAGAAATGGCAAAGAAAAAAAATCAACCTGATGGCACAGGGATAGAAAAGAGAATCCTATTAGTGCACCATCCATCCACGTTGGTGCACTAGTGGGTGCTGGTTCTTTCTGGCCCCCATTTCCTACTCTAGTGAATACATTTGTTCAAAATTCTACCAGATCTTTATGTCGGGTAAGGCCAATGTTGGTTGGTTCCAGGTTTTTTGTTGGGTTTGGGACCAGATCTGGATTCAAGGTGTAAGAACCAGACCCAGTGAATCTTCCTGGATCCCAGACCTACCAAGAATTGAACTTGGTGGTTCTGTACAACATGAACGGGTTTAGGACCGAAGTTATGAAAGATTATTACATAACTATGGTATCTATGTTCTTGGTTGTAAAATTGTAATTCCACCCTTCTATTGACTATGCAAACCTCACCATTCTCCTACCTTGAACTACACACCAACAACACCAAAACTATTCACAACCAAAAGCTTTCCAAAATCTTAAACTTCCATTTTCACAAACTTTCTATTCACATCATAACTTTGTACAAAAATGAAAGGTCCATTCAAGGTCACAAACACCTCCTTAAATACTAACCAAAAGGGAAACTATTCAAGAAACTTCAAAAGGGAAACTACTCAAGAAACTTTTTAAAACTTATCCATCACATGGTTCCCCATGTGATTCCATAATTAATGATAAGAAAACAACATCCACATGGCGCACATGACTTCCACATTAATATGTGAAAGTTAAGACACCAAGACCAAATCCAATCCCTAAACTTTCCCCTTTAAACAAATTACCCAAGTAATTATCAAATTACTCAACAAGTTACAATTCTACATGGACCTGGATTTGATAGGTATTCATAGATTCGGATTTCGCCAATAATCCGAACTCAATGAGCCTTAAGGATTTTTTAATATGGTTCAATTCTTAAAGTTAGTAGGGGCTAAGGTCTAAGGTTTAGATAGTGTTTAAGGTTTTTGGGTTCTAGGTTTTATGTCTAAGTTCCAAGGTCATAGGCCTTAGTCTTAAATTTTAATATGTAAAGATATTTTCAATGGTAGCATTAAAATGACCTTTACACAAATATGTTGCGATGTTCTTCAAGTTGTTCTCTATGTTGAACATAGGCTCAAATAGGGTGCACTTGGGTGGAGACCATTGTTGGCTAACTATTTTTTATGTTATTTTTTTATTGTTGCTCATGGAACATGTTGAGGAAAACTTTGGGAACTTTAAAAAACGTCATGTGAACATCATGAAAACTTTTTGAGAACTTGGTGAGAATACTTTGAGAACACCAAAATTCAAAAGAATCAAAATTGTTTTGAAATAAGCTTTCAAAGCATCCCCAAGAATAAGATGGAATTGAACCCAGCCTAAACCTAGAACCATAGGTTCATTTAAAAGTTGGACCAGTTGGACCGAAAAGGGTTGGTCAAGGAAATTTGACCTTGCACCAAAATTGAAGAGTCTTAATTTTTGAAAATATTGCCTGGACCGGAACTGGGGAGTCTTTACGTTTAAAGAAATTTCGACCCGGACCTGACGGTTCCTGAGAAAACCAAGAACCGGCCAACACTGGTAACGACCTTGGGGGGGGGCGGGGGGGGGTGGGGGTTCTGGGAATGAATTCAGGTCGCACACTTACACAGCTACCACCTCGTGCCGTGTTCTCATTCCCAGAAAAGTCCTGTGTCCTTAGCCATTACATATAAATATAAGTTTAGAAACTATAACTTAGCGGGAACGAATAAACAGTCGAAGCATTTGAAATTTTCCTCATCATCCACGTGCGAAACGTAGGTGGGCCTCGCGAGACCCCAACTCTTGTCCTGTAAGTAGCAAGCTGGCCCTTGCTGTCTGTGCCCGTAAGCAAGCAAACCAAAGCAAATCCCTTTGAACCTCCACTCTCTCTCCCGTCACACTTCCTCCTACTTACAAGAAGCTTGCCTTCCACGTCTCTTCTGTAATCGCACGACATCGCCGTCCATTCACTTAGCGCAACAGGTACGAAGCATTCGCCATTGCCACTCTATTTTGCCTTCTATTTTCAACACAAAAGAGATTCCGGAATTAGTTCCGGATTTCATGCGCTTCTGTTTTGGCAGATCCAAGTTTTCGTTGTCGCCATCGTCGGAAGTCGTTCTTGAAGATTTGAGCGGAGGGATGATGCTGATGCACTTATGTTTTGCATTTTCTTAAGAAATTCTCGATTCCGAAAAAACGTGAGCAACAACACGCCATGGCCCCCTTTGGTTCTTTGAAGCATGCGGACGTCCACAATTGCTCTAGAGATCAGTAATTAGTTGTTTGGAATCTTAGAGAAGTTTTCGTCGTCCTCGTGGTTGAGGAAGTCTCATCGACTGATGATGCACTTAATGTTTTGCATATTTATTGCTTTGAAAGCATACGTATGTCCACAATTGCTCTGGACATCAGTGATAAATTGTCTGGAATCGTAGAGAAGTTTTCGTCGTCCTCGTCGTTGAAGAAGTCTCAGCGGATAATGATGTACTTAATGTTCTGCATATTTATTCCTTTGAAAACATACAGATGTCCACAATTGCTCTGGACATCGGTAATAAGTTGTCTGGAATCCTAGAGAAGTTTTTGTCGTCGTTGAACCAATTGACTAGTTCTTTGAAAGCATACGGACGTCCACAATTTTGGTTTCTTGTCTCGTATATCACATCAAGCTGCGTGCTTCAAGGTTTTTTGTTGCGATCTTTCGTCTACAGAATTTCGGTCATTGCATCTGCTGTTGTTGATTCGTAGTCTCAATTCGCGTTTCTGAGCTGGCTGACATCGATCTTGCTTAAGGAATTTGTTTTGTGGCCGGTTGCACATTGGATGAGTCTGGCTAGCAGCTGCAGTGAAACTTTTTTTTGTTGATTTGTTCTTGTATTGGACAATCGTGAGAATACCTTTTTGCCGTTATCAGTTACATATCCATGCACAACGGCACCAGGAAAGCAGTTTTACTGCAATGAGACGGTCCCTCACACTGCTGGTTGATGCATTGAAAATGTTTCAATACAGATATATATCTTCTGAGTGTTTCCACATTCTTTTGACAAGGATTGCAGAATTTACTGCTTGTGCCTGGAGGGCTGCTGATCCATGTGTGCATGCCAATTGTACAGGCTTCTTGATTTCTGGGCTATGTGAAAAGGACGTTCTTCAGAACAGGGAGAGTCTGCAACTACATTCCTTTGAGGTATCAGAATTTTTTGAATCTTTTTTCTCAGTTAAATCTTTGACTTCATTGGCCTGCCTGTTAGATTTATGTCAGTTTTACAAATCTTTTTTCAGTTTTGGATCACTGAGCTGATGAGTCATTCACAGAAGTTTGTCCCTCATCAATTAGGTTTTCCTCAAGCATGGGTATGCCATGCCCTAGTGAATTTGTGAAGGTTGAGTCATGGAATGATATGATGCATGAAGAGATGATGGTAACTTGTCTGTGGTTCGAGGTGCGACAAATAGGCCTTATAGGATTCTGGATATGGCAACACTGCGTGGGCGAAACACAGTTGCCAATGATGAAATTATAACTACCTGGGAGTTTGAAAGACAAGTTGCTGCCAAAACTTCAGAAGCCACAGGTCCTATTGTCCCTTTGTTTGAACACTTGCAGGTAGACTGCTAGCTTGGTGTAGCCTGAGCTGTATTCTTGCTATTCCCGTGATTGAAATGCTATGGGAATGCATTTGGCATGACAAATTTAGTTCATGGTTTTCAGGGCATGGTAATTCTTCTCAGCATGTGTGTTTACAAGTTGAGTCTGTCAATGCCAAAGTCATCTTTGCTTTCTTTGGTTGTGATCTTGAAAATTTATGAGGGAGTTATAGCACAATAATTTTGTCAACTATGAGCAAGTGTGGCCCTCAAAAGCATCAATTTAGTACTTTATGGAGAGGAAGAGACATGTTTTTGTTCAGTGGCAAGTCCTTGTTTATTGCAGTGAAAAGCTGACCTGGGTGAATTTCAGAACTATCTTTTCTTGTCTTGGGTTGTAGTCATGGTATTATAAGATTAAGGGAGTTAGAGTCCTCAACTTGAGCAATAGGACATCAATACCATTTATTGAGATTGTTTTATTTGCAGGTTTATCATTCCGACTTTGTAACTGCTTGCTTTAGATTAGCATCTTGTGAGATTGTTCTTCTATGAACTGAACAACATGACTTTGGTGGACATAAGGCCTCAGTTTCTGTTTTGAAATGGTGCAGGCATTGATGTCACAGATTTGGGTTGACGGAGTTGCTGTGGCAACAAGATGCAGCCAGCTCTCAACACATTTGGGACAAGATGGAGTGATACTGTATTGGGATGAAGGACAGATGGAGATAATAGGCGAGGGAATCTGTAGTGCTGAAGATGAAAACCAGGATTCAACCAATTCAAGCTTTATTCACAAAGCTCCTCATTACAAGTTGGAAGAAGACAACTCACAAAAATCACTGGTACTCTCTGAGGATCGCCCACATGACAAAGAAATGGCAAGATGCCTTACCACGCTCAACTCATTACCTGTATGCTCAACTTTCCTACTTAGTCCTACAACTTCAGTTGCTTGGGGAGAGATTCAAGATGAGTTCAATCATCATGCTTTTTGTCAAGTTCCCTTATGGAGTGGATTACATAATGTGATCAATCTGCAGCAAGATCTGGCTTTCATTTGAATCTCTCTATCTTTTACTCCAATCACCAGGCTATTTTTCTGAGAACAAATGCTTTCAACACATGTTTACTGGGGAGGTTGACTACACCTGTGCAGCATGTTCCAAAAATTAATGCGGATATCCCAGCTCAAAAGGTTGCCTCAGAAGATCATCAACGCTTGCTGGACAGGTGAAAACATCTAATCCATTACTTCCTTTTTCAGATGTCTTGACTTGGGTACAAGGAATGTATTGTGTGTCCAGAGTGGGATCACAGTTGAAGTCATTGTAAGACCATTTTGTGGTGACATTCCCTTTTCCTCACGAGATAAACCTGTTGGGTTGGCTGTTTTGAGGTGGAGGGAGAACAGGTTGAGCCTGTATGGGCTGAGTGAACAGAAAATTGAAGGTGATGGGAATTGTCAGGTTATCCTCCCGACCTTCCACATTATTGGGACTTCAATTGGAGAAATTATCCTTGCCAAATGTGGGCGTGGATTAAGTCTTCTAGAATTGTAGATTGAATAATGCTGGAATACTTCTGCAAATCGTTATATGTGGCTAAGGCGGTGAGTAGCGTGACTATTTCTTGCTGCTGGAGTGTAGAGGCATCCTACGACAGTGATACTCTGTTGGCAGGCTGAAGATATTGTTACAGCAACCCTTGTGTCCAAAAGTAGTTGTGGCAACTTCCAAATCATATCTGGATATGGGTTCTTGAATGATTATTTGCTCCAAATTGATAAAACAATGAATGGTTTAGGCTAAGTGAATGTGGGAGGTCCGGAGAAGTTGCTTGAAGGGAAGTCCAACTTTTGGAGTCCACCTAGCAGATAAGTTTTCTACTGAAACTTACCTGGAAGTGATAGGTGCAGGCATTCACTTTTGCATGTCTGGGTGATTGAACTGATGGCAGTTTCGGGCATTATCAGATCAGCTCTATCACTCTCCTGAGTATCACAACTTTGTGAGAGACTCAGTGGTTAAGCAGGTATCTAAGCTTTTCTGTGAGCCCTTCCATTGTGTGATGGTATTTGACTTTAAAGGAATGTTTTTAATTGTAGAGGATTTCCTTAGGGAAGGAAAATGGCCACCTCCCTCGGGCCTCAGCGCAGTGTCAGAAGCTTCAGTTTTACTTTCTGCAGAAAGTGGATGGGTATCAAATCCAATGTACGGTTGTGGACTGACTGACACCATGTAGATCTATCTTCCTTTGTTCTTTTCCTTTGGTCATTCTGGTGTGCAACTTGACATCATTAGGTGGAGGGGGTCACAGGGAAGCTTGGGAGGCAAAAACAGAGTAAACTTGGTTTGTATCTAGATAGTAGTTGACTGAGTGGGAATAACTTATGTAGTCATCAGAGGAAGGGATGCAACCAGTAATGAGGCTCTTTTGGAAATCCAATGTGTGGGTGGTGGGAGCAGCTCAGGATGACTCCGGATGCATATTCGGGTTACGTCCAGATGGAGTATGGGGATTACCTGGAAAAAATGGCCAAGTCTGCTGTTTACAAACCCCTTTGTCTTTGTATGCTGTTATTTCTGTCCTAGGTGTCTTGGATTTGAGTTGATTTTGTATGGTCCTGAAGATGATAACCTGGAGTTGATGAATTGCAGGAGTGGTGAATGGGGTGATCATGTAACACTGCAAGCTGCTGCTGATTATGTTAGCTTTCCACTAGCCTGTATTTTGCATCTATATCTCTTTTGCAGATCTGTTTGCACCATTACTGTCTTTCTTGATGGGAGTATTCCTCAGTCAAACAGGAATTAAGTGGTGCAGTGAGAAACAGAGATAGTGAGATAAGATGAGATGCCGAGAAACTATATGCCAATCACACTACGGAGGAATGAATTTACATCTATTTTTTTCTGGTTACCAATAGACTTTCCATATCATGTTTCATGTGCCATAGACTTGAGACCCGAGACTCCATCTGTAGTTTAAATGGAAACAAAGAGAGAGAGAGAGAGCAGAATGACTGATTTCCCGACAATTGAACTTCCAAGTCGCAGAGATAAAGCATTAAAAAAGCTGTTGCGGTGGGTTGCAGTATGGTGTGAGAATTTCTTTGGTCACCTCCTTCAAGGACACATGCTTTATTGAGATTGTACCCACACAGCAAAAGTCAAAGCAAGGTCACTACCGTGCTTTCCAAATCCTCCAGAGTCCCGTGGTGTGATACTTTATTGGAGCCATAGTTGCAACGCGTGGCATTTATTTCATCAACAAACTTTGTGCATGGCTATGGCAAGCAATGTCTCTAAACTTGCTAGCTTTACCTGAAGGTCCATGAAGACATCTTATGAGTTACATTGTACTGATCTGAGAGTGAGGCCTGTCCACTTCTGCATCTAACACGGCATTTGATAGGGTGGTGCAGAAATTTACTTGAGCTTTTGGGCAGAGGTCCACTATAATTCGATCCACACTTTACGGGTAAGCATAAAACTCCTTGAAATTTTTCCTCCTCTGCTAACATTGTTAGGCTTGTCATTGATCAAATCTATGGGGGGACTTATGGAATTAGTCATATGGAGAGGTTTGTTTTTCTTCATTAGCTTATTGGCAGCTTCCTCTAGAATTCAAGTATTGTGTTTACTGCACCACTAATGTTTGTGAATTGTTGTGTACCATCTAACAGATATTGCAATAAACCACTTACTTTCTACTGGGAAGGAGGAGGATTGGATTTACTAGAGCGGTACATCTAGATTATGGGGCGGATCAATGGATGGCCATCATCAGGTTTCATTTGTGTGCAAATGGTATTCCAGTAGCTCCAGATTACAAGTCAGATGGGGTTTCAAAGGTTTAGAGGACTGTTGAGGGGGTTTGGAATAGGTAACTAATTACAATTTCCAACTCAAGGAGGTAGGTTGGTCCTGATGAGTTCACAATATACTCCTTAATTCCAGCTTACTGGTAAAGGATATTTGTCGAGTGGGTAACGAGTTTACATATATGCTTGAGGGTCAACGAGTATATAAAATAGGTTTAGAGTATATACCTGACTGGTCTCTGTACCCTAACTGGCTTGTATATATTTAAGATTTACTTTTTCCTGGTACTAGGTAATTGTTTTGAATATTTACTGTTACCTGTACCAATAGTTGGAAATTACCAAAGCTTTTTTTTGGTTGTGTATGTTTCCAGGTCTTTAATGGTGGTTATTTGGTTGATATATTGTAATTAATAATAAATTAGTCCAATGTTTGTATGTATGTACATCCCAAATGCTGTAACAAAAGATTTAGACAAAGGCCTTGCCCCTCTACTTATGATTTCAAATATAATTGGAATGATTTAGAGAATTAAACAAGGGTATTCTAAGCATGTGCTACTTTAGCAATTGTGAAATAAATGCATTTAAGTATCACTATTAATGGGTTGAATGTACTTCAAGTCGTTTATCTTATACCTTCCCCAATTCATATTCAAGCATAAAAGATAGTAGTACATTATGGACATATTTGCTTTTATAATGCACCCCACATTTTGCACTTAGCTTAGGTCCAAAATGACAATGCTTCATCACATAGTGAGGTAAGTAAAAGGATTGTACAAAGGAAAAAAGTGTTGTATTTACAACTCCAATTCAGCTCAACCTGTCTGTGCACTAATCAGCAGTTTTTTTTTTGGGGTCAATTTTCACATCCTGGCTACCAAAAAGAGGGTAGAGCAAAAAAATGGCCCAAAATCATCACATTATGAGTATTTTGACAATATGTTCTAGCATGTTCCCAAAATACAGCAGGATTCCTAAATTTTTCTACTTTCCTCTGTAACCTGTCGCCAAAGTCAATATCAATGTTTGACATTCATATCTATATTTCAGCGTGTATCATTTTTTCAAAATATACAAATGACATCCAAGGCAAACTCTAGAAAACCATGCAAACCCTAAGTCAAGTTTGTGTCCTTTGACTCAAACAACTCATACCTTCAAGGTTGGGGAAGCTTCAAGGCTGAATCTTATATATAAATTCACTTAGTGCGTGCGTCCGTGAGTCTGTCCGACGCGACGGTTCCGCGTTTTAATTCGCCGGCGGAACCGGCCTGCATTTTCTA
>Ga0209208_10002516_pt1 | contig 26331 bp, 15 predicted proteins | sample S1TSphfallax_3_FD_187694 | JGI IMG/M metagenome (GOLD analysis project Ga0209208, IMG submission 187694) | Host-associated microbial communities from peat moss isolated from Minnesota, USA - S1T2_Fd - Sphagnum fallax MG (SPAdes) (version 2) | ecosystem: Host-associated > Plants > Peat moss >...
AAAAAAAAAAAAAAAAAATTAAATAAAAATAAACAAAGATGTAATCAATACTAAAAGATGAAAAATTTATTGAAATACACATAAAATACTTGATGAATATTTAATAAAACAACCAAATATTTTCCCACCACAAGTAAAAAAGAGAATAACATGTTTTTAAAAAATCAATTCAACATTTTCATAAAAAAATTTAACTATAAATTTGGCTATTGTTGTGTTTGCAATGAAAAGAAATTCACATGAATTAATGATATGTAATACCTCAAATCTTCATTTTGATTTGAATCATATGAAAAAATAACTTAAAATGAATCTTAAATATCATTTTGAAACTAATATTGAATTTATCCCAAAAGAATTAACAAGTGACACCAAACATGTACAACAAAATTTGAATGGATTTTTATTAGCAAAGGAAGGTATTTCAATAACTAAATGTCAAATTTTTGTATGTAAAATTTGTTATGTTTTAAAAATATATATATATATACCAAAACTTGCTAGCCAATGGCTTATGGATTGGCATCACACCACCAATGTTACCAAAATTGACAATGGTGGAAGAAACCTTAATGGCACATTATTGTTGTTGTACCATATTAATTAAATTAAGATATACGAACAAAGGAAGAAAAACAAGCTAGCATGCACTTAAAGGAAATATAGTAAATTTTGCACAAAATCTTGAAAGTGCAATAGAACTTTTAAACATATTACCATCATCATCATAAACATTGACTAATACTATTGCAATACACTTTGTAGAAAGTTCACACCCACCTATAGAACTAGTCAAAAGTTGCAAACTATAATATGTACGTAAATATGCTATTACCATATGGTTAAATTGGTTGAAATCTAATCATATAGGCTACAAAAATGCAAGTATGAATACACATGGATTAAATACAATGCTTGAAAATTACATACTAGAGCCAATAATGAGATCAATGTTCCAATCAACAAATATTAAACTTGTAAATGCCGAACATTCTACAAATATCACAGACTTACATCAACAAAAGAGGTTGTCCCAACCCTACCCTAAACTGAACATGTCATCGAAACATTAAGTCTAATAGAATTCGATGGCATGGACATAAATCAACATGAACATATGATTAATGCATTCCAAAATTTTACGTTGTAATCAATATTTTTCATATAATCATCACACTACAATGATAATTGATACAATAACCCAAATTGAATAGCATGCATGTTTCCTACCTTATTTTCTTTTGGAATTGGTGTCCCCAAAATGAATAATAGACCTATCAAATTATCACTACAAACTCATATAAAACATTTAATGAAATTGGACGACACTTGTTATTAGTTTTCAAAACATCATTTATTTCCATTTTTTGTATGTAATATAATACAATGTAGACAAATCTACCTTGGAGCTAAGTTCATAGTATTAAAATCATTAAACATGAATGAAAGAGGATTCCTTAATGAAATACAGACCATAGATTTTGATGACATTATTATTAACCCACACAACATACATTCTAAAATATATATATGTAGTTAATTATGACATTTAAGATTTTCTAGTAAATATGTCATGGTGTCCAAAAGTAGTCATGCAATGCAAAGGGACCAAATTTTTAATATGATAAATTTTATGGGAACACCAAGTTTTTTTTCACTCTAAATCTTGCATTTGTCTATCATCTTTTGTTAGTTTTTTTAAGTGGACAAAACATAAATCTTTATGTATTTTTAAATAAAAATATGTTAACAAAAATGAACAATGCAAATATGCAAAGATAAATCCAAAAGTTCAAGCTATATTTGTACACACTATTGTCAATGTTATCTTCAAATATATGCTACAAGTGAAAAACATAGATGATTTATTTAACAACAATGTTGGTGTTTTTGGTCACATAAAAGCTCATTATGGATGTTACAAAATGGCAAAAAATGGTAGCTTACATATTCACACATTACTATAGCTTAATGATTCTCTAGATCCCAACACACTTATACAAGCATTGCACGATGATGAGATTTTTTCACAAAATATGATTAATTATTTAAATGATATAATCATATGAGACATCAATGAATATAAATCATGTCCAAAAAAGATAGATATAGACTACATTGATGACAATTTTGATGACATGCATCCTTGCAACACAAGGCCACCAAATCATGAAGAAAAAACTTTACAAACTTATTCCAAAATGGCATTCATAAACTAATGAAGATATGCAATTTGACATGTATGTAATCCAACATGCTACAAAACATATGTTAATATGTCAAAAAAGAAGCACATATGGATTCCTTCAACCTTTAATCAACAAAATTCATTTTAACATTGAAATGTGACTTTTACACATAAAAAGAACTTCAATAAATGGTTAAATAATGCAAATCCATGGATATTATTAACTTCAAGATGTAATCATGATTTGAAATTTATAGTAGCTTTTGGCAAAGATAGTAAATCATTAATTTATTACATCATAGATTACATCACAAAAACATTTATTTACACTTTGCATATGTATTCTCTTTTGCAATTTGCAATACAATTTGTTTATAAAAATGAAACTCAAATAATAACTACAATTCAATCAACAAAAGTCAATGTTTTTTCATAAGTTATTTAAATACAATAGGAAATCAACATGAAACATTAACCACTAGAGCAATTAGTTACTTATTGAACTTATTAGATCACATAACCAATCATGATTTCACTTACATACCTTGGTATAGTTTGTCAACATGGCCAAATGAACAAGAAAAAAATCAAAATGTTCAAAATGAAAATGATAACCATGCTGATGCCAATTATGAAACATTTACAATTGATAAGAATTCATCAAATAAACAATATATCATACACAATTTTAGGTTCAATTACCAACATAGATCTACCCACTTTAATTATCTATGTCCATATGAATTTTCTAGTAATATAAATAAAATCAACAACATCCATTGTCATAGATTTAATAATGAACACCTTCAATACAACACCTATAGCCTTTATGAATTCAAAGAACAAAAAATTATAGTTTTACAAAGTTATACCATACCTTCACAAAAAAAATGACCTAGAAAATTATGCCTTAATAATTTGTATTTTATTTACATCATGGTGTACAATTTTTAACATCAAATCAAATCTCACTATATTTTCGGAAATGACACAAAATAATGTGTACCCAACATTCATTGATTTGCAAAAAAAATGAAATAAAAATATCAGCAGCTTACATGAATGTAAAGAATCAAAAGATGCAAATAAATTATTAAAAATATAATCAACACAATTTGAATTTAATAAAAAAAGACATAGAAGAAAAATCTACAATGAATCCACATTATGAAGATGATGTTGAATATGAACATCCATAACATAAAAGAACAAAACAACAATATACAAACAGAACTCAATTTTGAACAAATAAAAATTGAATATTTATTATGTAACACAAGTATTAAAACCTAAATAATAAAACATCTAAAAAATTTGAAATAAAAACACAAAATGAAAATGTTAATAATCATAACATGAATTTCATTATCAAACTTCAAACTTTGATTAAACAATGGAATCAAGATCTAAAACTTCCACAAATATCAGACCTTTATGAATCAACATTAGAAATTTCACATGCATATTCAAACATGACCTATACAAATGATAATACAAAACTTGAATTATGCCACTTACTATTTAATGACGTGTAATCATATGATATTGAAAATGAAAATAAAAATGTAACTTTCATTGATGAAACAAATATATATTCACCGTTATATATTAAAAACATCATAAAAGAAAAATATAACTTAAATGATTTACAAACCATTTCATTTGAAAATTTCATTGCAAGTACACCAAATAATCAGTTATTACAATATGTAGGAGGAATTGCAAGTACTAGTAAAACACATATAATTAAAGTTATCCAAGATTATTTTTTGAAAATGGGAATAAATAAATAAATTTAGAGTTGTAGCATACACAACAAATGCAACTTCATTAATAAATTGAACAACGATACATTCTTTATTGGGATTGTCAATTGATAAACACACAATTATAAGCAAATCAATTATAAACATATGGCCAAATATCCAATTCATCATTATCGACAAAATATCCATGGTAGGTTGCACATTGCTTGCTACAATACACTTAAAACTACAAAAATTAAAATCCAACATTTTACTTGGAGGAATGAACATAATGTTCATTGGAAAGTTTTCACAATTCCTGCCAATCAATGACACACCATTATATTCAACAAACATACAATTGATTTTTACATTCACTAAATTAACAAAAAATAATTCATAGGTAAAAGCTTTTGGGAAAATTATATTCAACCCAATAGTATTATCTTCACAAAACAAATGAGACAAAACAAAGACATTCAATATGCCACCCTTTTAGAAAACCTTTCGAATCGAAAATATTTTAAAATCAAAATTTGAATTATTAAAGACTTGTTTTCTATCTAATTTAAATGTCAACTTATTCAATGATCCATGGAATAAAACAACATTCATAGTTCCTTCTAATGAATTACAAAATGCCATAAACTATTACATGACAGATATCCATTCAAAAACATCAAAACAAAAATCTTACACTATTGTTGCAACTAACATGTACAAAAAAAAGGCCAACATGTAATAATATCAAATACATTATAAGACAAATGGTGTCCACAAGTAAAATTCAATGCTTAACACTTATCCTTAAAATCTATAAAGGAATGAAAGTCATTATAACAAAAAAATAATATCATGAACTAGGAATTGTAAATAGAAGCATTAAATACATTGAAAATATATCCTTCATAGATTTTGGATGGATACAAAAAGATGTTACAATGCATTGACAACAATGCCATCAATTACTGACATGAAGAATTCCAATTAACTAAAAATGATGAAAACATTCTTCTCGATCCAAATCGATGGTTGAGCAATCAACATTTAACAACCACAATGCAAATATTTTATGTTCAAAAATAACAATTGTTAGGATATCAACAACACACATACACAATCATAACAACTACAAATAAATACCTAACCAATTGTCTTCAACATGTTTTCATAAACAATAATCATTGGATATTGGTCCAATGATTCTACACACATCTAGATTAAACCTACATTGCACAATATATGATTCAAGTAAATCGACAACCAAAAAATTATGAACCAACACCATCCAATTACTAACTAACATCATAAATGTAAAACATTTACTATATTCATATGCAAGTGTCATGCAACAACTAGACAGTTCATCTTGCAAATTTTTTACAATAGCATATGTAGCCAATATAACATTTGGACTCAAACCAAAACAATCTATTTACAATGTACCACAAATGCAATTGCATAACAACATAAACAATAAAACTATATCTCCATTCCCCAAATACTCTCATTCAAACACACTAAAAATAAATATACTCCCATTCAAACACACTAAAAATAGATGGTCAATTGTCACTAGTAGTGCATAGCAATGCAGAGCCCAAGTTTATTTGTTTGTATTTTTTTAATGTCTCAAAAGCATTAAATGTCTTCATGTGGCTCTCAAAAAATATTTTAACCTACAATAAATATATATTGGTGGAAATTAAGTTTCCAGTGCTCCAATTCTTCCACTACTACTACAGAAGTCATGAAAATTTACAATATGTGATAATAACAAAAAAGAATTGAATATATTGATTGGAATTAAATTAAATTAAATTAAACTAAACTAAACCATTGGATTAACATTCTACCCAATTTCTATCCAAACCTCCAACAAACTGTAATACATACTCATCCAAAACATGTGTCATTTGGATAACTATGTTTCATAGTGTTAAGATGAATGTGTCACAGAGTTCTCTTTCTTTCTTTTTGTTTTTATTTTAATTTTTAATTTTTTAAAAGGTGCAACCAGACCTGACAATCCATTTTATTTTTATTTTTTATTTTTTCTAAAGCACAACCCAACCCAACAAGCCAAACCCAACCTGACAAGCCATTGGCACTCCCAAGTCAAGCTCATTGGCAGACACAGGAGATACCCGCTTACAATTCTGATAACAATCATAGCATGCATTCCAGGGGGGTTCACTGCTCTGGTTGAAGTTAAGGCTTGGTGTTACAACTGGTGAGAAACCCAGCAACCTGCACTGCAATTTGTCTCACTAGAATAGAGACTGCCAATTTGCAGCACCAAAGTCTGTTTGAAGAATGTAACCAACGTTGTTGTGATGCTCCGTGACTGATCAGGGCCCATTTGAGACAAGTCCATTTCATGAAAGTCCACATGTGACCCAATTACTCCTCTAGTAAAAGACGGAAGGAGGGACAATTTGATTTGGAATTTGCACTCACAAGGCCACCAAAATGGATAGCAGATTGAGGCAATTGAGAGAAACAAAAGATAGAAACACACAGCTGGACTACTACAGAACATAGGGGCTCAAACCAAGTGCCAACTTACTACAACTTGAATGGGCTAGCCAGGCCCATCAGAGAGATATATAAAATGAACGTAAATCAGAAGAGCCCTCTTATAATTGCTTGTCTTCAGCAACTGATTGCATGTACCCACTGCGCCAAAAATTGGCATCATTGAAATTAGGATCACCAATTAGACTGTCCTTTGCACCAGGCTCAGGATCCTTGAAATCTGCTGTTTCCTTCAAATGAATGGGACTGGCCTCTCCTACCACACCTTCTCGCAGCATTTTCTCCATTGCTTTAGTTGTTCCATCTGGTTCTACACCAGCAACTTCTTCACCAGTCAGTGGGTTGATCGTATGACTGTTGACAAGAATCAAATCACGAGCATCTGATTGAGGAGAAAGCACTGATGGTACTGAAGTGAGCTCAGCAGTAGACAAAACCCCTGATGATGCAGGATTCTCCCATTGAGGATCTGGGATATCAGGGACATCAACCTTGAATGGATTACTCTCATTGTTTACATCCTGCCCTGATGTGCCCTCTAAGGGCGACACTGTCTCCCTCAAACCCAACATCCACTCAGGTAGTTCCAAAGCTTGAACTGAGTGCGAGTTTTCCTCTTGAAATTCTTGAAACAGGTTCTCTGACAATCCAAAAGTTTGCAGCTTTGAAGCTGGGTCTTTCTCATCAGGCTCACTAAGGGTTGGCTCTTGCTTTTCCTCGTTCAGATCCATTTCATTTTCAAGTCTTTCAAGCTTGTGATTCAAGGACCCCAAGTTATTTGCAGAGGATGCAGTATCAACCAAATCATCATCCTCCCCTAGTACCACCTCATCATCACTGCTGCTTCCTCCATTGCTATTTGGGGGGGAGACAGGGTTCTTGATTAGTCCATCCTCATTTTGACTCAGGGAAGAAGAGATGAGGAAGGTTGGTGACGATTCTTCTTTTGTCCTGTCATCTTGCAAAGTGAACCAGTTGACACTGCTGCAAAACCCACATACAACCAATAAAATAGCCATTCTGCACATAACTTCCAATATGCTACATTGCACAGTGGGATAGAAACAGGAAATCAGATACTGGATTCACAGTTTACCTGGCCTGTTCTTCCCCAAGTCGCAGTGATGAAATCACGACTTCTGCTGACTCATCATCAAAGAAAACATCCTGCAAAACATGCTGATGGTCAGACTATTCCACAAGTGAAAATGTGTAGCACTACTTGATATTGTTCCTTATGGTTTTGTGCTGGCAGGAACATCATTGCAAGCAACAAGCAGCAAATGGCCATCAAACTCCAGGAGAACAGGACATACACAAAGGACATCTCTCACCTCTTCATCTCTCTCAATAGGCCCATGTCCCTGAAAACCATCACAGATATCAGCTTTAGGTCATCCAAAATTAGGAAATAGAAATTGTCAGCTTCCAAAAGCGTTTGCAATTGCTCCTCAAAGCCAACACCTCACCATCCTTCAGCCACAAAATCAGCAAACCAAGAAAACAACCCCTCACCATCCTTCAACCACAAAATCAGCTAACCAAGAAAGCAACCCATATAGCCAAAATGGAGGTGGCACAAACCTCCTCTGCATCCTCATTGTCAAACATGCTGTAGCGGTAGGCATCATGTGACAAGTTGCTGGTCAAGTTGGAAATGTCATAGTCCCTATCACGGAAGCCATCATCATCATCACTTTCAACTGTGCGGTCATGTGCAGCTGTAGGACGCCTGCATCCACCCACCTCTGTATAATCAGACCCTTCCCTCGATTCACAACTTGGAAATTAGGTCACCCAGGTTCCAGGCTTAGCAGTGAAGATTGCTAACTTGAATAAACAACAGTAAGCTTTCCTGGCCTCCACCACATATAGCTCACAATTATGCAACTGCCTTCAGATGAAAAACAACAAATGAGAACTTCCTAAAGAAAGGAAAAAAAAACTTGCAATACATCTCAGGTGTTGGCACAAATCATACCCACAGGACCATTGAAACACATTTTCAATCATGTTGCGTGGTTGGAGCACTGACAAAACCCAGTCACTCCATTTTGGATTTGCCTGCAAATTGATCACAAAAGGTTTGAGTTTTGTTTCAATTCTAAAGCAAATATGGTGACACTTTACTAAGATTTTACACCTCAATTAGACCATACAATATCTACTACTGCCTGTGTCTTCATCTCAGCATATGAATTCCAGAGATGGGTTCCTGCCACAACCACAATTGTGAAACAACACAAAACCTGTAAGGTCATGTTGTGTCAAAATTGGGGGTTACATTCAAGATCCCACATCCACATGTCCTTTCACTAGAACATCAGCAGGTCAACATGTCAGGATTTCTTGGTTTTGACATTTAGGATCAGTTCTGAGCACATGACAGTTGACCTTTAACATGGGATGCATGGCTGTGAGATGGACTTTCAATGACAGTCACCACTTTGTAGCAAAACATGACCTGAAACGTGCTGTGATTCTGGAATAGACCTGTAAGTGGGTTTTTATGGTGGAGTTTGATGCTGAAGCCTGAATGATCCTGTTGGCAATGCGTGTTAAGTGCCCTAGGCTTCCTATTTTTGTTGGTGATTTGGTTTTTGTTGGCTTTGACTGCACATGAACCCAAATTCAATTGATCATTAAAATGCATATAATAATTAGCTTGTGTACAAATGGATGTGACAAACCATGATGCACACAATTGCCAGATTTGAGAATAAAGAGGCAGCTAAAACCACTGAGTTATGATTAGCTCACACAAGCAACTCTTATATCATTAAGCACAAATATACATTTGTGAGAGAATGTTGTTGAAACCAGGTTATTGAACAGAAATGTTTTGACTTCAGAAATGAGTACCTCCAACTGTGTCTCAGGAACGTAAGGGCTTTCATCAGCAGCCAACAACCTTGTGACAAAATCACAATCCTGGAAGAGGTGATCTAGTAATGCCTGGTTGTTGCTCTCCAAGCAGGATGACACAATATTCTCCACCTGGTGATGCAACATATTGTTGAAAGGGTAGCTACAAAACCACCCAACACATAGTCCCATCAATAAAACTGAGCATTTGGAACTATTCGTTGTCAGTGACCGGCACAACTGCTATCTATATTCAGTCAACAAGACAGAAGCAAACAGAACAGATTCATAACAAGCCCAAAGAAATTGATGGATAAACCTCAAACAGGAGACAGTAGAGATAGTGAGATAAAGAAAAAGAAACCAAGAGATTAATGTCTCACTGAAAGATTGCAAGAGGAAGCAGCAGAAGGAAAAGGATCTCCAACAGAGTAGAAGATTCCAATGGACACAGTACTTGCCCAATTGCATGATTTAGCTCACTAAGGTGTCTCCTTTGAGACTCTACTTTTTACACCCATAGAGCAGCATTTTTTCTGATGAAAACTGCAGAAATTGCTTAGATGCCAGTAAATGTACTTACTCAAAGAAGAGCTTCAGAACCAGTTGAATGGCTCCTGAGGATATCAACTCTTTTCTGGCTCCCTCACTATTTGTTCTTAACAAAACTGCAATGAATTCCACAATCTTCCAAAATCCCACAGGCACAGAGTTTTAGATTGCAGTAAGAAGAAATGAACAGAAAAAAGGATACCCAAAGTACCAAGTCTTGCTAGTCAAATGAGACAAATGTCCTAGGAATGCTACAAGTGTCTATAAGACTAGGGCAGCTTGCAAAATATTGTCTGCAACTATTGTATATGAACAATGCTTCAACAGCAACATTAAGGTAGATTACACAGATAATTACATTACAGATATAAGAGTAAAGATTAACCTTCAGTCTGTGAATGCCAAGAGGAGGCTGGAGCTGCCCATAAGTAGTGAACAGAACTTTGTCCTCCGCAGACACATCCAGTACTTTAAGTAAGTCACCTGTCATTGTACCCCAGCCAACAATAAGACACTGACCTCTAGAACTTCCTGCTGGCAATGTCAGCAGTGGTCAGCATGATGACCTGAATTGTACTCAAATCACCACTGCTATCCACTCTCAGATGCACCTGAGTCCAGAAGGCATTTATGTTCCACATGCAAACCATGCCAACTGATAGGCATGTAGGTGCATACATGAGGCAAAGAGAAAAAAGATGGAAAGGAAGGAAGAAGAGCAAAGACATCCACAAAAGGCTCTAACAATTGTAAGACACGGAGACACAACACTCTGATTGGTAGCAACAGGTTTTGGAAGACAGATGAAAAGTACACTGGAACTGGGAAGAAACCTACCCAGTCTTTGAAGCATTCCTTCAACGGTATCTGGATTGGCTGTCGATACAGGCTCAGTGACATGCTGCCCCCGAGCAACTCCTGCAGCTGCTATTGTGGCAGCTCTCTTTGGATCCAAAAGAGAGATACATACAGAGAGCGCATGTACAACCGTAGACTTTGACTCTGGATCTTCCAATACATGATGAAAGAGCTTCCCTACAAACCTGCAAAGGCACCTTGTAATAGTTGAGTTCACATAGTTAACTGTAACTGTACACTAAATTTTTTCCAGTTTCTTAAACCTAAAAGAAACAACAACTATTTGAGGGATACACTGCATGTACCCATGCACAGGAAAGCTCATCAGAAAACATAGTGGACTTGTGAAACATCTGTACACATGCAGATACTTTAAAGAAACATACTTTGGGCTAGCAAGTTTTGAAGCCAGTGCAGATTGAGCAATGCGAGTAATAGCGGAGAGAGTCTCAGCTGCATTAGCATGCACTTCTGAGGAGTTCTGCACAAAGAGAAAGAAAATAGCTTCAGCTGCTGAAGTCCACCACACAATCACTGTGTAAGTAGCATCAACACTTCTACAGCAACCCAGCAAGGAGAAAGCATCTTGTGGTCAATTGAAGGCAAAACAAAGCTCCAAGCTAATGAGGCTTAGCAAGAAACTCAAGGGTTTGTAGCTGTATTTTCTCTTATATTCACCACAAAATGCATACATCAACTCTTATACTGTTTGGAACAGATAGCAACTTCTACCTTTCCACCTTATTTAGAAAAGCAAGACCCCTTGGTAGACCTCATATCCACAGATATTTCTCAAACACTTTTTTTGCTAAGTATTTTAAGTGGGCTTGCTACAGGAAGTGCAAACAAGGAATACCAGAGGACTAAGCTTGTCCACAAGCATCTCCAGCAGATCAGTATCCGCCAACCATTGTAGGGAATCCACATGAAAGGCATAAATATGTTCATCAGCTCCAACCAGTCGTATCAGAATCTACAAACCAAAACAGAACCTATGCTTGAGAATAATCCAAGATTGGTAAGTCAGATTCATCACCAAGCTGTCATGGTCATCAACATTGGATTTCCTTCAGAATGGATATTACAACTAAACACCACTTCTCCCACTGGGGTCCACAACCTCTCAGAGAGGACTGGACTGCTTCAAAGCTTCATTTTCAATCACCCTTCTTTGTGCAGAAGTAAAATCAAGAAGGAAACAAAAGCAGACCTCCATAATTGAGGTGATCCCAATAAGATCCACCAATTTCATTAGTATCTCCTGATGCACCTGGAAGAAACCATTCCCATACACCCAACGGCCAAAGGAAGATGAATACTGCAAAATGACAGAATGACTCTAAGAATGCATCCCATCACATAAATCACACTTGGAACTACCACTGACCATTCCAAATTACAAAAGCAGCAGCGGTCCACAAAGAGAAGGCAGGATACAAAGGATGGACCAATAATGAAACCACAATATGGCAATTTGTGGGTGCTTCTAATTATGGCAGTTAAGCTTGCCACAGCATTATGGAGCATTGTCAGCACCGAACAGGGACTGCTGGCAATGGCATACAAATAAGCCCAATGGTGACCATGTGAGACAGTCATTTCAATTCATCTAAACTCAACCAAACCAGAATTGTGACTAACATCCCAGATAATGCAAGTGTGAGATACCTCACAAATGAAGATTATGAGAATGAATTCCTGGTGGTCTGTTCAGCCAGGGTTGGAGATAAGAAGAGAAGACATACTTGCAAGTATTGCATCACAGGTACAGTTTTTCTAAGCAGCAAGCTTACAACAACCTGCAGTAACATGTCAAGATAAAAGCAGCTATTAGTGTTAAATAAGCAGGTTTCTACCACATCCATATATCCACCCAAGTTCCCTGAGGATACATCCATATATATAAATTTGTCAAGGGAAGGGCTACCACTCAAAGCTCTTAAAAGTACCTCAGGAGTCCATTACACACAGAAAGATCTGCACATCAACATATGACATTATCTAGCAAGGAACCAGTCCCAACATACTTCCACAGTGACACCACATCATTGTAAACGGAAACCTAAATATCTCATACACCCAATGGCCTGCAAGAGAGAGTAATCAGTCACCAACCTGTTCTGTGCATTAAGTACTGTTCGAACCCATGCACCCATTTCCAACTTTGAGTGAACAAGGACGAGCTTTTACCTTACTAAAGTAACCAGCCAACAAAGTTCCATGTGGTCTACCAGGTTCCAGAAAGGAGAAAAGAAAATCCATGAGCTGCACATAAAGAACACATCAAGGTCCTCTCTTCAAACCTCTCTCAATCTTTCTCTACAATAAGCCAGTTTTGCAGGTCATAAGGTTTGATGATGAGCGATCGAGTAACATAATGTCCCCACATGCTGAAAAGAGAAAGAACTGAACTGGCCATGAATCTAGTCTCATTATTTTTGTTGGACCCTTCATCACCCAACAGGAGTGACCAACAGCATGGTACCACTCACCGCATCATCCTCAACCAGTGTCTTGAATATGACATCGATGTCACAAGTGAAGATTTCACACGCGATAAATGGAAATCTGCCATTCAAGAACCAAAGAGCATATGACCACCTTGCACAGAAAGCAAATTCTGATCAATGTACAAGAGAATGGCAAGGAAAGATAGGTCCATTCTGCTCTATAGGACATATTTCTTCAAGACATTGGAGTTTATCATTTCTCCTCATCTATTTGCTGCTCAGCTGTTGAAAGACAGTGTGAATAGTATGAAATGGATGGCTGCATGAGCCTACTTGAAGGCACGCTTGTTGTCTGCATTCTCAGGTGGCTCCTCTATGACGAAGCATAGCAATGACCGCACTTGTACCTTTCCCCGTAGGCTGCAAAAGGAAAAAGAAGGTTGTTCAGCTTGCAAAACAGCAATTCCATACCAACCAAAATATGAAAGGTACAGGAAAACCTTCCAAACAGCTTGCCCAAACATCCTCTGAGCTTGTGATGACTTACAAATTTATGAGGCGGCTGTTGAGAGCTTTACATTCCTGAATGATCTCCTCCTCATCAAGGAGTTCTTCCAGTGTGTACCCATCTTTGTCAAGCACAGACTCAACCTGCATGCAACAGAAGCAACAACTCAGAGGGGTGGGTGCATAGAGATCTCTCAGCATGAGACAATACCATCTGGGAAGAATCTCTCATGTTACAAAAATTCAGAATTGTGAAATGGATAAAGAAGCAGCAATCCATCACCCTTTGCTCTTAGGTACTACAGTAACAATATGACTAGTGCAAGCATACTACCACTAAATGTACAGCCATTGACACAACAATCAGACCAGAAAATTTTCAGAACCAAGTCTTCAGTCAGTAAGGACGTGCAGCATAGTGGATAGAGAGAACCACAAACAAAGAAGAACAACAGAATCATTGACATCATGGATCTGTAATAAATTCATTTCAGTTGAGCTAGGAACCAAAATCCCCTCAGTGAGTTCATCAGCTCCTGGGAGCTGGTGGAGGTCAACATCAAGAATTAACCAAAGTACTGAGTTTCCATCTCGAGACCAGTCATCACAGGGAAAAAAGAGCCAGGATGCTGGATAGCTTTTCAAAAAATATAAAAAGAAGGTATTTATAACGTGATTCATATGCCTCATGCAGACCAAAAAACTCAAGACAAAACAGGAACACAGAAAGTAAGAGAAAAAAGAAAAGAAAAGCAAAAACCCCAACAAGAAAGGAGGAAGAACAGAGAGAGGAATGAGACTCTAAGAGCATGTTCTTTTGAGAACAACATGGGTTTTGAAAAGCTCCTCACTTAGGATTAAAAAGTCCTCAAATAGTCATTTTGAAGATTCCCTAAGGCAGAAACACCAAAAGTACATCTTTCTTTGTGGGGTTAATCAAACCCACAGTTCAATTTAACGGAAACTTTGAAAAGAAACCTTTTCTCTTCTCTTCAGCAGCCTAATTAAGCTCACCATTTGAGCTATCAAGAACCCTTTTGGAGTTACAAAACCTTAATAGCCTATAAAACTGACTATTGAGTACTCCAAATTTGGTAGAATCTGAAGAATTGGAATTCACACAAGGCATACAAGTCATGCTAATACTACATATTGTGACTGAGGATGCCTGTAAAATGGTGTTTAAGGGTTTGGAAGCTTAGGATATTTAAAAGTCATGATACTTCAGATCTGACAACAGAATAGAAATAATCAGAAAATATCTATGAGATTGTGGAGAAATCTCCATTACAATAATGTGAACAATGAGTACAGTCATAACCTCATGAGAGTTGGAGTTGCTCACAAAGTGTCAGACCCATCATCACCTTCATCATGAATAGCTATTCAGCGTCTGATGAGCTGCCATGACTACCTACTGACTTCATCAGCTTGCAACAATGGCAGGTGTAGATAAATATATGATAAGCAGACCCAAAATCTGGACAACCATTGTTAAAAATCTGCATCCTCCTGAGATTGATTCTGTTGGAAGCAATGGGAGGACTCAGTCATGATGTTTGCTAGCACTTAAGAGATGTAGCTAATTGAAAAACGTTAATAGTATACCTGATTCAAACTGTAATAAAATAGCAACAATCAACAAGAATGAAAAGCCTGGAAACCCCACTCTAAAGAAAGAGAGAGAACAAGATCACAACGTAAAAATTGAGTAGCAGTTGGAACAACAGCAGCAACATTCGTAAAAGCAGTGACAGTGATATGCATGTTGGGGGATTTTCAACAGAAACATGCATACAGTCATACTCATGTTGGGGGATCTTCAACAGAAACAGGTATACAGTCATACCCATGTTGAGGGATCTTCAACAGAAACATGTATACAGTCATATCCATGTTGTAGGATCTTCAAAGGAAACGTGTGTAGAGCTTTATAGCAAAAGAAGAAGAAGAAGAAACTTATAGCCACTTCAAAACTTCTGAAAGAGAAGCAGAACTGGCTGCATTTCTATCTAGATACAGGATTCATTTTCATGAGCTGCCAAGCTGCACATACAGGTCAATTGATTTTACAAGCTCAAACTGCAATACTCTGGACATAAGAGCCACTGGTTTTGTAAGCTGAATTTTTACTCTCCCACCACGCACACTCCCTGAAGTAAGTGCTCATTGTCTTGCAAACTCGAACCACCCCACCCAACAACCCTAATCCCCCTCTCTCTCTTCTTCGCGGGTGAAATTCCCTGATGGGTGCACTAGGCAAACTTACCGGAGAAGATGTCGATAAACCAGCTACCCGCCAAAACATGGTTCTCAGAAAGCGTTCAATCTCTGTCGACTCGGGTGCTGCTCTCCGCCGTTGGGGGCCAGAAAGAATCTATCTGCCACCACCCACCTGTGCACGGTAGCAAGCAGGCAGCCGGTGGTTTGTCTTTCTCTGCTCAAAAACTGAGCAGCACAGAAGAACGTCTGCTGCTTTCAAGTGTCGTCGAGCCTTCTTTCTTTCTTTCTTTTCTACCTGTTCGGTTTGCCCCAGAGGCGTTTTGGCAAGAGCAGCCGAGCTAAGAAACCCCCTACAAAACGAGCTCTCTTTCTTCAAACCCTTTTTTGATCCAGTCACACCATCTCAAACCCAGTCTCTGAGCCGGCACTTGAAACGGAGTCACCGTCGTTGCCGTGCCCAAATGATTCTACGTCTTCATGCCCCTTCCCAACGCCACCTTCCTTTACACAGCCAAGATCACAGAGTAGGGAAACTGACAGGGGAAAGAGCGTAAGGGAAGGGCAAAACCACCTTGAGCTTCACGGCAACATGAACTGCAAAAATGCTTCACAAGATCTTACACAAAAGCTGAGCTCCCGGACAAAAAGCGTTCCTCTCTCTTCTCTGGTACGAAACACAAGAGAAACACGCACCAGGCGCAAACCCTAAATCACCTTGATACCACTGCTATGTACCGATTGAGAAAACAGTTTCTGCTGGACCAAATAATCGCTAAAAAAAATCACGGGGAAGAAGTGTGACTGGGTTTTTGCACAGCGACGGATGTGGGGATGAGCAGAATTCAACGTGCTCAGTTTGCGAAAGTGGCGATGGCGACAAAACCGGAACCAGAAGCGCAGAAGGAGACAACGCACGAAAACAACGAAAACGGAGCTCACGGAGCTCCGTAGCTATGGCGGGGGATTTCTGGGTCTCGGTTCACACTGGGTATCCCTTTTTTCCATTCACACTGTTTTCTTACCGACGTGGGAAAAAAAAAAGCTGGCCTCTCGATCGACCCCGCAGGCAGGTATGGGAAGGGCTACACTAGGTACATGGCCAGGTAAGATTCGCCAAACATGGTTTTGGTGATCACTGGCCACAATAGCCATGGCAGCTGCTTTTCCTCCCCCAATAGCCAGGTGATCACTTCCATAACACCCATGGGACTTTTTCTCTTTTTTTAAATTAATTAATTAATTATTTTAATTTTAATTTTAATTATTCATTTTCACAAGATGGGAGGTTAAATGAAGGGTGGTGAAATGGATGATGGGTCCTGGGGGTGAAACATAAAATAAAATAAAATAAAATAAAATAAAATGGTCAGAAGTGGAAGGATGCCCTGGCTATTGGTGCAGGGACAGCAGGTGCCATGGCTATTGTGGCCAGTGCATTTAATACCTAGTCATCACCCCAACTTGTCCTCCCCTGACAAACTGGTTAAACTATTATTTAGAAAATAAATTAATATTTTATTTTTGAAGTGGAAGTTTTTGTAAATGACACCAAAAACCTATATAGCCAAAAATTCCTAATTTTACAAATTTTATAAGGAATTTATGATGAATGCTTGGAAGAAATAAATTGGAAGAAATTGCAAGGCATTTTGGAAAATGAAAACACTTGCACTAATATAGACATTTCATTTCCCAGAATGCTCCCCACATTGATTTTTAATCATTAAAATTGTTGATTTTTACCATGTATAAATGCCTTCAGCTGCAAGCATTATTGGAATTGGGTTGCCTCATGCAAGCCCTTATTCCAATAATGCCTACAACCTTGAATGTTACACTACATGTATCAACCAATGTTATTATGGTGTCACCATTGATAGCAAAATCCTTGCTAGTTTAATATTAGTTACCAACCTTATATTAATGTTAGTTTGGTAAGGGCTTGAAGTAATATCGGCCTTGTACCAATTTTTATATTGATTTCAATATCAAGTATATGAATTTTTTTATACCCACCCAAGATCAATGTGAGACCTAATATTAAAATCATAAGGTCATTTTCATAAAAACATTTGTAGGTATCATCACAAATTTATCAAGCTTATAGGTTGGTACAAATTTTGTGCAAAATTTTATTTTCAAAAGTTTATATTAAAATCACATAATTTTATGCAAAATTATATTATGATAATTACATGAATTTAGTTAAAATGTAAATTATACATATTTTATATTGAAACATCATAAGTAAAATAAAATAAAATATATATTCATATAAAATAATATGATTTTTTTTCATGCAATTTTTATATTTTGAAATCCAAAGATTTTGCACAAACATATAATATTATGATTTCACACATGTTTTATTGAAATTTCATGATATGGAAGTCTATGATGATGTGTTAAAATTATATTTGTCAAGTTGAAAAAATAAAAAAAATTAGATCATAAAACATTGGGAAAATGTTGATCATTAACATCACAAATTTAACATGCAACAAATTAATAATGAAAATTGTGCAAAATTTGTTCATTCAGAGGTTTATACATTTATAGATGAAATACAAACTTATATAAAAATTAATGTCACATTGATTTTTCATTTTCCTATAAATGTGTGTGTGAAAAATGTTTTCAGTGCATAATATTAGTGTGTGAAACATACAAATTATGGATTAATAAATTTTGCACAATTTTGATTACTAAATCATGAGATGTTAAATTTGTGGTGAAAGATTAAACCTTCCTTCCATTGGGACATATTAAATATTATGAATTTTTTTTGAAAAACAAGTTCTTTAGTAAGATTGAAATTGGTTTTACAAGTTTGAGTTGTGTGAATGTATCAAATTCAAAGTAAGTTTGTGATTCAAAATAGATTCCATTTCCATTAATCATTCCCATTGTTTAGCTTATGTAAATGACTTATTCATGGTGTTTATGAATGTGTCTTTTTGTCTTAATCCTTATCCTAAGCTTTCACACATCCCTTTTTCTTTCATCATAAACTTTCAATATCACAAAATTAGAATAAAATTCATGTTATCATGGCCTTAGCCTTGGGTTCACGACCAAAGCAAGGGGCATGGAAAGGTGTAGGCCAAGAACGAAACTTAGGAATCACATTCACATTTTTAGGAGTGCGAAAGAATGTGAGGGAATGAACCCACACACTCCCAAGTGGGCTCTCACTTTGAGAGTTGAAGTCTTGATGAAGTCCTAAATTTTCAGAGAAAACTTTAAGGGGACAAAACTTATTGGATTGAAAGTTTTCTTAAACCATTGGAAAGCTTTTGAAATGTAAATGTTTAAAATGAGTTTTGTTCCCATGATCCATTTGAATATTTACAACACAAATTATGGCTGAAAGAAAAATTAATAATCAAAATGTCAATTTGATTTCTAACCATTAAAAACTAGGAATCACCTTAAATTAAGTGTGTGCAAGGGGCATGTCACATATCATTGGAAAGTTCTTGACAAGAGATATAACTTTGCTTCAAACCTCATCTCAATTGGAAGTTTGTACAAGAAATTATAAGTGTCCAAAATGATAATGATCCCAATTTCAAAAAATTCAAAACTCCCAACTTGGGAGTCTTGGAAAAAATGACATTTAAATATAGCCTCGATGGCTGATCACAAAAAAATACTATAAGGGGGAAGGTGGTGGTTTCCCCCAAATATGAACCATGATGAATCTTGTGAATTTGTGTATGCCCATGGTTCATGCATGCATCACAAGTGTTTTAACTATGCACTAACCAACTTATTGTTTGGTTTGTGCAAATTGATATGAATAACTGACTCATTTGTCACTCGTTCTAGTCCCCATCCTGGAACTCCAACATGCCTTTTTACCCATAAGGTATTGTAAACAAAAGAACGTATCCATTTTTATTTTTATTTTATTTTTAAATTTCATTTTGAGCTTGCATTTGAATCAAGCAAGGAGTTTGGGGGTGCGTCCCATGCAAAAATCATAAAACAATACATTTGTGCAAAATCCATGGCCTTCAAAATGTAAAAATGGCACAAAAGATGTGTTTTATTTATTTATGGTGTTTTGATGTGAAGTACATAAGCTTTACATTTTAACTAAATTTGTGTAGTTATCATGATGTAATCAATATAAGAAATCTCATCCATTCCAACCCATGTGTTTACGACTTTTGTCCACATCAACCATTTTTGCGATTTTAGACATGATTGTCTTTTGTGGCATTTGGTGAAAATGATTAATAGTTGCATAAATGATTACAAAGTAGTTTGCAAATGCATATGCAATTTATACTTGTGATTATTGTTGATTTGGATGAAAATGAAAATGAAAAATATTTTTTTATTATCCATTTTTATTGACTTCCCAAAATAGATGAAAATGTAATTGTTTTTGTAATTTGGAAAGTGGTTCATAGGCCATTCGGCACCATGTGCCATCTTTTCAACTTGATTTGCAACTATAAATCTAGTTACAAATGCATTTGTAATTAAATGTGAAAAAAAAATAAAAATTGGCCAATGAAATTGCTAGATTTAATGGTCTAAATGTTTACATTTAACTTTCTTCAATGAATTAACCATTAAATGTGTAATAGGGTTTGGTGGGTTTGTGAAAATTTCAAAGGACCCACAGTAGTTAATCGTAGAAAATAAGGCTAGGTAATATGTATGTGGCTAAATAATAGGTATTTTATTATGTTGATATGTCATAATGTTTGTTTAATAGTTAATTAAGGTAGGTTAGGTAATAGGTAATAGGTGTTAAATACTATGTGTGTAGGTTAATTAATAATATGTATTTCATTGTGTTGAATGAAATAATGTTATGTTGAATTAATTAATTAGGCTAAGTAATTGATTAATTACTAAATTGAAAATAATAAGGCAGTAAGTAGTAGGTAATATGTATGTGGGCTAAGTAGTAGGTATTTTTTCATGTTGATATGTCATAATGAATTTGTATTAATTAATTAATTAAGCTATGTAATTTATTTTTTAATTAGGTTAAGGTATAAGCAGTAAATGTAATTAATTAATTAATTAGGTAGGCTATGCAATTACTTTATTAAATAGGCAATAAGTAGCAAGTAGGTCATATGTATGTGGGTTGAATAATAAATATTTTATCATGTTGATATATATGAATTTTTTGAATTCATTACTATATTAGGTAGGCAATGTAATTTATTTACTAATTAGGTTAAGTAGTAGGAGTAATTTATGACCCATTTAATATCACACATTTAAATTACATTTTTTGGGTATAATTATGATCTATTATAAATAAATATGTATAATATGATTTCTTAAATCAAATAGAAGTTTGAAATGTGAAAAAACATATTTTTAAAATCATAATTTAAAGTAAAACCTAAAATATTATATGTATAAAGGTATTAAAATTTATAGTTCCATAAAATCAATTAAACATATGGCATTAGTTAATATTTAGAAATTAAATTTGATTGTTTAGATCAATCTTTTGTATAATAAACAACATAGTTAATCAAATTTATTTTATTATATTTTTTTAAAAATTTATTTATGATCCATTTATAAATTACATATGTGAATAAATTATATATCACACATTTTAATTATATTTTATTGGTAAAATTATGATATATCAAAAGAAAAATTGTATAATATAACTTTTAGAATCAAATGAAAGTTTAAGATACAAAATTTATTTATGTATTTATTATTATATTATCCATCTATAAATCATGTGATTAAATTTAATTTTTCCACGAAATGGTCATTAAAATTGTATTGAATAATGAAATTCAATTTTTTTCTTTTCAAATCAATTTATAATTTTAAAAGGAAAAAATATGCTTGTGTATATTATTGGAAAAACTTTAAGTTTAAACTTTAATCTTGTCATTTGGACAAAATCATAATAAAATATCAAAGTTCAAAAATGATATTTTATGTAATGTTTTAAATGAAGTAAGTTAAATGGAATGAAAATTACTTATTTGCCACAACATGTGGGGTGGTTTAGTAGTAATGATCCTTAGGATTCAAGGATCAATCCCCATAAATGACATGGGTTGTAATCAAGGTTAAAATTTTGATTGAATATTCCTTATTTACTTAGCCAACATAGGTTACGTGTTTACTAAGTGAATTTAAGTAGGCACAGTATGTGGCCCACCTAGCAACCTAAATTAGTTTTTAAAACCTAACTTATGTAATGACACATATCAACATGGTATAGGTTGAATTTAACAATAATAACAATAATAAATATATAATAATAATAATAATTAAATAAACATAAATAATGTGACTACATTGCTGAATCATAAAATTAGTCATAAAATGATAATGCCACATAAGTTGGTTTGGATGGATGAAAAATTCATATAAATTGCATTTTTATGAAATTATCATTATACTTGGTGCCATGTGTTATCTTTTATGAAGTTAGAATTTATGCGACATGTTCAAAGCAACTAAGCCTATAACAAATCACATGTGCTAATTGTAAAAAAATCAATCATTAATCTAGTCATTTATTTGCAAATTCCTTGTAGTGAATTTTACATAAACTATGCAATTTTTGTGTATTAAACATAAACATTCATGTATGTCATTACAAAAAAAGCTATTTTGTTTGAATATTTAAGATATTGAATACGTATGAATATTGTTCATATTAATCATAACATAAAATCCAAACAAATTTTATACAAATTTATGAAATTTTGAATTTCACACATAATTTGTACAAACTTATGAAGATATGTTTGTGATATCATGACTACTTAACTATCTATAAAGGCTAATTAATTAAAATCACTACAATTAGGTTAGTACTAAGGTCCATAGGTAGTTAAGTTAAAGCATTTAAATGGGTCAATATTACCTAAGTAGGTAAATCAAATGTTCAATTATTATGGTAATGTTCATCCTTTTTGAAGATGTAGTTTTCAAATTGGATGAATGATTATTGACATGAATGTTATCACAAACTTATTAGATTTCATTGGTTCATATAAATTTTATGCAAAATCTGGTTTTCATAGGTTCATACAAAAATTGCATGAATTCCATGTTATGGTTAATATGAATGACGTTTGTATGTATTCAATATTTTAAATATTCAAACAAAGGAGACATTTTTTGGAATGATTTATGAGAATTTTCATGTTTGATATACAAAAATAATTAAAATGTAAATCATACACATTTGACATCAAGATGTCATAAGTAAAAAAGACACATAATTTATACAAAAGTAAAATATATATTTTTATACCATTTTTACACTTTGAAGCCCATGGATTTTACATGGACATATTGTTTTATTATTTTCACACAAGTTTTATTGAAAATTTTATGACATTGGAGGTTTGTGATGGTATTGGTGGTAAATTAAAAATTTGAATTGCATTCATCAAAGTTGAAATCTGATTGTGGTTTTTTGAACTTATGTAGTTGCAAATTAATTGACATTTAAATTTCAAGACCAATGACCTTGGATAGGTGGCAAGCACATCTTTGTATAATATATAAACATGTGATAGATTTGAATTCCTTTTCTTTATGTTCATTTTCCCCCTATGTGATCAAATTTATCTTTTTTTATTTTCATAAATTTTTTTTTGAATAGAGTCCATTCCGCAACCTTGTTACACTTTTAAAAAATTTATTATCTAGATATTTAGCTTCCATGTAAATGATCATAAATAATGATGAGAAGATAATGATGCATGTATCTCATCCATGAATGTTGATGTTAGTGGTGATGTTTGGTGACAATGATAATGGCCATGTTGACAGTGATGATGTTGGGGATGTCATCCACATTAAATAACTCTTATGTAATTACAATCAAATTAAAAGACTTAGGTTCACAAAAACAACAACATAAGCCCCCAAAAAAATTTATGAGATTTTTTAACCAACTTGAAGAAAAGTATGTATGGTGATTTTTATTTCATTTTTGTGATTGGCATTGCATTGAAAATCTAAAAAGTTAAGGTCTGTTTGTAATTTCCAATGTTGATTTCTTTTACAAAGTTTCAATTGATGAAGACTCTTATTTGGTAGTTATTAAAAAGGTTTTAGATAGGAATGTAATATGTTTGTTTGTTGCAAATGACGTAGATGATATAGTCTAAAACACCTTGAATGTATTAAAGATCACCACACTATGGGACCATGAGTACATTATTACAAAATAAGATGCTAAGTGACATTGGTAATGCTAGATGTGTTTGATGAGCTTGTAGTCAAATTAAGAATTGTTTTTGTGTGATTTGTAGTTTGTCCTATTCTTGTGTCAACTTTGTTATGACTAAACAAACGTCCACCAATTCAATTGTACTTCAAAATATATCATCCATTTTGCAGTCAAATTTTGTATTAAAATTATTTTCAATTAAAAAAATTATGATTACATCTTCATGCAAGATTACACATTATTATAACATATACATTTGTACAATTGAGTGTTTGATTTTAAAAATGAAAAAGATGAAAATATTTCAACTTCTATTCAACTATAAGTTTATATTGTTTCAATTCATATTAACTGCATGTTCACCCCATCGACTTTAGTGGTTGACATGTAAACATTTAGAACATGTCCATGCATACATTATGACCATGTGGCATCATCTAATTCAACAACCTTAAAACATTTTTAGACATGAAATAATTTCATTTTTCCATTATTTGATGATGTGGCAAGTTGTGATCTATTGGATCATTTTTATTGGGACGATTTGATGTTATAACATAGGGACAAATGATATGACACATAAGTAACTAAAGTTCATCCACCCAAGTCACATTAGTTGATTATAAATAAAATTATGTTCAATTATTTTGGTGTCATGGATAACATTCTTAACATCATGTCCAACATCATGGATGAAGTTCGTCCATGAATGTTCATTTTTCATTCACATAAATGAACTTCATCTATTGTTAATCCACAATGTAATTAAGAAAGATCCCAAGAGAATTCCTTGAAATGTGTTGAATTAACTCAAGATACTTTGAAATATTTTTCTTCGAACTATGTCCCCAATAATGTATAAATAATAATAAAAGTTACCCTTATGTTACATTTTGTTTATTCAACATTAATTTTGGGTATGATTTTGCACCATAGTTGTGTTTTGGTGTTTTCATGTTTTCATATTGAAATTTTGTTTGAACATATATTTTGCACATTTCGTGTTTTTGTTTTGGGTTTTCTTGTTTCATGTTTGGATTTAAAACTAGGCTTACATTTGTCATGGTTTGTTCATGCCATTCAAAAAAAAATTGTCTTGGTAGTTTTTATGATCATGACAATTTAAACATATTCACATCAAACATATATTTATTGTTATTATTGTTCTTGTTATCCTACTTATTTTGAAACCATGTTTATGTCAAGGGAAAAAAAGAGTAGTGTCGATGGAATAAATTTTTGTTACCCTCACAATTATGCAACAAGAAAATTAAGAACTTTGTGAGTCCATTGTTCATAATTCATAATAATCAAGTTTCAACATCCTTGAGGTGTGTTTCACCACACAACCCCAAGCTAGGGTTGTCATGACATCTGTGTGTCTATCATGACATGATAGACACATTTGGATGTAGATGCACCTGTGTGTCACATCAATATAGGGTCAACCTAGGTCAAGAGCACTCTTGGGTTGCCTAAGGTAGGTTTATGGGCAATCAAAACTAGACATGTTTTGATCATCATAAACCCTATCGCAACTGAAAAAATTTGGTCTGTACCTTATGGCGATCAATTTTTTTTTCAATTGCCATAGGGTATGGTAACCAAAATTTTCCACTCACCAAACCTTGTGGTGACCAAATTTTTTGGTTGCCAACACTACAACAACCGAGATTTTTCAAAATGATAGTCGAAAGAGGTCACCATTTGAGGTTGCCATTGAAAGGTTTTCAAAAACATGTGGCACGCCCCCCTTTTTTAGCAATTGAAAAAGTTTGGTCACCATTTGAAAAATTGTGACGGTTGGATGGCAACCATATTTTTAAAAATCGCCCATCCTTATGGGCAACCAAAACAAGCAGAAGGGGGTTTGTCATATTCCTTTTTTTTCAATCTCCATCCAAAGGTGGTGATTGAATCTAATGGTGGCCAAAATGCTTTTGGTTGCCATTTGATGGTAACAATTGAATCCATTTTGTTTGCCATCCAATGGTGGCAATTGAATCTAGTGGCAATTGAATTTGGTGGTGACCAAATCCATTTCGGTTGGCATTTGACAAGGCCGAGTGAATTGAATTCGGACAAACAAATTCCATTGGCATCTTGTGAAAACCCCTCTTTTTGTTTTCTTCTTCCTTCCCTAACATTTGAGTTTTTTTCATTTTGTTCTTTAATTTTTCCCCCCCCCCCCCCTCGGTGTTTTGT
>Ga0209208_10002517_pt1 | contig 26328 bp, 22 predicted proteins | sample S1TSphfallax_3_FD_187694 | JGI IMG/M metagenome (GOLD analysis project Ga0209208, IMG submission 187694) | Host-associated microbial communities from peat moss isolated from Minnesota, USA - S1T2_Fd - Sphagnum fallax MG (SPAdes) (version 2) | ecosystem: Host-associated > Plants > Peat moss >...
TAATGTGTGTTTTTTGGGGCGAAAATTTGTCAAATTGGCAAAAATTTAATGTTTTCGAGTTTTTTAATTGCTAAGTTTTTGAAAAAATAAAGACTAATTTTTTTTGTCAAATTCTATCCTAAGTTGTAGTAGGTAGCCAAAAATCTAGAATGATGTTAGATTTTTTTATTTTCATATATTTTTATTGCCAAATATAGCTAATTCCTTTTATGGATGATTGTCATTTTGGCTACACGACAAAATTGAAATGCAAAACGTTGATTTTATTATGATGGATTTGTTGATGCCGACTGATTTGTAAATATTTTCTAGTGACAAGAATTTTTGAAGAATTGGTATATGATTTTTTTGGCATAATCCTTTGTGTGGTCCTCACTAGACAATTGATTTTGCATAATCTTTTGTATGATCATCCATGTACAATTCCAAAAACAATTTTGAAATCAATTCATACTTACTTCATTTCCTCACCGATCTCACTCCTTTTTCCTACCCACCAACATGAATCTGAAAAGACAAATTAACATGTGCCCTTTCATGCCCATGATATTTATGTTAATTAAAATAAAATTTAACAATGACAGAAATAATGATGAACTATTGAAAACATTAGGGAAACATAAGAAAGAAAGAAGAAAAGTTGATGTCATTGGTAGTGTGCAGCAGCCTGGAGCCCAAGTTGGTTTCTGCATTTTTGTTTATGTTCCTTGCAATAAGTAATAATACATTATGCTTGGAACATTCTACCATTTGCTGGTTTGAGAATGCATTGAATGTATTGAATGCATTCAGTTTTATGGGTGTGGTTGGAAAAATGTAAATAACTAAACTTGGATGTGAAAAATATTTTTTTCGAGCACCACTGGAGATGCTCTAACCTCACGTGCCCATTATTGCAACATATATTATGTTACCTCCTTGATCAATGTGTCACACTTATACATATATTGTGAAATACCTTAGTACCTTAATTGCTTCAACACTAATTATATTATTTAAGAAAATATTAAAAAATTCACAAAAATATTTTGTGAAGGATAATAATGAATTTTCAAGATTTATTTTTGAAATGAAAATTTCATTAATTATCTAACATGCATGTGTCAAGGTTGCGAAGGGTACTATAGGATTCCAATTCACCCAAACTTTTATCCTATATTTATTTGTTTAAAATCTACAAGATGTAAGGTAATTAGCACCATACATTAACCCTTACCCATAGGTTGGGACCAAGGTAAAGTTGATCATATAGCTTCATCACTACCTAGATTCATAGTTTTGCAAGAAAGACATCTTAAGACCCCTCACACCAAGCTCTGTACGTTTTGCAGAGTGTACATAAATTTACCCTTATCACTTAAAGCCTATATATTCATACCCTGCTGATATTTTTCTGAAATTTTTTATGTACCTTTTACTAGTTGAGACACTTTTGAAAAACAAAAAGAAGTTTCCCAAATTAATAAGTTTATTTTGAAAAGTTTTCTTTAGGTTTGCATTGGTGATATACTGCAGTACAGGGGTAGCTTCAACACATGCATGTCAATAAATGTATTCATTTTGAAGATTCCATGTTGAAGAAATATACATGAATATTACAAAATTATTCCGTATTTTCCTTCATAATTTTAAAAATAATAATTAAAAAATTTCAACATTTTTGTGAAGGAAAATCATGAAGGACCAATGTTGGTGGAGTATGTTGATTTCTACTCCTGTAGTAGCTTGGCAGCTTCCACACTAATTGGCTTCTTATGATGATGCCGAACAAATTTGCACAACTTTCCATGGATTGTGGAGATGATGATGACAACAACATATATAATACACATCGAATTCATGTTTTATGATGATGCCCAACGGTTTTGCATAAAAAGTTTGATGCATTTTGTGAAACTTGATGCGGATGATGAGGAGAATTCCAACAATGTTTATAGCGCACATGGGAATTGGCTTCTTATGACGATGCCCTACTAGTTTGCATAAAAGTGTTAGCATTTGTGAAATTGATGTTGATGCTCATTAGGAGGATTATGACAATGTTTATCACATGCATTGTAACTGATTTCTTATGTAGGATGACGCCCAATAAGATTTTTGCATAAAAGTTTGATGGATTTGTGAAGTTGAGTGTGATGACGAGAGGAGGATATGACAATGTTTAGCACACGTATGGAAATTGGCTGATGCCCTAAAAATTCACCTCAAAGTTTTATGCATTAGAGAAATCCATAAAGTAGGAAAACAGAAACAGAGCACTGGAACCCTGAGTTTGGTCATAAACCAGGTGAGAGAAAAAAAAAAAAAACCTGCAAAAAGTTACATTATCATTCAAAAGGGGGGGGTGAAACTTAGAAAAGCATCAATTTTTGTGGTAAACTGAGTTTCATCCTGTCTTCACCCTTCTTTCCTTCACCCTGCTCCTAGCTGTAAAGGTACTATAATTATTCTCGAACCTTGTGCATTGAATGATGAGTTTCAGCATTTCATACCTAGATTTAATAAAATTTCCTTACTTGGTGGCTACTAGTGAAAGAGGGGTTTGGGGGGTGAAAGGAGACCCAACGACAGGGTGAAGACAAAGTGACTATACCTATAACTCTATTTTATGAAGTTGATGATGAGGACAATGTTGATTATGCACATAGAAATTGGTCTCTTATGATGATGCCCAACAAATTTGCATAACAGTTCGGTGCATGTTCTGAAGTTGATGACAATGATGACGATGATGATTACAACAATGGTTATCACATGCCTGTGAACTGGCTTCTTATAATAAAGATGCCTGGCAAATTTGCCTAAGAGTTTGATGCATTTTGTGAAGTGGATGCTGATTAGGAGGAGGATTAAGATAATGTTTATAAAATGCATGGAAATTGGCTTCTTATGATGAACCCCTAAAAAATCGCCTAAAATTTTTGATGCATTTTTATGAAGAAGTTGATGATGGACATGTTAATCACATGCACATTCAATGCATTGTGAATGATGTTCCCATTTTGCTGAACTTTGAAGTTCTGACATTTTGGTACTTCACTACCAACAAATATTCCAAAGTAGTTAGTATTTAGGGTTTGCTCAGAAGCAAATAAATTTGTTTTCTTCAACAAACAACAAACAAACAAAAAAACAAACAGTTCAACAACAGCAATAACAAACATGAAGCAAAGCACTGCAAGATTATGATCTGGGTGATAAACCATCTGGTTGAAGTGGTTCAGCAATAGAACGATTTTGTGTGAAATTTTGCATAATTTTTTGTTTGGTGTACAAATCATGGAAGGTGAAGCATTGGCATGAAATTGATGGCATTGGAATGATTGTAGATCAATAGTCTAACTTTGCGGAGAATAAAAGATCAAATGTTTTTTGTCACTGCCATCTCATCCCACACCCTTCATTTTGAAGCAATGTACACAAACAGAGTTCTGGCTTTTGTTACAATAATAAAGAAGACCAAGCAGAAGAAGAAGAAGAAGAAGAAGAAGAAGAAAAATGGTGGCAGCTTGAGAAAGAGAAGACAAAAAGTTCAGTAGTCTGTTGCAGTTTTCTAGATCATTAGTAGAACCTCTTACTCTGTCTTCTTCCTCCTCTCCTCTCCTTCATCTCTCTGTTTTTTTTGTTTTTGTTTTTGTGGCTTGCTTGTGAAGTATTTTTGTTTGCTCACAATGTTTTTTGTCAACAAGAAATGTCAGCAGCAGCAACAAAACTTTGCAACTTCAGAGATTATGCTCATGCATGCTCAATGTCAAACTGACAGGGATCACCATATACTAGGTACTTTGCTGAAGTTTTTGAATCCAATCCACATTCTTGAGTTCTAGAGCTTGTTGCCAGAAGGAAAAAAAATCCCATTCAGGAATAATTTTATCTTTGCAGAATCTGCTGGAAAAATCAATTTGTTAAGCTTCTGCAATATGAATTAGAAAAATCAGCAGCAGATTGATAGCAATTCAAGCACATAGGACTCAAGAATCTCACAACACACAGAAAACACAAAATGCAGCTCAAATCAAAACCCTGCAAATTACAATCTTGTAAACCTGGGAAGATGAATATGTTGGTTATCTTCTTCTTCTTCTTCTCCTTCTTCTTCACCCTTCTTCTCAGACTCTCTTTGAGAAGCTCAGAAGCTAGTGACTTCTGAAATATGGCCTCCCCATCTGCACATACATGCCTGTTGTACATCATCATGATGGATCAACAATTTTTTCTGTTGTTAATCTGCTAATGATACAAGTCTGAGCCCAGCTGAGATGGCCTTGGAGAAGATGCATGGTGCCAATATGTTGTGGGTTGTGGGGGTTGGCTGTGCTGTTGAAGACCAGACAGGCATGGAGACAAATTGCTGCTATAGGGAGAAAACACAAGTCTCAATTCTCCCTGTAGAAAAAGCATCTTTAGACCTTGAAATATGTATGTTCTTGTGCTCTTCGAACTCAACAAGGATTCCAGATTTGGGAATTTTACAGTAATATATATTTTTCAGATGTTTTTTGTTTGTTTGTGTTCATGGTTTGATTTGCAGGCACACACTTGCAATGAAGGTAATTATGCGAGCAGAGGGTCGCAGAAGGATGCGGCCCAGGGATCACCTCCTCCCTGAAGATTTATCACTTGAGTTTCCTGTGACTGGCACAACAGCCTTAGCAGATTTTCCAGCACTGGATGGTCAAGAACTTGGTCTTGGTGGCCGGCATTGTCGATCTCTCAGGTAGGTGTTGATAAAATCAGCTCCAAGATCTTTGTCTTTCAATTTTGATCCAAAAGGACAAAAAGGGGTTTTGTGAAGAAGAAGAAGAAGAAGAAGAATCTCTGGCAGCTCAGCGGCAGCAGATTTGAAGCACAATTTAATATGAGCTACTCAAATTTGTGTTACTAATTTGGTTTTGCAGTGCTCCTGATGAAGAATCTGAGTCAGCTTCTTGGGATGTCTCATATCAAGCATCTCAAAACCAAACTCTAAAACAGGTGAAATTCACTGATTCTCAGGCAGTCATATATATGGTTCAGCAGCTTCAATGGGCATTTGTCTCTCCCCCCCCCAATCTACAAATTTGTCAGTTTCCTGAATCCTGTTTTACTGATGATGCCCATAAGCAACTGTAAAATCTGAATTTCTGGGACATGGAATCTGAGTTCTTCTGGAACACATCATGTCCTATAATGATACATTTCTTACTTCTATTGAATTGAGTTCAGAGTCACTGGAAGTCTTTTCTTTGGGGGGTTTGTTAGGGTTTGTCTTTTGATTTTATGCCTCCACAAAGTTTGCAGCAATGGAGATCAAAGATGAAGAAGAGTCAGATCGAGGACAAGAAGAAGCAGGTTATCAATGACCACCAAGCTGCACTTGAGAAAGATGTAAGAGCTGTAATGCATATTATCGGTTTTAGAAGACTCAGTGGAGATCAGTAGTCTTACATGTTTCCCAATCCCCGGAATATTAAAATGCATTCTGATGGTCTCCAACTTGCAATCCTTTGAGTCCACACTACTGCAGGTGGCACAACTACAAACCCGGTTGCATGATGAGAAAATGCACAGAATGTGTCTTGAGCAAGCACTTGCAGCAGGAGCTTCTGATCTGATCAAACCTCAGCCTGTCTCTTCAGATCTTGCACCGCAAGTAAGGAAGGCCCTCCTGATGAATATGAGACCAAAGTGTAGTCCTCATATTTTTGTGTTGTAGTTGGCATTGAAGGCCTTTTGTTTGTTTGTAAACTCCACAGACTACTATCTGGATTTTTTTGCCCTGATTGTTTGTTGGAAAGTCTATTGTGTTTGCAGTCTCAGCAGCTTATCACAGAGTTTTTATCTCTTCAGAAGGAAGTTTCATATCTGGAGCAGCATGCACACTCACTTTACCACAGACTTCTGAACCAGAAATTGTCAGTTCAATTATCAACCCACCACTGTGGAACTGGCCGCGGCAGTTTAGGAGCTCGAGAGCCTGCCATGATTGTGAATGTCCAATCGTCAGACCTCATGGCAAAATCCACAGCTGAACAAAGACAAACACCATTTCCTCCTTGCATGCCACAGAACCAGTACCACATTGGATCTGTTGCTACAAAAGGATTCAGAGCACCACACTCTGCATCAATTGATGTGAGCCAGTTTAAGCAACTGCAACCAGGGTCTCTCCTTGCACCCCAAAATGGTGTGCAACCACCTCATGCCTCCTTCACATCATCTGTAAGCTTTCCTCAATCTTCCAAGTTCTGTCATTACTGTATGTCCTGAGTCTCAATTATAGATTTGTTTTCGCATCCCTTCCATGAAATTCGTCCAGTCAGATCTATCATGATGAGCTTTACATGATTGCTTGATTGAGTGGAAGTTCTGTTTTTGCAGCAGCAACTGGTGCAAAGAAAAGTGAGCCCAGTTTTTCATCTCAAGAACCCAACACCATCAAGAGTAAGCCCTGTGAAAGTTAATACCAAGCTGACACTAGAGAAAGTTTCAGAGAATGTCATGTTACAACCATTGCCAAGAACACCAAACAAGCTGTCTGAGGAACTTCTTTGCTGCATGGCAGCAATTTACTGCAAGCTGCTTGTTGATCCACCTCTAACCAAACTTTCACCTTTGTCATCATCCCCTTCATCTTCTTCCTCAAGAGCAGCAATTATGCACAAATCTTTCTTGAACTCAAATGAGAGTGGGAGTGTACAATGCCGAGCCAGCAACATGTCTCGTGAGATTGACCCACGCAATTTCCACAACCCATATTTAGTGAAGGATATGGAGAGAGATGATGTGGGCCCATATAGTTTGATGGTGGAAATCTCATGGATTCGTGTAGACAAGGAACGTCTCACATATGCTGCTCGAGCTCTCCAAAACTTCAGGTAGTGTGTTCAAGGCCTCTTTGGATTGATCAACTCTAGATAAAGATGACAGTTTTGCCAGGACCCAAAAGAAATACTTTGGCTGCAAGTGCTTTGTATCCCCACTGGTGGATTTACAATCAATCAGGCAGTTGATGACCATCAGGAAACAGACAATCAAAACCCATGTCTGAAACTCAGATGATAATGATGATTGATTTCCCTCTTGTTTTAGTAGTAGTAATTTTGTGCTTGTTCCTCAGTGTTGGCTTTGAGTCAGAAAGAACTGGTTTTGCTTCATTTTTGTCATGGGTCGTCACTTATGACTAGAAGAGGTGCTGCTTTGGGTAGTGAATGAGAAGGTGAGCCCTTCTTGGTGGGCTTGCAAATAGGTCAATGGTGGAGCAATTGGAGAAAGTAGACCCTGGCCAAATGAAACAGGATGAAAAGCTTGCATTCTGGATCAATGTCTACAATGCTCTCATGATGCATGTAAATCAAAACCATCTCTTAATTGTACCAGTATTCTCTTGGGTTTACTTCGGAGTTCATTGATTTCATTATCATGGAGTTTATCATATTTTTTTCCAACAGGTCTCTGAATGCAATTTTTCCCCTTCAATTTGGTTGTGGGAAAACAGGCATATTTGGCTCATGGTATTCCCCAGAACAGATTGAAGCGCTTAACTCTGCTCCAAAAGGTAGACCTCTATCTCTTCACCAAATCACCACAGCCAAAAGATAGACATTATCCCTATACATTTCCAGCCAACCTTTGTATAGGTCTACTATTATATTTTGTATAGGTCTACTATATATTTTGTATTTGATTCAATGGGTGGTGTTTTTTTTCCTTTGGTTCCTGATGTGATTTTTCTTCTGGAAGCTGATGGTTTTTACTCAAGAAGAAAATTGGTTGTTGACGATGTCATCATGTGTAGGCAGCATATAAAGTGGGACCCTATTCTATTACTGCACAAACAATAGAGCATTCAATTCTTGGTTGCCACTCCAACCGTCCTGCTCAGGTAACATACTTAAAAAATTCTCAAACCCAAACCTTGCTCAAGCTCTACAAATGTTATTTGCTGCAACAACAAAAGACATACTTCTGACAGTCATAGCCCAATGCGACAAGGTTCAGTTAGCTACTGGCAGATGTTCACTCCATTGTGGGTGAGACCAATTGTAATTGCTTCTTTTTCTTGCCTTCTGAATTTGTGGTTTCATCCTGTTTTTTGTGGGTTCATGAAGTGGTTTCAAGCACTTTTGAATCCAGGTACAAAGTTCAAGGCTGGTGATGAGCGACGGTCTTATGCTTTAGAGACACCTGAGCCTGCTGTTTGCTTTGCACTTTGCTGTGGCAGATCCTCCGACCCTGCTGTAATATCCCAATCTCTACTTTCCTAGACATGAATCTTTTTATCATGAAGCAATTGCAAACTACAGCATACTACAATGCACATATTTTGATCTCCATATGAAAATTGTTGTGTCTGATCATGAGCAAAAGACATGATGACAAACTGTAGAAGCAAAGTTGAGTTCCTTTAGGCAAAGTGAGACTCAAACACATTTACCTCCAACTGAACCATGAGTGGAAATTATTGGTTTGTAGGTCCGTGTCTATACAGCAAAGAATGTACAGTCGGAGCTTGAGGTTGCCATGCGTGAATTCTTGCAAGCTAGTATTGGGATACGTGGTGACAACAAGGTAGGTGATATAATTGAGGGGAGAAGGAAATTTATCTACTAAAGCTTTTTGTGACATCTTCCATTTTTTTCAGCTGTTCAATTTCCCATGTCATACCAAGTACTTGCATTGTGCACATAACATGATTTGAAGAAAGAAGCTCATGGAAGGTAGTCTTTTGAATGACTCAGGTGTTGTTGCCCAAAATATTAGAGGGGTATTCTCGGGAGCGCATGTTAAACTCTGCAACTTTGTTGGAATGGGTGTGCAAAAATGTACCTAGAAAGCTTGAAGCACGAATCCGCCACTGCATTGAACTGAAGCCACATAAGAATCCAGCACATTGCCTTCAATGGTTACCTTATGATTCTGGGTTCCGCTATATATTTGTCAAGGACCTTCCCCAATGCTTACCCTTTTCAATCAAGGACCCACAATCTCAAAACAGTAGTTTTCTCAGGTTTAGGCATGTGACTAAGCCTTGAGGATTTGATAATTGACCATGTCAGGTTTTGGAAAAAACAAGAAGAAAAAAAGTCAAGTTTGACAATTTGCTCCTCCTCCAAAGGTAGCAAGGGTGAGAAATTAAGAACCTGAGTTCAAATGAGATAACATCTGGTTTTACAAACCAGTCAGTTTGCACTGAAAAGTGTAGGATATACAGTTTGAAATGCTCAAATCAATTATTTGGTTCCACATACATGTGAACCACAATCCTCACTCTCTGAAAGAAGATAGATGGGTTCTCACCATTCTATTCTCTAACTATGATGGTTTGAAGCTGGCTTGGATTCATCTGCCCTTTTTTCTTTTTTCCCCCAAAGCAGATACACCAATGTAAAGTAAAAGAATCAATGTCTTCTACTTGGTTTTCCTTCAAACTGAATTCTTGTTCTTGCTCAAGCACGTGCAGTTGAGTGTATTCAGTTCTGGGATTTTCAGCAGAGCCCTAATTTCTACTCTAGGCACAGAGTTCTGTTATGTGTGAATCAATCTGAACACATGAAATGAATTTTCAGGGAGTCGATTATCATTGACAGATTCTGCATCTTGGATGATGGAAAGATGCAGCCAATTTGGTCATCAAAAATTGTATGAAAGTAGACAGGTACCAAATGGCAGTTCCAGAGAAACATCTGCACCCTGAAATTACATCCCTTTTCTGAGTGTACTGATAGGTACATGCACCCACTTGGGTTCATACATGGTGGTGGCTTCCGTATATACTCACTCCCCCAGTGCTTGTATTGCCCACTAAGAGCTTTAGATGCAGCATCTGGTGGAAAAGGTGGCACAACAGAAAGTCATTAACTCTGGATCACTCCAAAGATCCTAAAATGATGATTGCAGCAAAAGGCGTCAACATAAAGTCATTACAGCTAATTTGCCTCCAAAGTTCCCCAAAGTCATGATTGCAGCAACCACATGAGTTCCCCAAAATTACAATTGTAGCAACCACTTGGGATCCCCACAATCGCGATTGCTGCAACCACATGAGATCCCCAAAATCATGATTGCTGCAACCACAAGAGATCTCCAAAATCACAATTACAGGTCAAACCACATAATCAGTATAAAATTCTCAAAACCAATTTTAAAAACAGCTTAATAATCTTTTTAGCTGGATACATTGAGATGCCCAATTCTTACACCCCTGGTCTTTCACATATAAGATCCATCACATGGTGTATATCTGGTACATCTGTCAATGTGAAACACAGAGTTACTGGAGAATTACATGTTAGATGAAATTCAGACGTGTTTTTCTCTTTCCCAAGCAAAGAGTATGGTGAAAGATTTGCAGCACAAACAGAAGACCCATGCTAATGGGTTGCAACCAGGTTTTGGACAAGCATTGACAAATCATTGATCATTTCAAGTTTATGGTGGTCACTGGGCTGCTACCACATTGATCTATTGAACACTCTCTCACACACAGTAGCAAAGAGACTTTGATCAGTCTTACCCATTTTGAGCATCATGCGAGAGTTTCTGGCAATGAATTCTGTGACTCACAGTTCGATCAGTTCTATCATCAACCAGGGAGGTAGCTGGGGGGGCACACAATTCATGAACATGAAGACAATGACAACTATGCTTCTTGCATCATCATGGAGCTCTTGATTATGATGTGATTCTCTGACCAAAAATGGCAAATAAAAGACAAGAGGGTGGTGATTCTATGTGGAAAAACAAAACTTGCTTGCAGATTTTGCATGACTTGAAAAAAAGAAAGATCTATGTAATGAATGTTGTTTACACATCACCTTTGAGCTCCATCACAACATGTACACACATGACTCAAAGCAATGTGCACACACCACACTGCACCACACCTCCCTCACAGTGGAATATCCTTTGTCAGCAAGTCTAGAATCTCCTTTCTAACAGACTCAGACTAAGTCTAGAGTTTCCTCCTCTACAAGACTCAAATGATCTTATGCAGCAGCAATTGATCATCTATGCTCCTGGGGTGAACTTGGTGGCATATGCCCATGCGTTGTTGGCCACAGGGTCGGCCAAATGGTCAGACAAATTCTCCAGTGGGCCCTTTCCAGTGACAATGGCCTGCACGAAGAAGCCAAAAGCGGAGAACATGGCCAATCTGCCGTTCTTCAGCTCCTTCACCTTTAGCTCAGCAAAGGTATCAGGATCATCGGCCAAACCCAATGGGTCAAACTGGCCACCAGGGTAGAGTGGGTCCAGGCCTTCGCCCAAGGGCCCTCCGCCCACTCTGTAACCCTCGATGAGACCCATGAGGAGGACCTGCGTGCCCAAGATAGCGAGAATGCTCTGCGCGTGGATAAGACTGGGGTTGCCCAAGTAGTCCAGTCCTCCCTCTGAGAAGATCTGGGATCCGGCCTTGAACCAGATGGGCTCGCCGAATTTGACGCCGTTCTTGGACAGCAACTCGGGGAACACCATCCCTAGAGTTCCAAGCATGGCCCAACGCGAGTGAATGACTTCCAGCTCTCGGTTCTTGGCGAAACTTTCCGGATCCGCGGATAAACCTGCCGTGTCCCAGCCGTAGTCTCCTGGGAACTCTCCCGTCAGGTACGCTGGGGTGGCCTCAGAAAATGGGCCTAAAAACTTGGGCCGGTCTGGACCATACCTGCAAATTCACCAAAGCCGTATCACACACACAATAGATGCTGCATTACTGTGATCCTTTACACAGAGCCACTGCAAAGCTCATGTGATCATCTTAAGCTCTGCGAAGAAGCAAAGGACAACGACGACAACAATAACATCATGACCATTACCACCATCCAATACTAGAATGAAGAGGTGACAGAGAGGTCTACGAAAGCGACTACTACAACACACCAGATGCTCTCGGGAGTGGACTTGAGAGTTCGACGCATGGAGACACGAGCCTCGACATTGGCGACCTTCCGTGAGAGCTCAGACTGCGCCTTGAACACAGACTGACCAGCAAAAGTGGAGCTACTGATGCTGCAGGCCGATGCAGTCGCCATAGTCACTGACAGTGTAATACTTTCCTTGTTTTCTCTCTCTTGCGTTCTTCCTTTCCTTCGGCTCTCTTCTTCGTCGTCGACAATTGCGCTCTCTCACACTCCAGAAACAACAGACTGCGACAACAGGCAAGAGGAGATTAGAGAAGGGAAGTGCGCAGCGGAGCGCCACGCCAACCCACGCCAACTTCACGGTTGCTGTCTAGACACTACTATCACCCTATCATCACCTCACCCTATCCTTTTCAATTTACAGACCATAGAATCGCGCCACGTTTCAGTTTTTAGCTTTGCTTATTTCTGATTGGATGTCGCTGAATTCGAGGTGCGCCCCTATTGGCCACCCGATTTCCCATTGATGCGTTGGATGAGAAACTGGATAGACAGAAAAACAAAGATGTTCTCGAAACCAGTTGAAGCGTCCAAAAGGGCGTTTGCGACCCGTTGGAACCACGCGGACGGTTCCTCCGAGGTGTGAAAACCAAGCCGCCGTCCTCCTCCTAATGCTGCATCAAGATCGAGGTGTCGAAACCCGTCTAGAGGTAAAACTGGAGGTATAACTTTCAGCCCTTTTTTAACTGGCGAAATTAGTTTTAATTTCAAAAATTCGGAAAAGAAAAGGCGATTTTGGAGGTCTTCAGTCGCCAGAACTGAGAAAAAATAAAATCATCAGATTTGTATATGTGGGTTTTTCATTGTGTAGCAAAACATATAGAAGGATTATTAAAGGTTTGTACTTTATACGTAGCCACATTTGGCTAAATCTTCCCATGGATGATCACCACTTTAGCTACAAACAGAAATTCCTATAAAAAAATAGATTCAGCATGCACTCTCTGCAAGGTTGCTGACACTCTACTTATATAAGGCACCTAGAACTGCCAAAGGAAAGCCACCAATGCTATTTGCTAACCACACTATGTTAATACATTGGTGAAGAAAGTCATCCACTTGGTGGTGTAAGCACCCAAAAAGCTCTATGGCAAAGGGAAGAAATGCACATGTCAAGTGCCAATCATGATAAAGTCCTTCCTTTGCTTGAACTGTCACTATCATGGCCACCTCGTGAGATGAAATAATTTGAAAAACCAAATCTACTCATGTGGGATTGGTAATGACCACCTTAGCCATGGTGGAAATGTGACTAATTGATAACACGATGTCAACCCACTAATGAAAAGATCAAAAGGAAGTTGGTGGAAGGACGTGGGTTTGTTCATGTGAAAAATGAAACCTCATGTCTTTCACAATGGATGCAAGGCATCTTAAACTACATTGTGAAATGTAGTCCATTCCCCACCATGGGAGTAACAAAGAAAGTGGGTCCCTACAAGATTTAAGGGTTAACCACAAATGCAATGAGTCGCCCCAAGACCTAAAGGATGGGGGAGGCCCAACTTGGTGCACAATACAAAGGAGAAAACATAAGATATTAAACGAAAAGGTGGAATGACTAGCTTAACAAAAACTCAAGCAATTTCCCTCGAACCCATACAAGACTTCAAGTGTGCGCAGTGCAAATCAAAAACCAGGCCAAAAATGATTTTGGAGAAATAATGGTTGTGCAATTTATGTATGAAATGCTCTCTTGAAGCCAATATGATCCCTTATCAATAAATTGCATGAAAAGAAAAACACATGTCATTACATCCAAAAGAAAGAGCTCCCACATCAACTTCAAATGGGCTTAAGAAAATGGACTAAAACTAATGGCACTTATTTCCTCCAATAAGAACAAGTGATGATTCGATAGGAATCTAACATTGATGATAGGTGCAATAAGTGCCCAACTCCCCAAATAGGCCACTGATGCAATGACCTTTGTGGAAATGATGTTGATCATCCCACGATAAATGGGGAGAACAACTTGTCAATGCACTAAGGGGCCCTATGAACAATCTAAAAAGCTTGGGCCCCAAAGTTTCCCAAAAGCTTGCATGAGGGTCAAATTAAAGGTTCAACAAGTTGGCATTGAAAGATTGATAAAGGAGGGAAACAATAGAACAAATAAAAAGGTATTTGGGCAAAACACCAAAAAAGGATCCCAAAAACAACTTGGACATCCACTAGCTTCAAAAACACCTTTACATGGCGAACATCCTCTTCTAACATATCTTACATGAAAAAAAATTTAGAAATAAAAAATCCAAACAAGTTGCCTAAAACCTTGATGTCATTCAACAGGCAACAATAATTAATAAGAGGAGAAAAACCCAAAAAGTAGACCAGAAGGCAACCAAATTGAACATTTGTGAAGCTAAACCATAAACCTCACAAAAGTTAATTGAAAAAAATGGTCAAAAGCAATATGAATGACTAAAGGCCAAACAATTTAAAAATTTGCATGAAAATTTGAACATCATTTAAATTTGAAATGTAGGGTAATACTTTCATAACATCTTTAGTAATGTTTAGTATGTGATCCCACACAATAAAATTAGATGAAAAATAAATAAAACATATCGATTTGGATCAAGAAAATGGTTTTGGTTAATAGAATTGCCCAATTTGTGATGGTTAGTAAAAGGTGCGTCAACATTGTGCACTTGTAAAAAAGAATATAATGAATATGATCTAATAGATGTTTAGTGTTTTTTATTGGCCCATCATACTAATTATGATGCACTCCCAAGCTCCATGATAAACTCAAATATGAATTTGAAGTGAAAACAACAAAAGAGCAAGGAGTTGGGAACATGCCCCCTGACTCGTAACACTTTGGGGGTAGAGGGGTGTGCTAGAGCTCCGGGATGGGACTAGGAAGAATGATAAACACTTAATCACTCACACAGACCTGTACAAAACCAAACAACAAGTTGGTTAGTGCATAGTTGGAACATTTTTTGGTGTTAGGACGAGCCACGAGCAAACTCGAACTCATAAGACTCACCACGGCCCGGACTTAGGGGAAGCCACCACCTTCCCCCTTATATTATATTATATGTCTCTACACACGAGGCTCACATCCAAATGGCATTTTGTCCCGGGACTCCCAAATGGGAATCCCGAAATTACCAAAATTAGGACTCCCACGACTTTGGGGCCCATAACTTTGTGTGCAAACCTCCGATGGAGATGAGGTTTAAAACAAAGTTATAGCCCTTGTCGAGAGCTTTTCAACAGTATGTCGCATGCCACCTGCACGCAAGGAAATCGAGGCGATTCCTGACTTTTAGTGGTCGGGAGTCAAATTACCAATTTGATTCCCGACCCTTCTTTTGGCCTTAACTTGTGTTTCAAATGTCCAAATGGGTTATGCGAGCCCATTTTAGACATCTAAGTTCCAAGATCTTTTCAATAGTATAAAAAACTTTTTGATTCATTGGGTTTTGACCCCTACAATCACTTTCTAAAAATTTGGGAATCCACTAGGGCTCCAACTCCCAAAGTGGAAGCTCCCTTCGGAGTGTGAGGGTTCATTCCCTCGCACTTTCCTTCACTCCCAAGCTTCCTTCTTGGCCCGCAACCTTGCAAGCCCTTGCCTTGGTTGCGAACCCAAGGCTAGGGTTGTGACAAATTAGTTCAAATGGTTTATTATTAGTAGTCCACCATTTATTTGTTGTCTCGATTTCAATTTTATGGGTGGGGGTGCAAAATATATATATAACTAAACTTGGATTTGAAAAATATTTTTGTAAGATCACGTACTTAACACCATTGAAACACCATTGGAAATGTTTTTAGAGCAAACCTACTCAAGGTGGAGCTAAGGGGTGTTTACTTGGGGAATGCCCTCCAAGGGTAAAAACTACAAACCTATCGAAAATAATAATGATAATAATATTTTTACACTCTAATAACCACAAGCTTGTCTAGGGGTTAAAAGGAAGAAAAACAAGTAATAGGTGTTTCAAAAAATAGAAACATGCCCATCACACCTCTCACAAAAGCAAAATTTTCATTTTCACTTTTTGACATGCTCACCTCTTGGCCAAAATAAGATTACACTCTATAACATGACAAGAATGTGACCTCCAAATACATTAAAAAATTTATGACAAGTTTTTATAGAAAAAGGAATATTGGTAGATATTGAAGTCTTAGTTCAAAATCCTAAAACTAAACCCTAGAAGATTATAAAGGTTACAATTGTTAAAAGCAAATGTCAAACATTCTATTTGAACAACTAAATAGTTTGGAGTTTCTAGCACCTTAATATATCAATACATTTAGTTCTTGTGCAAAAATAAAGTTAAGATTTATGATAATCTTTTAAGAGAAAAATGGGATGTACATGATTTTAAGATTTTTAAATGTGGTATTAAAGCAAAAGTAATAAATTAATAATCATGGCCTCTAGTTTAGGATTATCGTCTCCTACATCCATAAATTTCTTTCTATAGAACTAAAGCTTGAATATAGGTTTAATGATAACAATTATGATACATGGAAAATTCACATGGAATCTATTTTAATAAATAAGGATTTATGGGGGAAAATTAATGGATCAATTCCTAAACCAACAATAAACAATCAACTTCCATGGGATAATAATGATGCAAAGGCAATGGCAAATTTGTAGATGAGTTTGAAAGATAGCCATTTACGTCATGTGAATTTCTTGAAAACATTTAAAATATTTGGGATCAATTGCAATTCATCTTTCAAACATAAGATGTGTCATCAAAGGTACATGTTATGAAGTAGTTTTATGGCTTCAAGATGGCAAAAACTAACTCAATTGAACAACATCTAAATCAATTAAATCAATTAAAAGACCAATTGGCACAATAGTTATTGAAAGTGAAATAGCAATATTATTTCTTGGGACATTATTAAAATCATATGATGGTTTGGTAGTATTATTGTCAAGTCAAGCAAACCTTACAATAAGTGGAGTCATAAGTATTCTACTCAAAGAAGTGGTCTATCAAATTTGGTTGGAAGGGAAATACTTTATATAAGAAAACCTTCATTTCAAAAGAAATTTTCTTGCACAACATAAAAAAATTCTTGAGTCAAATAAGAAACTTATTTATAATAATAACCACTTGAAAACAAAATTGAAATGTTTCTATTGCAAAAAACTAAGTCATATGGTTAAGGATTGTAGAATAAAGATTGTAATGAAAGAAAAGTTAAAGGGAAAGAAACACAAGGGATTGTTATTTCTAAAAAGCAACAAATAGTTCTTTTTATTGTTTATCTTACAACAACTATTAAACAACAACAAAATATTTGGTACATAGACTTTGGGGCTACACAACATATGACAAGTACAAAGAAAGTTCACCAAATCAGTTTGTATTATTAGGAGATGACAACAAACTACCCTTAGTAAGCTATGGTCAAATCATTCTTAGAAGATGATCTTTATAGGTTAAAACAAACTTTTAAATAAGTACTTACTCTAAGCAAATCACAAATGTCAAAATCAAAATTATGGCATAGAAGATTGGGGCCATGTAAGTATAGGGAATTGAAACAATTTGCAAAAGTTTTTTTAAAAAAAATCATATAACAAAGTTTCCAAAAGAAGGGGGGCAAAGAGTTAGCTCATTATGATAATGGTGGTCTTAGAAAATTATGTCACTTGGTGGGGCACTTTATTTTGTTCATTGATGATTTTTCAAGAAAAACAATAGTCAACTTTCTAAATTTTAAAATTCAAAAATTTGAAAAGCTTACATAATTCAAAGCATTGGTAGAGAAGCAAATTGGGAAACTATTTAAAATATTCATATTTAACAACAAGGGAGAATACACTTCTCTTGAATTCAATAAATTTTGTAAAAAAAATGGGATAGCAAGATAATTAATTATAAGTTATAATCCAAAACAAATGAAATATCTAAAAGAAAAAATAAAACACTAGAAAAAAGTGTTTTTAATATACTACAATATGTTAATTTACCATTAGGTTATTGGGCTAAAGCAATTGCAACCACTGCATATATTTAAGATAGACTACCAACCAAATCAGTTTTTACAAAAAAATCCAAAAGAAGTTTGGAGTGGAGAGAAACCCTAAATAACTACCTTAAAAGTCTTTAGGTGTAAAACCTATAATGACATCCCTATTGAAACAAAAATGAAATTGGAATTTAAATCATTATAATGTGTTTTCATTGGGTACACAAAAAGGATTAAAGGATATAAATTGTTCAATATTAAAAGTAGAAGGGCATTTACAGTAAAGATGTAGTCTTTCAAGAAAAAGGAAAAAATATTGGAGTAATTGAAGACATGAATGACTTTACTTCTCCTATTCATTGAAAAAAATTAGAAAACATCCATAGATAAATCTCGACCTCCAACAACACATTTTGAAGCTGAACAAAAAGTACAAGAGTACTCAAGAAACTTGAAGATGAAGATCATTCTAGAGGAGCCTTCTTTGAAGAAGAAAAAATTCAAATGAATGAAGTATTTACCTCAAGAAGATCTCAAAGACAACATAAACTTCCAAATAGACTTATTGATTCAAAGATAGCCATTAGAGCATTATTTATAATAGTCAAATGTTTGAATTAATAACATATAAAAAAGTTATGTCTAGTACAAAAAACAAAAGTGGGAAAATGTTATTGCTAAAGAATATAAGTTGTAGATTCAAAATGGAACATGGGAATTAATTGATTTGACAAAGGGCGAAAATAAAGTAGAATGTAAATGGGTATTCAAGAGGAAATTAAAAGTCAATGGTAGCATGGATAGATATAAAGCAAGACTTTTAGCCAAAGGCTATTCACAAGTACATGGACTTAACTATCATGAAACTTTTTCCCTTGTAGTGAAAATTGCATCAATAAGAATACTTTTAGCAGTAGCATCAAACAAAAATTATGAAATACTCAAATGGATGTCAAGAGAACATTTTTGAACAAATTCCTTCAAGAAAAAATTACATGGAGCACTTGGAAGGATTTGCATTGAATAAACTTGCATGTTTTTAAATAAAGATCAAATCTCTTGTTCCATGCTTGGGGTGACTATTTAAATTCAAATAAAACATAACAAGTTTCTAGTCTTATTGCTATATGTGGACGACATTCTACTAGTGTGTAATGACTTTGATGGCTTGTTGAAGCATGTAAAGGCAAGTTTGTTTTTTGATTTTGACATGAAAGATTTGGGGCCTATTGAATAATATCTCGCAATTCAAATTGACATAAATAGAGATAAACCACATCATTTTACATCAAACCAACTACATAAAGATAATTTTAACACATTTTAATTTTGAAAGTATTAATTTAGCCATGACCCCCATGGAAGTTGGACTTAAACTAATTAAAAAACAAACTCCAACAACTATTCAAGAACTTTAAAAAATGAAGAAAAATCCTTATCAAAATATAGTTGGAAGTTTAACGTATTATATGGTTTATACATGTCTTGATATTCCCTTTGCAATTGAAATGATATATTAGTTTTTGTCAAATCTTGGAATTGTTCATTGGAAAGCAATGACGCACATTTATGGGTATCTCAAAATAACATTACACCATGGATTGAACTACCATTCAACAAAGACTACAAAATTCCTTGATAATTTTTTCAAATGCAAATTGGGCTAGTGATTTGGACAGTCTCGCTCAACTTTTGTCTATTGTTTCTTCCTTTCCAACACCATTATATGTTGGTAAAACAAACGCCAAAACATTATAATGTTATTTTCCATTGAAGTTAAATATATTTCTATGACCTTCGTTACTAAAGGGGCAATTTGGTTACACCTATTATGAAAATAAGTGGGAGAAAAAAAACCAACATATGTGTTTTGTGACAATCAAAATGCCATTGGTCTATGTCATAATCCAAAGTATCATTCATAATCTAAGCATTTTTGAAGTCAAACATCATTTTGTAAGAAAACTTGTGGCACAAAAGGACTTGCAAATCATATTTTGTGGGACAGAAAATATGAGAGCAAATGTGTTAACAAAAAGCTTGGGGAAGATCAAACACTTACATTTCAAAAGTGAACTTAAAGTCCATGAAACAAAAACTCAACATCAACGTTTTTTTTCCTTGAAGAGAAAGTTACATTAGGTTTAAGTAATATTAAGTTCAATTGAATGTTGCAATAATGGGACTATTGGTGTATGTATATATATATTCAAGACCCTTAAACTAAACCTTAAAATATTATAAAAATTACAACTGTTATAAGCATATATCAAACATTTTGTTTAAACAATTATAAAGTTTATAATTTCCAACACCTTTAATATATCTATATGCCCAGTTTTTGTGCAACAATACAATGAAGATCTATGAAATCTTCTAAAAGAAGAATGAGTTGTAGGACTACAAGATTTCCAAATAAGGAAAACCTTAAAGAAAATTTCTAATTTATTTAGAATGCATGTTACGAAGGCTAATTGTTGTTGCTCATAGAAATCATTTTTTCATTTCTAGATGGGCAATTTTGACGTTTCAAAATTTCCTATCCTTAATGGTTAATGATTGATCAAAAAACACATGGACAATAAATGAACTAAACATGACCAAATACCCTAAAAATTTTGAAAAAATTGAAATTTTTTTAAAAAAAACTCTTATGTCAGGTCCTTAATTACACTAGGTACTAAAGCCCTTGGGCAAAAACATTACTGAATTCAAATTGCACTTCACACATGTGCTTAAGTTGGTAATGCCTTTACCTTCAGGTTTACCTTGGACATATAATTAGTGTTAACACATCAACTTCTGCACAACCATTTTGACACATATTTTATTGAAGTTCAATGGTTTGCATAATTTGAAAATGATTGGTTTTAGTTTTAAAAATCAGGTCCTTTATTTAAATTTGTAAAATGCTAACAAAGTTTTTTATTTACACATTTATTTTTTTAAATTATGCAATAAAAAAAATCCTTATTCAAATACAACTTCATTTTCATGCAAATGTTGTTATTTCCTTCAAAGATAGATCAAAACCTTTGCACATGTGTACCTTTTATGTGAATTTAAATATTTCTAAAAGTTGCATCAAACAATTTTCATTCACGATGAACGTCACAAATTTGAAAGTTGAAATGATAATTTGAAAAGGGATTTTAAATGCAACACATTTCTTTAATGTACACATAATGACCTCAACAAATGTGCATAATGTATTTTTAGGGTGCCTTACTAAGCACAATTTTCTTGTCAACCTAAAGCAAAACATTTCCTTTAAAAAAACAGGAAAAAAAATTGTAAGTTAATTTGGGCTATTGTTCTTGTGCAAGGAAAGTTTGTGTAAGTGCATTTGCACCCTTGATCATTATATAGGGGAAGGCACTGATAACAATGTCTTCCCCAAACAAAATATTTTTGTAAAATTTTGTTTTTCCATTCCCAATGCTCTAATAAAAACACTATGATGAATGTCACAAACTAGAAAATTAAAAAATGGTTGCCAAATTAATCAAATTGGTACAAATGAATTGATGTGAATATGCCATATGCCTTACAAACTATCCTCCTCAACTCAAAATCCTTCTACCTTTGATGAATTGCATTGTAAAAGAAGAAGTAACAAAGAAAATTGTTGCATTCTTGCACAATAAAAAAATCCTAGAAAATCATTTTGGATTGCAAACTAAAGAAGAGAAGAGTCCTTGAGAGAATTGCACACATGGTGAAGAATCTTCTTACCTTAATTGAAGAAACTTCTTAGCCTTCTAGCAAGTTAAGAGGCTTAATGAATGTACGAAATTATTTGTGATTTATCCCACTTTATTTCAAGTATTACAAAAGCAATTATAATTACAAGACTAATGACAAACAACCCTTCTTTTTTCCATGATACCCAAGGAAACAAAATTGCAGGGTGTTTTAAAAAATGGAACACAAGCCCAACAAATATTCTATTTTTTGAAATGCCTTGTAGATGGCAGAAGAGAAAACACACACACTAAAGTGTTCTCCAATTACATTAAAAAATTTGGCAAATATTTTTGCATGTCACTATGCATTACAACCATGGAATATGGAGTTGATTCATAACTCTAAGGATATTATTGGGTTGCTCAAATGGTTAGAACAATTATGATGTAAAGAAAACCATCCCACTGTTAGGAAAAAATTATACATCCTCACCAATGTTGGTAAATGAAATGACCCACTAGGGGCCCTAGGCCCCCCCTTGGTGGGAGGAGGTGGCCTATTGTATAGTTATATAAGGAAGGGTTGGCAAAAAAGGTGTTATTTGAAATGGTGTACCTAGGAAAGTACATAGGAAAGGAAAGGGTAACATGAATTGATGCATTGATGTGAAAACTTATAAATTTAATAAATTATAAGTATCCCATTAGTGTGCAACTATTTATGCAATATGATCCAAAGTGTTGAGGTAGGTTGTTGTAGCAAAATGTCAATCTCATACATGACCTATAAATCTAACTTGTAGTGTCATGGTCTAACACTTTGTGAATGACACTTAAAAGGTAATGACTGACTTAATTATCGTCTTACATTCCATTTCAAAACTTTTCATGCATAAATAAATGAAACAAAAGCATTTTAATTATGCAATTACTAGCATTTTTATTTTATTTATCATTCCATTATGTGTTGTTGTGTTAATTTTTCTTTTAATAGAAATAAATGTAATGGTGATCTTCTTTAAAATTGTTATAATCTTATAAATATGTGTACGTAGACATATTGTCAATACACAACAAATTGTTGATAATATTAACTTTCCAAAAATCTCATTTTTATTATTAGTTGGTGAATGATATTGATGTTTGTTATTAATGTATATTGTTTTATGTTGTTTGTAGATGTATGACAAAATTGTAAATAAAACAATTCCAACATCAATGCCCAAGAAATGGTGCCATGGTAATGCCCATGGATGGTGTCATCATGAAAGGCACTAAATAGCTCCCATTAGCCATTTGTTTATTCGAAAAAATTCAACAAATTTTTTAAAATCAAAAACTAAAAAAATAATTCATTTTTTATGATCTCAATGTACAAATATACCAAAAAAACACCAACACAAATCAAGATTTATTGAATGGTTTCGCCAAACTCATGCCCTTTATTCGATTAAAGAATCCCCACATAACTTACACTCATTCCTAGAAATCTAGTGATAGAACAATTAAATGTCATGCATGCTCCTCCATAAATTTTTTTTTTCAAACTTGATTTTTGTAACTACCCTTTTCACACTCTCTAAATTTTTTCACTACATTTGGGTCCTTAAGCACAATCCTTTGGACTTGCAACCCCAAATCAACCATACACATGATAAGCAAGTAGTTTCAAGGTGTATGGTGTGTAAAACCTTGTGGATTATCGTGAATGCCAAGTCCAACTACCTCAAAAGGCTTTCAAATCAAATGGCACATTTGAAAATAATATTTTGCTTTTTCCACAAGTATAATGGATCCAAACTAGGTATACATGGACATAATATAGTGTCATTAAATGTCCTAGATTTCCACAACATACATATTGCACATTTGTGGATTTAATTGACCATGGTCAATGTCCTCATAGTTCAACTTACTTGACCATCCTGATGCTTGTGAAGACTTGGAATCATGTAGAAGGGCAAGCATCTAGCTGAGCACATGTCAACAAAAACAAAACACAACATTTTCAACAAGTTGTATTTATGGAAAGTGCAGTTTTTTTTCTTGCCTTCTTTTGGTTGAAGAAATGTAATGGCACATAATTAATATTATAATCAACAAATACCATCCTCATTGAAGTTGCAACAATCTATTGGAAGATAAACCGCATTATTTTTAGCTTCTCTTATATAAGCAAACATCTAAGCCAAAAGCATAAAGGGCCTACATAGAGTGTAGTAATTGTGCAACCTCTTACACCTTGAACATATCCTTTAAGCACACCATGCATTACAATTGTAATATCCTTGAAGCTTTTATCCACTACCTATTAAACCACCAACAAAAACATGTCAAGATCAATATGCATGCCCCATCTACCACTTGTGAATTAATCAATATGGACAATCAATGATAGTAGAACCTTCCAAACACGTTTAGGATTTTTTTTAATTGGGTAAAACCATTGCTATCATAACAACACTAAAAGGGATCCATTGGTGCAAAATAATGGCACAACCATCTTCTCATATACATTGGTCGACTCTTCACATCCATTCCAATTTTTCATTAATATGTTCTCAATTAGTGTCACAAAAATTTGGAAGAAAAATGATCAAAGAATAAACAAGGAAAATGATAAAGGAAAACTAGGTGTATTTTATTGTCATCCATTGGTTAGCAAGGAGAATAGGGAGGGCATGTTAAACCCACTATTCCACTTTTATGCAAATTTGTTGATGAAGTAAGTGGAGAAAACATTCGTTGCCAAATCAAATCACATGTGTCCTCGAATTCAAGTCCGAAATGAAGATTGTAAACAAAATGCAATAACAACTTTTGCTACATATTGCTCTTGTTTTAAAAACCTGACCTAATTTTCCTTTGCATTTAAAGGTTCCTTGACAAGTGGAACATTCACTATTGATAACAAGGCGCACCTTACCAAACACAACCTTCTTGTAGGTTTCAGATTAGGTTAGGTTTTCAATAGGTGAATGGTAGGTCACATGTGGCATTCTATTTGTTTTTTAATTTTGGAACAAGGGCGATAATGTTTTCTCAAATAAACAAAATACCTTATGGACCTACCATTCACATATATAGTTGGGCTACTAGTTTTGTTCCCATGGCTTTAAACAACAAAAATACCCTTTGGACTTGCCATATTACTTATATAGTTTAACTATTATTTCATTCCCATGCCCTCAAACAATAAAATGTCCTCTAAACCTGTTATATCACCAATACAAAATAGATGATTATACAAATCATTCAATAAAGCACAAACCAATTTCATGTCATGCTACTGCTACTGAAATGAAATGTGAAAATGGGGGGAGGGAAACTCATAGTTCCAAGAGTCATCATGCACTCCATCATTAACTAAAATATCATAAAGGAGAAAAATGAAAAGGTGCAAAGGCTTACATCTTTGGATTTAGTTTTAATAGGTTCCAACAACATATGCAACTCCCTCTCTTGTTTCATTACTACAAAATGTGTGTGTAGTTCATTAATCCCCGTTCATTAAGCTAATGACTTCATTACTTCCCCACTAGATCCCATTCACTATGGCCAATGAATTCATTCAACATCGAATGAAATCACTTAGCATATAAGGACACCTTTTGTTGTAGTGTTTCACTTGCCTAACGAACATAAAAAAATACAAACCTTGCACAATAATAGTCCTCATGCTCACGCTTCCCATTGTTGTTGTTCCTTTGTGCCAAGATTATCACCAAAGCCTTTATAGGAGGAGACTATATAGAAGATCCAAGGAATTTTTTTAAATATATATTTATGAAACTACTACAATGTTCTACAATAATAACACCCCAAAAATATGTATTACCAAAAACCAATCAAACTATTTTATTTACGTTTAGCAATGAAATATTTCTTATGATCATGGAATATAAGGAAGAAAATGGAAGAATACATATTTCTCAAAGCTATTACAATGCACAATAGTAATTTCATCCAAAAGAAATATGTATTACCGAAACCCATCAAATTATCTAATATGTACCTAACCCATCAAACTATCTAACGTGTATCAAAACTTAACAATTATCCAATATACACCAACACCCATCAAACTATGTAATATACATATCAGAACCCACCAAACTAACTATAATGTATATGTACAAAAACTCATCAAACTATTTAATAAGTGTTAAAACATCTTAAGGAATAGAAAGACAAAAAAACAAAACCATAGAACCAAAATAGGCATAATTTCACTTTTGAACTATGTATGTTCTTGAAAGATTTGCTTTCTATTCCAACTCAATAGCTAATCACTCTCATATTTGTGCATGACATATTCCAAAAATGCATTTATATAGCCTCCCAAGTTTGTTATTCATTGAATGCCTTAGGCCATTCAAAGCAAATGCAACCTAAGTAGGTGAAGACAAATGAACTTCCCATCTACTGATAGATGAGAATGTGGCCCTCAATTTTCATAGCATGTCTAAAAAACCAAGGTTAAGTTCAAAGGTTTCACCAAAAATGAGAGTTGTAACTTGTATATTTTTTTGGTATGGTATGGGTCCATAGCCATTTAGAATAGTTTCAAGTAACAAACTCCACACCTATGTTACTAATGGGTGCCTGTGACCTTCGGCCACCTTAGTTCATGTTTTAGAAACTTTTAACTTTTTTATTTTTATTTTTATTATTGTTTTATATATATATTTATTTGGATGCAAGTTTGAAGTTTGGAGAAAGAAGACACACCTCATTTTTTTTCAAGTAGGGTTTTTCTTATTTTTTACTCTTTATTTGGTTTT
>Ga0209208_10002518_pt1 | contig 26326 bp, 16 predicted proteins | sample S1TSphfallax_3_FD_187694 | JGI IMG/M metagenome (GOLD analysis project Ga0209208, IMG submission 187694) | Host-associated microbial communities from peat moss isolated from Minnesota, USA - S1T2_Fd - Sphagnum fallax MG (SPAdes) (version 2) | ecosystem: Host-associated > Plants > Peat moss >...
ATGCAGATCAAGAGGCCTATGAATGGGAGGGTTCTTATGCCTACTCAATAGTGGGAGGGTTCTTACACCTATCAGTAGGCATAATTTCCCTCCCACCCTTGAGGAGTAGGCATCATATCCCTCCCAATTTCTAGGAGGGAAATTCCTGAATATAAGCTGCCCTCCACATATACTACACATTTTCTCCCAGTACTTTAGGTGGTTCTGAATTTAGTAAAACCCAAAAGCCCAAGGTACCGTTCCTTGGGGTTTTGGACGATCCCTAAAATCTCGAACATGAAGATCTCTCGGGAGCTGTGTTCAAGCACAAAGATGAAATTTAAATAGTTCTTTACGAGTTTGGGATTCTACTCTTCGGATTCCAAAACAGTTTTTTCTTGAGAGAGGTGGTGGAGAATATGGCCCCAGAAGGTCCATCCATGACGACCAAATTTTCATCTCCAACTTCTAAAAGCTGGTGTTGAATCTCAGTGCAATGCATTGGTGCTAATTCACCCAGTCTCTCTTGAAAGTATCGTCATCTTGCAAATGCTTGGATGCCCAGTTCTTGCTTGTGTTGTTGTTTTTCATACGACCCAAAGTTGGGGTTTTGCAAAACTAGATCAAAACGAGTGTTTGTCTGTGCTTTAGAGGTTTCCTTATGATTGAGCCTGAAATGTCCAGCATGAGGGTAAGGTCCTCACCATCTTATTACATTCTCTCCCACAAAGTTTGAGTGTTCTCAAGCTTTATGTCTCTCCCTGTAGCTCTTGATGTGATACAGTTCACAATCTCTCTCCTTGGAGCTCTTGATGCGATACAGCTCACAGTCATTCTCCTGCTATTTGGGAGAATATTTCATATTGGACATTTCCCTTTTGAATACTTTTTTGTATCTGTATTGATGGAGCTAGAGCTAATGGTTACGTTTTCCCTTCTCTTCCTGCTTCATGGCTTACTGATGTCAGTTTTGTAACAGGTCAGGTTTTGGAGTTTTCCCCACAATCTTGTAGATCTGTTTTCCAGTGGCCAACGTGGATGTACAGCATCAAAGTAGTCACTAGTGGTTTGCTTCAAGGTTATGTTCATGTGCAGGAGGCTGCAACCTCTACCCTCTATGTAGGCCTGTGTTTGCCTTGGGCTTGCTTGTACAAGGGTGAACTAAAATGAAACGAAAGATTACTCTCACAAGCTTGTTGCAGCTTGAATAAGGTTACTTCTGACTTTTGTCATTAGGTCTGCCTCTTTAGTGGTAGCCAACATCATGACTGAGTCTTCCCCATTGCTTCTGGAAATGCAATAGAAACTCAGGATACAGTTTTTTTTGTCTAATTGTTTCCCCCATGTTTAATTTGAGCAGACCATTGTATGTGGTTCTCTACACCAGGCAGCATGGGGAGCTGATGAATCAGTGGCCAACTAGTCACTGCAATTCAGGATGAAGGTGATGGTTGATACCTCAGGAACGATATCACAAATTCTTATCCTGTGTGCTCTGGCTTACACAGAACTGACATAACAGTTTTGAACTGTGGAGTTTTCTAAGCTGTATCAGAGAGAACTTGTCTTGTATGAGGTCCTGCTGATATTCCACTTTGTCTCTTTTTTCTCTCAGAGATTATGGAATTATTTGGTGGAATTTTTGAAGATATTACACAGGTGATACAAACAAGTAGTTCTGTATTTTTGTGATTTTTTCAGTGACAAATTGACGGTGCATAATTAATGCCCATTTATTCCAACATGCAAATAGATTACAGAATATATGTTTGGTCATGTCATGACTTAGAAATTTGTCACTAAGTTCTATCTCCCTGAGTCCTTAACACAGTTGAATGAGTTCCAGTAAGAGCATAAGACAAGAAGTGCCTTGGCCATTTCATGTGGAGAAAATTGGGATAGTATTATGTCGTCACTGCCTGTGGCTGGTCTCCCTCCCACCCAAACTCTCCTTTTCTCGCTTATGTAGCACACTCTGGTTAATGATCACACAAATTAATAATTAGCCAAAACAAACTGAAAATCCAAAAGTTGAAAGTTGCAAAATATGGCTTCAGGTTGACTCTTGAGTTAATGGGGAATCAGTCAAATCAACATTGTCAGATGTTCAAAAGAGGCTTAACATGGGTTGTGCAAACACTCGACATTCATCATTAGACCTGTAGGAATTGAATTCAGGGTGCACAAATAGTCCTTAAGGTGACTTTGCAAGCACATGTGAAACTGGCTAAATTAAAGCCATAGTTTATTGTAGATGAACACTAAAGCTTAGTAATGTTTAGTGCCCTCCACAAGACTATAAGAAAGTAAAGCAATATCATATGTTCTTGAAAATGAAAACTGGTACAATGGTGGTGATGTCTTGAATGATAACCTAAGTGACACTCAAAACTCCAAGGCATGGATAATCTTTCATTATAACATGAAAATCAGAGTCTCATGGAAAGTATGTTACCAGATAGCAGTGGTATACATTAGTTGGTTGGTAGAGAGTGGCCTGGGTTGCACAGAATCTGGCGCATAGCAACTATACACAGTCCGCCAAATGCAATGACAGATACAACAAGCCAGGTTTCATAGCTGACCAAGATTGCTTTCCACTGCATAGGAGGATGCCAGATGCGTGGGGTCTCGTCCCAGATGGGTGGGGTCTCGAGGTGAGTGTGGTCAAAGTTATAATGGATTCCTTGGCGTTGGAGAAGATGCAGGTTGTGGCTGACTTTCTGAGAAGGAACAGTGCAGTTTGAAAGTCAAGCTAGAAACTTCTAGTAAGGATGTTGCACACATAGAAATAAACTTGTCTGCTTGACGACGCAATTAAGTCAAGTTAGCGCAAGTACTTCAATTTCCAAATTTATTTTTTCCATTTTGTCTTGGGTCTTAAATCTTCACATCTTCACTTTGACACAAATCCTTCTGAACCCGCCCCTCCCCACAATGTCCACAATTTCATCATAATGCAGTACTAGGGTGTTCACCTATCAGAGGAACTAAAAAAAATAATGTTAGTCTCATTTGGATCGTGCAAGAACTCAAATGATTTCCTAATCCTCTAATATAACCAGCTGTAGACTTGACCACGTTTCATCACCCTGAGGTGTCAGATTTCAAGAACCTAGAAGCTGAGTAGAAGAAACAATGTTGCCATCATGTTCTTCTCTCTTCGTTGTAGAACCGCGTCTTTGAATAAAGGCATCTATCTCTGAGGGAAATTTAGAATACAGGTGATTCAATTTCCTTGCACATTGCGATCACTCTTTCAAAAACGTAGCTCCTCAGTGTTGAATACTTGCTACAACAACCAAGAAAAAAATATTGTAGGGAGATACCTCTATACAATGCTTGTCCTTGATGTTGGCAGACCGCAACCCTTCCATTGCCGTGATCTTTTGCCAGATTCCAATTACAGCGACAGCCGTGGCGAATGCAGAGAGCGCTAAAATGAATCCCACGTTATTGCAGTGCAACAGATTCGATTGCGCCGCTGCCGTGATAAGCAAGCCCTGAAACGCACTGAAAAATCCTACCACTTGATAAATCTCGTTCTTGACGCCGCGCATTTCCTCCTCCCTTTTGTAAAACCGGTTTTGTAATCTCTGACGCCTTTCGGTATAATCTTCGAACGCTACTTGCCAGAAATTGTTTGGTATTGGCTCGAACCCCTTTAAGGTCGTCAAAATCCGAATACGTGTCTCAGACTGCATGTCACTCGTATCAGAGTCCAGTTTCCCTGAATATGCTAGTTCGAATCCTTCTACAGGAGATTGGGCTTGAGACTGGCTCCCAGAATCTGACTCGGATCCTTCATGAGCCTTGAATGCCGCGCCGACTGCCGCTCCAGCTGGTTCTTCGACTTCAGTCGAGTTCGTATTGTTGACAGTTGTCATTTCAATCTGGTCTTGATCCATTGAATGCGGGAATCGATCTGTGCACAATTGCAGCAGCCTTATGCATACACTGGAAACCGAAACCCAAACCCAAATGGATGGCTGTAGAAAAGCAAGCCAATACCACAATCCCCGTCCCTCCCGCTGCTGCTCAAGGTCGACAAAACCTTCCGCCTTCTCTCTGGTTCCACTACTTCCCCACTCCCGGTGTCGATCAAAGTTTCTGCAAATGGGCCCAAGCTCGGAGCGGAGCTGCTGCTACTCTGCAACCAGTAGTTGAAACCTTACCGATGATAGTATCGCATTTATGGCGGCCCAAACACTTTACGGTCAACTTGCTATAGTGGTAAGGATGTGATAGCAATCACATCCTTACTCCGGTTTTACACCGCGGAGTCAGCAGCAAACAATCGCAGCACTACTTTTTGTGCTGACTGCATTCATTTCCTTTGGCCTGTTTTATATTTCCCCGCCCCTCACGCCCAGTTCTTGTGCTTGGGTTTAGGGTTTACCTCAGCCCTAAACCTAAACCCTAAACCCTAACTAGCAAGCTACAGGTACCATGGTAGAAAATAAAATGTAAAAAAGCCAAAACATTTCTGTGTTATTTTGTAAAAACATTAGAAATATTCCCATCCATAAACTAAATCAGGGTCTCAACTCTAAGTGTAACATTTCATCCATTGATTATTAGCTCTAAGAGGCCTTAACCTCTAAGTGACCATATTATTATGCCTAAAAACTTGTTAGATTCGGACTCTCAAACACCCTGGTTTTGTCTTAGTATGGGATATATGTAATGTTTAAATAGATTTTGGTGTTATTATTATTGCCTTACTTAAAGAAGTGACGGTAAGGTACCAGTGTAGATGCAGGTTCATGTTATGTATGTTTTGAACATGCTAGGGTTAGCGAGGGTTATGTAATGTATTTTACTTGGCACGTTATGTGAGGTTAAAATCAGTGTTCAGAACGGGTATTAGAAATTTCTGATGCTTTTCAGATTCGATTTTCACAAAATAACTTACAAAAGGGTTTGGTCTTCATTTTTTATTTTTTCAATAAAACATTTATACACTGGGGCAGGCAGGGTATCATTTTTTATAAAAACATTGAAGGGATTCTCGCAATGCCAGTTCTCATAAATTTGAGAACAGTAGTTATCCTTTGGTCGTTCCACAAACTGATTATTATTTTTGTTCAAATAAAAAAATTATAATCAAGCATTTAAAAAGAGATTATGAATTTTTTTTCATGTTCTTTAAAGTAATCATGTTTAATTTTACAAAAAAAGATAAAATAACAATTTATTTATTTATTGAAATTTCACACTTCAACAATTTTATCCTTGTAGGCTGCAATGGCCAGGCCAAGCAGAAACATCAAACAGAAGAAACAGGGGGAAAGAGAAAGAAAAAAAAAGGAAACAAAGAGAAAAAAATTTGAGGAAAAATAAAAAGAAAGGAGGGAGAAGAAGATACTAGTACATTTTGTTCTTGATTTGGTTCTCACCATTTATAAGTGAGACATCTTAGTGGCCATATTAAGCCCAAACAATTTTAGATATTAGTCTAAGTATAGCATATTATTTCTAGTATTTAGAAATAATTTAAATGAATTTTGAGATTTTTATTATGGTATCAACATGGGTGTTAGTTCAACTCAAAGGCCTACCTAGTTGGGGATCTACTGGTGTTTATCACATTCATGATTGAGTGTTGATTGTTTCCTCACTCCCACCCATAAACCTTAGAAATTGAAGAGTATATATAAATACCACCATTTAGATCAATCACTTTGGACTAGGTAACCAGCGAGACTACACTGGTTTCTAGATATAATTGAGGCCTGGTAAGGTGGAAGTTAGTTTTGGTAATCAGTGTTCTCAAGCTGGTCCTTCACAATTTTACATCGAGGTAGGGTAAATTAATATCACATGCGTAGTTTCTACACTTATGTAAATATTTTTTTGGATGTGTACAAGGTTATGTAAATAATTATTCTACATTGATTTAACCCCAATATACACATTAGTGAGTGTCACAATTCAATTTTTAAAAAGATAATTGAACTTTTCAAACAATCAATCAAAATAATTTACCATCACAATGTGTGTTATGAATTTTTTTTAATAAATTTTGTGGCCCATGGGAATAAGTGGCTAAGCATTTCATGGGTCTTCTCAAATTTGAATTGAGTAAAATTTGAATTTTGAAGCACATAAAAAAAAACTTTAAAATCTCAAAGCTCACATGACAAACATGCCCCTCTTCAAGATTCTAAAAATATTTCCAAAAGCTTGCTCACCTTGCAAGAAATTAAAATCACTAGTGTTTAGCGACACGATTAATTGATGTGTAGTCAACACACTTTTGTCATGTTTGTATGCATGGCCTCATACGTGATGGCCAATTACGGGCATGCCAATCATTCCTTTAGGGTTAATGTACGTTCTTAAGTTATTGTACACTATTAGGTGTTTTAGGATTATGGCTTGTTTAGGGTTTCAACTTTATTGATGACTATATAAAAGGTCATACTCTTTTCTTATTTTGTCAATTTTTTTAAAATTCTTTTGTCAGGGAGAATTTCCTCCATAGTCATACTGGATTTTTAAATGCTCACAATGGCTATTACACGACCACCATTTACATACACTAAGTTTTTTTTTTTTTTGATTCAATTTAATTGTAGAAAAACTGTTCTTTGTTACTTAATGTTGAAAGCAATAGATTTTTCCTGGTCTTTTGTCTTCTTGATTTTGAGTTTCTTGGGTTTCTTTTGCTTGTTGGTTTCTTGTGTTTTTAAGTTACTGCTATTTTTTCTTCTTTTTCTACTTTTTTACTTCAACTACAATAGGAATAATAACAACCATAATTAGCATTAGTGTAAACGAGGGAGAAAGGACACCGAAAAATCCCATGATAGTTGTTACTACAAGCTTTTGCAAGCCTAAGTTTTCGATATCACCCACACGCTTGCTAAATACCCACCGAACATTTATACAATAATTAACGCGCTCCCAATTCCTTGAGGGACTCAAATGTGAGTCCCAAATAAAAAACACTGGAAGAACAAGGAGTCGGGGCACACTCCTTAACTCACAACACTTTGGAGGGGTAGAGGGGTGTGCTAGAACTCCAAGATGGGACTAGGAAGAATTAACAAGCTTCACTTACTCACACATGCCTACATAAAACCAACATAAGGTGGTTAGTGCATAGTTGAAGCACTTTTGGTGCTAAAATTCACCATGGGCAATTCTGACTCACAAAATTCACCACGGCCCAGATTTGGGGAAACCACCATCTTCTCCCTTATAGTATATTATATGCGTCTCCACGAAACCCACATCCAAATGACATGTTGTTTCAGGATTCCCAAGTGGGAGTCCCAAAATTACCAAAGTTGGGATTTTCGCAACTTTGGGGGCCCATAACTTCGCATGTAGACCTTGGATTGAGATGAGGCCTAAAGAAAAGTTGTAGCCCTTGTCGAGAGCTTTTCCAAGGATATGTCGCATGTTGTCTAAACACAAGTAAATTGGGTCAATTTCCAACTTTTAATGTTGGGAGTCAAATTGCCAATTTGACTTTCGACCTTTCTTTTGGCCATAACTTGTGTTTCAAATGTCCAAATGGGTCATGCGAGCCCATTTTAGACATCTACGTTTCAATAGCTTTCCAATGATATAAATAACTCTTCAATTCATTGGATTTTGACCCCTATTTGGGAGTTCACCGGGACTCCAACTCCCAATGTGGGAGTTGCCTTGGGAGTGTGAGGGTCTATTCCCTCACATTCTTTTGCACTTTCGGGAGCATGCGACATGACTCCCAGGTTTCCCTCTCGGCCCACAACCTTGCAACCCCTTGCCTTGGTCACAAGCCCAAGGTTAGGGTTCTAACACTGGTCTACATCTAAATTATTTTTCCTCCTTTTTTTCTTTTGTGTTTTAACTTTTTTGTTGCTCTAGTTTCTAGTGTAAATTTGCTAGAGGAATTCCAGATCGGTAAACACTTGGCTTTCTTTGTTTCTTCAAAGATCATTTTTATATTTCCATCTTTGCCAGCTCTTTACACAAATGATAAAAAAAAACAAGCTGCAAGATTCGTAAAAAAAACGAAGAAGATAATTTTTTTTAAAAAAAATCTTTCTTATTTTTTGCATGCCATTGTTGTAGAGTTCGTGAACGCGAATCACTCTGCAGCATCGTCGTTGTTACAATCATTGTCCATTACCATTATCATCTATCGTAGTCACTATCTGTCACCATCTGCCGTTCCTTGTCAACCATCACAATTTTGTCAATGTCATTGTTTGTCGCCATTTGTCACAATTTCATCTGATGTCCATTAACTTTTGTTTGATGTCCATCAACATCCGTCTATTCGACCCCTTTTGTCCACCAACGTTCGTCCATCGCCATTCATCCCCATTGACATGCCGGATTCTTCAAATCGTATCTATTACATACATACATGTCTAATACGGTATTATTTAACAATATGTATGTATTCTTCAAGATTATATATAATTTTTAAAAATAATAATACATACATCTACATACTTTCGTATTAATACATACATTTACATATTTTGTATTAATACCTATATCTACGTTATTTTTGTATTAATACATACACTTATGTAATCTTATTAACACATAAATATATAATTTTTTCTTCTTCTACTTCATAATTTAACATTGGTAATTATAGAAACTAAAAGCTGTTTATGGTACGTTTTCTTAAGCACTTCAAATTTCAGTTTCCATTATGGTTGCATTTAATTACATACGTTGTGTTAGAACTTTGTAACTAATGCTCTGTATTGCTACAAAATTTTGGGGCATGGGACAACACCATGTCCTCGGATGATGAGAGCACTATCACTTAGCCAAAACCAAGGTATTAACTACGAAGATCATTTGAACTAATTTCTTTGAGTTCATGATTTTCACGACAACACCATCAAGTGTTTACAACACCATTGTCATCTAGTATAACTTCTACCAGGAATTGAGGTTCAGGTTTCACTACATCAATGGTACATCAGTGTCCATTTGGAGGGGTTAATTAGTGGGGTACACTTATTACCACACCGACTTTCACACCATCACCGTATATTTCGTTGCAAGCCGGTACCTCTACACCCATATACACCATGGAGGTCAAGAGTTCCTCTTGGAGAATTGAGAAGTTCAACGAAAGGCCATGTACCATTTTTTTGAGGGAATTCAAAGCTCTTTTTGAAAACGTAGAGAGCCATGGTGAACCAATTAAGCCATTACTTCGTCAACTAATCACCTAGACATTGCCTAAGGAAAAGAACACATTATTAGAACTCTTTGGTGGTATTAATACAAGTTTCAAAACCTTACTACAATCAGGGATGGTGGTTTAAAGGTATTTCTACGTAGACACTGATCCTATTGCAAGGCAAGTGGTAGCATTAAGAATGATGGAGCTCACAGCTATATTTCCATAACAATTTACAACCACCACATGGAAGGCGAGTTTCATTTTCTTGTCCTTTGACATACAACTAATTCAGAAAAAACATATGGAATTACTTGGCCCTGTGGACCTCATCATTTCAAGTTGGGGGTGTCAAGGATTTTCAGTGGTTGGATTTGGAGAAGCTTTAAGTGACACAAGATTCGGTTTCTTCACAGACATGGTACAATTGATCACCTCAGTTCAATCCATTTCTCCTACACTTGATTATGTAATTGAGAACACCCCTTTTCAATTTGACCAGAGGGAAAACGTCCAGGAGCACTACACGTTGGTCAAACATTACCTTGGAAAGCCACTCCTATTTGATGTGGCACAATGTGGTTCCTTTGCGCATTGACTATGCAATTAGTGGACCAACCTTGCACCATTTTCAGTTCTATAGTTGGCTCTAAGATGCACCATCAAAAACCCCAATTTGCAGGTTTTTCACGTATTGGATGATTAAAGCTCCTGCCAACCAGTTACAAGGCAAAAGAAACCTCCTTGGTTTCTTGCAAACACAATAGGAAAACCAAGAGGTGTTCAGCCCACCTTTATTTCCTTGCCAAGAGCACACGCCTTTTCAAGGAGATGGAACATGCCTGGTGTATCATCATGCTTTAACTACTTGGGATGAATCAAGTCTAGAAGAAAGAGAAAGGGCTATGGGGTTCCAAATTGGCACTACTACTCACACCAAAGTGCCTAGATTATAATGTAATGTTTTGTTGAGGAGAGGCATGGACCTGAGCTCCCTTACATGGTTATTGGTAACCTGTGTACTTTTTCAAATGTACACAACACTAGCACTGATTCAATTAGCTTGCAGTTCTAGTAGTGCAATTACATGGCACTTCGACCAAGTACACTTGCCTATTTTCAACACTTTACACTTCACTTTTAATGTTTGGGGGGAAGAGGTACCATGTAATTTGACTCAAGTTATTTCTAATACACCTGGAAGTACATCAACTTTTGGAGAAACAATTACAACCTTCTACAAATTTATGTAGTTGGATAGTGGAAAACCCAATACACCAGGTTCTTCAAACACATTTTCTCCATTCCATGTGTTTCCAACTACCCTTTCATTATGGGGAACTAGCTCACCAAAAAGGAGAGAGATTAGGTCATAGACTTGCTAATTAAGTATGAGAATGTGTTCACATTTTCAATGAAAGACTTAAGTAGGTGTAAGACCATTTAGTTCTCTATAGAACTTACAGATGAGACACCCATCTATCGGAGGAGGCATAGGTTGAGCAAACATGAGTGGGAACCAGTAGATGAAATATGCAAAAAGCTCCATGAAGCTAGTTTCATTGAACCATCAAGTTTTGACTTCGCAACTGCTACAATAATGCCAACAAAGAAGGATTTAGCTGGATTATAGACTGAGAAAAGGATGTGCGGGGATTATAGGCCTTTGAACTTGGTTACACCTCAGGATACGTACCCCATGCCCATCCCTAAAGAATTATTTGATAGCATTGGAGACTCAAACATCTTCATAATTGTGCATATGAGGCAAGGCTTCAACCAGATTGAGCTTCCAAGGCAATGGTTCCATTTGGATTGTGTGGAAATTTGTAGGATATTGGAAATTGGTGATATCTTCATGTGGATGTTAATATATCAATATAGATGTGGAATAACCAATTTTTTTGGTGACTCTTGAAGACATTGAAATTTTACAAATTTGATATCTTCTATTGTTTCCAATGTTACTTGAAATTTGTTTGAAATTTCCATGAACCCAAATATCAAATTGACTCATTATTTGAATTGATTATTTGTAACATTAAACATTGTTTTCCAAAACTTTGGTGTTGATATTTTATGTTTGCATTTAGCTTTCCAAACGTCCATTTATCTCTTGTTGGGGGTGTTTGGTAAATATCACTTTTCATAATAAGGGTGACACTACCAAAATATTTGCATTGAATACATTTTATAATTTTCTCTTAAATGGTCACTTATGATGTTAAAGATTCAAGCTTCAATTACAAAATTTCATCTTTGATAACAAAATTTCGCAATTGTTCATGTTCATATGTTAGGGTAGTTACTGAATTAAATGATGATCGGACAAGTTTAATAAATATTGATTGACAACAACAATAGCATGTTAGGTGGTTGCAAGTTAGTGTGCCTCATTTTGGGTAGATACAACATTCCACAAAGTCTATATTTTAACACTAAAATGAAAAAGAGAAAAAACCAATGTTAAATGAGGATTATATGGTGACTAATGAACTAATAGAGTGTCAATGACCAAGAGATCAATTAAATAACTCTTTATTTATGCATGCTAGAAAAGACAAACATCAATCCAACAAAAAAATAAAAATAAGGACTTTTGAAAATGATGTCCAAATTGGGTGATTTGAAAGTTCATAACTATTTGTTGATTAAAGTTTTTCTTTTAATTTGCTGGATTCCATGTTTATTTTTGTACCATGTAAATATATTGGAGAACACAAATTTAGCAATTACACCAAATTCTTATTGTCCTTGTGTTTGTTAAAATGAACAAATGGGACAATTATAAAGTTTTGGTTTTGAAAAAAGTTTAAAGATGAAACTTCTAAAAGAGGAAAAAGTGGGTAAAAGCGCATTGTGATGGACTTTTTTGGATGTCCCAATGCCAATTTTCTTATAGGTTTGACAAATATTGTTCTATAATTCATTGTTCGGCAAATGAAACATGATTTTTTTAATTTAAAAAGGGACTCAATTTATTAAAACATTATGAATTAATCCTTCAACTTTTAATGAATCACATGAATATTATTAATATTCAATCAATGATGAACTTTTTAATTGAAGCATGTCCGAAATCCTTACCCACTTATGGGTTTATTGCTTATAACCATTGTATGGGAAATATTCAGAACTTTAGGGCATGTTATTTCAAAGGTCTATGACATATTTCATTTTCAAATGCTTTCAAGAATTTTTTAAATAATTTTTTTTTTGGGTTACATTTTAGGCCTTTTTTTTTGGTATTTTGAAAATCAACAAGTAATTGATTTGAAGCATATCCATATGTTCCCATAATATATTATGAATGGTATTATATAAGTAAATCCAAAACAATTAAGACTAACTTAAGTTATCGCCACCATAAAACATCTAATATTATGCAATGGTTACAATTGTTTTCATATTAACATAGGTCAACTTGAAGATATAATGAATTTATTTTTTGAACTTATTGTCACACAAAAGAAAAAAAAACATTAATCTTTTATAAATATTATTTATAAAAAGATTCTAGGAAATAATATGCTTCTAAAAGGTTTTGGAAGGTTTAGTTAACAGATGTTTTTAAAAGTATAATTAAGAAAGACTTCTAAAAGATTTAATGGATGAATTTTTAAAAAATGGTTGATGAACTTTTAGAAAGTTCCATGGAATAATATAAGTAGAAATCCCAACCATGACAACACCCTTCAATCTTGTAAATGCACTTGTTGTGAGCTTATGTAGGTAACTTTGCTTCATAACCTAATGTTTATATCACACTTGTTTATCTATAAAAAATTTCTTCCTTATTCATCACCAAGCATATAATTCTTGCCTTTCTCAAGTTTACATTTTATTGTGATGAAAAGTCTTTATTTCATCTGAGCCATGGCTTGGTGAAATTGTTTGTCAAAATCACCATGCATCTTGGTGGATTGCAATGGTGGATTCAATTAGTATCATATTCATAACATTGTGTAGGGTTCAACAAGAAATTTAAAAAATTGATGAAACAAATGTTCAATTGCAATCTAGTCAACCTAAAGTTTTAGTTTTGAATTTACAAAACTTTCAATAACAAATCAAGGTATTTCATGTGGCCAATGTTAGTAATTTAAAAATGTCAAACACTAACCAATTTCCATTACAACCAATAAATAAATAAAAATAGAGTCATCACGTTTAAAAAATTGTATTATATTATATTACAATGTAAAATATATATAACAAACAATGTAGAAATGTATCTTTCTCAATTCAACAAAACTTTAATTAGCTAGCAACAATCTAAGAAACATATAGGATGTTTCAAACAATTATTGATTAATTATTTTATTTTATTTTTTGAAATGCATAAGTAGACACATAGACACCAATGTTGGATGCTTTTTGAAATGTAATTGATTTTCAATTACTTTAACTATATGTTATCAAAATGAAAACCATTACCTTAAAACCTAGATTGTGAAAATTTTACTAAAACAGAACAAAACCCAATTTGGAACCTATAAATTGGGGATTTTTAGCCATTGAAAAGAATTGCCTTAACACCACTCTAGCCATGCCATTTCAAAATTTGAAGGTGTAACAATTTCTTGTACAAATCATGATGGTTAGGGTTTCAGAAAATTTTCATGAAATTCTTAGTCATCTAGTTACCATATTTGTAAGTTTTAAGTTGTGTTCTTCGAAACAAGGTTAAGGAGGATGGATTAAAGAAGAAATCCATAATGCTTTTTAATGTAGGGCAAAAACACAGTAGATTACATGTAAAAGAAAAAAGTTTCCACGTAAATATTATGTCATGCATAACATGGGACCAACACTTGAATACATGGTGAAGAGTGCATTTGTTTTCTATTTGCAAGTCTTATAAACTTCAACAAGTTAGACCCATTGAAATAGCATATTAAACAACTTAGAAAGCAAAGAAACCAACCTTGTTTTTGTCATTGATGTTTTTTCATAAACAACTTCAAACACTGAGGTGCATGTAAGGTGGGGAGTGCTATTTCCATTACTTCAAATTAATCAAGCTAAATAACATATTGCTCACAATTACACTTCAAGTTATTGGGGCATTTTTTGTGCCACACAATGGTGTGGCTTTAATGTCATGTAACCCTCAACAATTGTGATGCATTATGTTTTTTTGGACAAATGAATGGTCACATTCACTAGTGTTGGTTGAATCTAGTTTTTAAGGTTTTCGTTTAAGCAAATTTTTGGTGTAGAGGAGAACTTTCGATTTTTGTCTTTTGATCAGAAAATAAAATTAAAACCTTCAATTTTTGTCTTTTCCTTTTTGGCTATTGGTTTGATGGTTTTATAATTAGCAGGAAGCTTTAATTGTAGAATTAGTATGTGTCTAGTTTTTTTGGTGTAATTGTCTTAATGATTTTGGAGTTGATTTTGAATTTTTATTCTTTGATGAATATTTGATTATTCTTTTGGCCTTGGCTAAGAATGCCTCTCAACATCCTACATGCTAGATGCTTAGAGTAAAAGAAAATAAATACATTTAAATGTTTGCCTAAATGTTACCTTAATTGCTTGACATGGCCTAGACATTGTCCATCTTCGAAATGGAAAAATTAGAGTTGAAAGTTATGAAAATAAAGTGAGGTTGTTTCTATCATTTCATCATTGTACTATTATGTTCTTTTTCATTGCAAACCATAATATTTGAATGGCTTCAACACAAATTTGGGCTCTATCCTACTTCGCATTCCAAGTGATGATGATTAAAATATTTTGTGTGAACATAATAGTTTTCTCGAAATCAATTTTTTTGTTCAAACAATAAAATTTTGTAAATTTCACTAGAAGTCATTTTGTTTCATTAATATTTTTTTACATTCTTGATTTGCTAGGCAAAATGCCAACACAAGTTTAATTCATTAGAGAAGTTCACAATAAAATACAAATAGACAAAAGAAAAAACATTGAAAAGGTGCAAAATAAATAACAAACTATAACCAAACAAAAGAAAAACAATAATTCTAAAATGAAATTTGATTTGCAATGAATTATAATCTGGAATGACTATGGAATTGTCATAGTGACGATCACCAAAATCCCATCTTACAAAACTAGTTCCCGTGAAACATCCTCACTAGAATATATCATTCTTAGAAATGTTGAAAATGTACAAAATTATTGACTTGATATGCAAAAAATTTCAAATAAAATAGACAAATGAAAACCTGTGTGACAGTCCACTGTACTTGAAAATCCAAGAAAAGCCGAATTTAGTGTAGGGTAAAGCCCTAGGGTGGGGGCATTCAACAAAATAAGGGGCCTAAGACCAGGTGATAGCCCAGTCCGGCCCCGCATTTTGAGAATGTCCACCACTCATGTGCTTTACCTTTCATAAAGCACAAGGAAAAATTTGTCATGAACCAAACCTATGCAGATCAGGAGGCCAATGAATGGGAGGGTTCTTATGCCTACTCAATAGTGGGAGGGTTCTTACACCTATAAGTAGGCATAACTTCCCTCCCACGCTTGAGGAGTAGGCATAATATCCCTCCCAATTTCTAGGAGGGAAATTAGGGTACTGTACCTTGGGGTTTTGGACGATCCCTAAAATTTTGAACATAAAGTTCTCTTGGGAGCTGTGTTCAAGCACAAAGATGAAATTTAAATAGTTCTTTACCAGTTTGGGATTCTACTCTTCGGAATCCTAAACAGGTCTTTCTTGAGAGAGGTGGTAGAGAATATGGCGCCAGAAGGTCCAGCCATCACGACCAAATTTCCATCTCCAACTTCTAAAAGCTGATGCTGAATCTCAGTGCATTGCATTGGTGCTAATTCACCCAGTCTCTCTTGAAAGCATCGTCATCTTGCAAATCCTTGGATGCCCAGTTCTTGCTTGTGTTGTTGTTTTTCATACGACCCAAAGTTGGGGTTTTGCAAAACTAGATCAAAAGGAGTGTTTGTCTGTGCTTTAGAGGTTTTCCTTATGATTCAGCCTGAAATGGCCAGCATGAGGGTAAGGTCCTCACCATCTTATTACATTCTCTCCCACAAAGTTTGAGTGTTCTCAAGCTTTCTGTCTCTCCCTGTAGCTCTTGATGTCATACAGTTCACAATCTCTCTCCTTGGAGCTCTTGATGCGATACATCACAGTCATTCTCCTGCTATTTGGGAGAATATTTCATATTGCTCATTTTCTTTTTGAATATTTTTTTGTATTTGTATTGATTGAGCTAGAGCTAATGGTTACGTTTTCCCTTCTCTTCCTGCTTCATGGCTTACTGATGTCAGTCTTGTAACAGGTCAGCTTGTGGAGTTTTCCCCACAATCTTGTAGATCTGTTTTCCAGTGGCCAAAGTGGATATACAGCATCAAAGTAGTCACTAGTGGTTTGCTTCAAGGTTATGTTCATGTGCAGGAGGCTGCAACCTCTACCGTCTATGTAGGCGTGTCTTTGCCTTGGCCTTCTTGTACAAGGGTGAACTAAAATGAAAGGAAAGATTACCCTCACAAGCTTGTTGCAGCTTGAATAAGGTTACTTCTGACTTTTGACATTAGGTCTGTCTCTTTAGTGTTAGCCAACATGATGACTCAGTCTTCCCCATTGCTTCTGGAAATGGAAGAGAAACTCAGGATACAGTTTTTTTTGTCTAATTGTTTCCTCCATGTTTAATTTGAGCAGACCATTGTTTGTGGTTCTCTACACCAGGCAGCATGGGGAGCTGATGAATCCGTGGCCAACTAGTCCCTGCAATTGAGGATGAATGTGAAGGTTGATACCTCACGAAAGACATCAAAAATTCTTATCCTGTGCGGTCTGGCTTGCACAGAACTCACAGAACAGTTTTGAACTGTCGAGTTTTCTAAGCTGTATCAGAGACAACTTGTCTTGTATGAGCTCCTGCTGATATTCCACTTAGTCTCTTTTTTCTCTCAGAGATTATGGAATTATTTGGTGGATTTTCTGAAGAAATTACACAGGTCATACAAACAAGTAGTTCTGTATTTTGGTGACTTTATCAGTGACAAATGGACAGTACATCATTATTGGCTCAGAGGATCAATATTTGTACTTGTGGGATCTGCAATCTCAAATGCCAAACAGAAGCTGGAGGGTTACACAGACACAGTGCTGTTTGTTTCCTGTCATCTCGTTGAGAACAAGATTGCAGGGTCTTTATGGGTTCCAGAGTAGATGAGTAATTGGATCACCATCAAGGCTCCTGTTGTACCATATCTGGTATTTCACCTGTGATTTTGTCTTTGAATAGTGAGGTTGAACCTGTCACAATGAAGGCATGCACATCTGTATTACCCATTATCTGAGTTTGTTGAAAAGAGATTCTGTGATCTAATATAGCTGTAACTAGCAGAGTATATTCTGGATTACAGCAAAAGTCTTGCATAATGAACATGTGGCAACCTTCCTTCACCTGCTGTTCAAATCTTCATGCCCACTTATTCCAACATGCAAATGCATTGCAGAATATATGTTTTGTCACATCATGAGTTAGAAATTTGTCACGAAGCCAAGTTCCATCTGCCTGAGTTCTTAACACAGTTGAATGAGTTCTAGTAAGAGCATAAGACAAGAAGTGCCTTGGCCGTTTCATGTGGAGAAAATGGGGATAGTATTATGTCGTCACTGCCTGTGGGTGCTCTCCCTCCCAACCAAACTCTCCCTTTCTCCCTTATGTAGCACACTCTAGTTAATGATCACACAAATTAATAACTAGCCAAAACAAACTGAAAATCCAAACTTGAAAGTTGCAAAATATGGCTTCAGGTTGACTCTTGAGTCAATAGGTAATTAATCAAATCAACATTGTCCGACGTTCAAAAGAGGCTTAACATGGATTGTCCAAGCACTCAACATTCACCATTAGACCTGTAGGAATTGAATTCAGGGTGCACAAATAGTGCTAAAGTTGACATTGCAAGCACATGTCAAACTGGCTAAGTTAAAGCCATAGTTTATTCTAGATGAACACTAAAGCTTACTAATGTTTGGTGCCCTGCAAAAGACTATAAGAAAGTAGAGCAATATCATATGTTCTGGAAAATGAAAACTGGTACAATGGTGGTGATGTCTTGAATGACAACCTAAGTGACACTCAAAACTCCAAGACATGGATAATCTTTCATTATAACATGAAAATCAGAGTCTCATGGAAAGTATGTTACCAGATATGAGCGGTATACATTAATGATTAGTTGCTTGGTAGAGAGTGGCCTGGGTTGCACACAATCTGGTGCATAGCAACCGCACACAGTGCGCCAAATGCAATGACAGATACATGAAGCGCGATTCCATACCAGACCGAGATTGCGACCAAGAATGCTTTGCACGAGGAACGACGGTTGTTGGGCGGTTCTGTAAAGGAATCCAATTGAAAACGGATTCCGGACGTTTGGAGAGTATCCACCCAGCTGTGGTATGCCTGAGAAGGAACAGTGCAGTTTGAAAGTCAAGCTAGAAAGTTCGAGTAAGGATGTTGTACACATAGAAATAAACTTGTGTGGTTGACAACACAATTAAGTCAAGCTAGCGCAAGCACTTCAATTTCCACATTTATTTTTTCCATTTTGTCTTGGGTCTTAAATCTGCACATTTTCACTTTGACACAAATCCTTCTGAAACCCCCCCTCGCCACAATGTCCACAATTTGATCATATTGCAGTACTAGGGCGTTCGCCTATCAGAGGAACTAAAAAAATAATGTTAGTCTCATTTGGAACCTGCAAGAACTCGAATGATTTCCTAACCCTCAAATATAACCAGCTGTAGAGCTGACCACGTTTCATCACCCTCAGGGGTCGGATTTCAAGAACCTAGAAGCTGAGTAGAAGAAACAATGTTGCCATCGTGTTCTTCTCTCTTCATTGTAGAAACGCGTCTTTGAATAAAGGCATCTATCTCTGAGGGAAATTTGGAATACAGGGGATTCAATTTCCTTGCACATTGCGATCATTCTTTCAAAACCGTAGGCTCAGTGTTGAATACTCGCTACAACAAGCAAGAAAAAAATATTGTAGGGAGATACCTTAACAAGTTCGTCGATATAGTTTTTGTTATCCCGCAAGTCTTCCATTGCCGTGATCTTTTGCAAAATTCCAAATACAGCGACAGCGGTGGCGAGTGCCGAGAGCGCTAAAATGAATGCCACGTTGTTGCAGCGCAACAGATTCGATTGCGCCGCTGCCGTGATAAGCAATCCCTGAAACGCACTGAAAAATCCTACCACTTGATAAATCTCGTTCTTGACGCTGCGCATTTCCTCCTCCCTCTTGTAGAACACGTTTTCATATCTAGTAGCGGTTTCGCTAAAATCTTTGAACGCTACTGTCCACAAATTGATTGGCGTTAGTTCCAACCCCTGTACCCGCGCCAAAGCCCGAATACGTCTCTTAACAGGATTCATGCCTTGGACTTCCTGTTCATCACTTGTGGGATTTAGATTCTGAGACCCCGTCGGGGTCGTATCGTTGACAGTTAGTATTATTTCAGGCTGGTCTGGATGCCTTGAATGCGGGAATCGATCTGCGCACAATTGCAGCAGATCGATTATGCATCCACTGGAAACCGAAACCGAAACCGAAGCCGACATGGGTGGCTGTAGAAAAGCAAGCCAATACCAGAATCCCCGTGCCTCCCGCTGCTGCTCAAGGTCGACAAAACCTTCCGCCTTCTCTCTGGTTCCACTACTTCCCCTCTCCCGGTGCCGATGAAAGTTTCTGCAAATGCGCCCAAGCTCGGATCGCAGCCGCTAGTCTGTAACAAGTAATTCAACGCTTACCGACGATAATACCGCATTTATGGCGGGCAAAAGACATTACAGTTCAAGTGCAGGTTGTGGTACGGATTTCATAGCGTTAATGCAAATGATTTACGCCGCTTTTCCAGCACGAACCCAGTAGCGAACAATTGGTGGGGTACGTGGCTGACTCCCGTCGAGAAAATATTAAATAGTCAAAAGGAAATGAATGCAGTCAGTACAAAAGTAGTGCTGGTTATTTTTCCCCTCTAGTGTGCCCATTTGCGCCATCCATATTTTCTCAACTGACACCCGGGCATGTTTTGCACTCAGAACCTCAGATAGTATGGCCTGTTTTTGGCACTTGTACCCTTACATAACATGCCAAGTAAAAGGTTACATACCCTTTTTTATACCCCTAATGTCTTCTTAACGTGTATAACACGGACTCAAAACATACCTAGGCATGACAAGGTGAAAATAAAGGCGGCAAATGGATAGACTGGAGGAAAAAATTACATCAGTACTGTTGTACTGTCTGTATTCAGTTCCTTTGGCCTATTTTATATTCTCCCGCCCCTCACGCCCAGTTCTTGTGCTTGGGGTGTTTAAATAGCAACCTACAGGTACCATGGTAGAAAGGAAAAAGGAAAAAGTAAAAAAGCCAAAACATTTCTGTGTTATTTTCTAAAAACATTAGAGATATTCCCATCGATAAACTAAATCAGGGTCTCTACTCAAAGCTTAACATTTCATCTATTGATCATTAGGTCTAAGAGGCCTTAACCTCTAAGTGACCATATTATTATGCCGAAGAACTTGTTAGATCCGGACCCAGCGACCCTGATTTTGTCTTAGTATGGGATATATGTAGTGCTTAAAAAGCTTTTGGTGTTTTTATTAATGACTTACTTTAAAATGTGAAGGTAAGGTACCAGTGTAGATGCAGGTTCATGTTATATATGTTTTGAACACGCTAGCATTAGAGAGGGGTATGTAATGTATTTTACTTCACGTGTTATGTGATGTTACAAGCAGTGTTCAAAACGGGTATTAGAAATTTCTGTTACTTTTCTGATTCGATCTTCACAAAATAACTTACTCAAGGGTTTGGTTTTCATTTTTTATTTTAAAAAAAACAATTTATACCTTTATTCAGGATTCTCCTCCCGCTGCTGCTTATAAGGTCGACATAACCTGGGCCTTCTCTCTCGTTCCCCCTACTTCCCCACCCCAGCTGGCGATGAAAGTTTCTGCAAAAGGGCCCCAAGTTCGGAGCTGCCATGTCCCAAACACCAAGCAATCTGTGCGTAGTTGGCTCAATTGAAGCCCACTTACACCCGGGAATTTACGCCTTAATCTGAATTTCTCTCATCCAAACTATAAATTATATACCTTCTTCCCTTCCCCACCCATAAAGAAGAAAATTGGACTGAATACTCTGAGCGACAATTGAAATCTCAACACCTGGGCCACTCACTGGGATTGGCCAATAAAAACAACGGGGTGTGTCACACTGTGGCCTTGCCATTTACATTAAAAAGGATCTTAAGGCAAAAGAAGAATTATGGAAATTCAAATATGCAAAAATCTAATGTTGAAAAAACATCCTCTAAAAGAAACCCAAAATCCTTCAAGATATTATAACTCTATAACTAATCTCAAGTTTCAACACAAGCCAAAATATCATGTTTCAAAAATCCTCATATAAAAATAGACCTATTTTTACCCAGGGGACAAAATCCCTTGTGCTACTACACTCTCCAATGAATCTAAACACAATATCCTTGCCTTGGTAGGCAAGGCCAATAAATCAACAACAGTCACATATTTCAAGTTCAGTCCTCTTGTCAACAATACCTAGTCGCTTCATGTTTGGTATCCTCTTCAGGGCCTCAAGTGCATTTTCTCAGGGCCCCAGCAGGTTTGTAGTGGAATCACTGACTTTCAATGTTGGAATACATTGACCCTTTCGAGGTCACGGCCTTTTAGAATATCCACTGGAAATGATCTCACACCACATTCCAGGGCCCGCTACAGCCCTTGTTTAAGCGACAGTTGTGTTGACAAAAGTTTTAAAGGCCCATGCATAAGACCAGATACACCGGGCACACCCCCTACTTGGGGGTCCACTGGTATTTATCACATGCAATATCCAGTGTTAATTGTTTCCCCATCCCCACCCTTAAGTATTTCAACATTGGATAGTAAGACACAATTTGAATACCATCACATGGGCCTGTTTAGTGCACTGGGATTTATCACATACAACATCCAGCATTAATGTTAAATGCATCGTTAATGTTATGCATATCATAACCATGTTTGTGACATTTTTGGATATTTTATGTTTTCATTTAGCTTTTTAAATGTCCAATTATCTCTTGTTGATATTGTTTGGTAAATATCACTTGTCATAGTAAGGCTGACACTACCAAAATATTTGTGTTGAATACATTTTATGATTTTATTTTAAATGGTCATTTATGATGTTAAACAACCAAGCTTCAATTAAGAATATTTCATCTTTGATCACAAAATTTTGCAGTTGTTCATGTTCATATGTTAGGGTATGTATTGAATTAAATGATGATTGGACAAGTTTGATAAATGTTGATTGACAACAACAGTAGCATGTTCGGTGGCTGCAAGTTATTGTGCCTCACTTTGGGTAGATACAATACTCCACAAAGTCTATATTTTAACACTAATTTAAAAATTTAAAAAAACCAATGTTATATGGGGATTATATGGTTACTAATGAACTGATAGAATCTCAGCGACCAAGACATCAACTAAATAACTCTTTGACATACATGGGGCATGTTATTTCAAATGTCTATGACAATTAAGGTAAAAAAAATGGAAATATATATGATTTTTCATAATTCCATTTAATGACCTCGAAATATACATGTTTTGCAAAGTTCAATTACCTACAAACCTTTGTTTTTCAAGACTTGTCTACATTAAAAATATTGAAAAAGGTTTTAAATAGGGTGATATAAGGGGAAAATGGAAAAAAATGTTAATTTCAACATCATTTCATTGATTTTAGTGAAAGACCTAGTTTTATTAGGTTCATTGGGTTCAAAATACATTAGAAATATGGATTTTTGATGGATTCTTTGTTGCCATAAGTGGTCCACCATAATGTGCTTCATATGAATGCCATCACACTATAATGAACCATTAGTGCCCCCTTTAGCTAGTCCTTAAAAAGTAGTATGCTAGTTAGTCATGTCAATATGTTGAAATAAAAATTGTTTATTTAGTGAAAATATTATTGATTCCATGATTTATAAATCAAGATAGTTCCAAAACTCTTGTGGCCCAAAAAAAGGTTTCAATATTATACTTTTATGTGAATTTTTATTAATTTTTTTCCAAAACTATTTCATTTTCAAATATTTTCAATCCTTTTAAGAATTTTTTAAATAACAAAAACTTTTGTTACATTTTAGATTTTTTTTGGTATTTTAAAAATCAACAAATAATTTATTTCAAATATATCCATATGTTCTCATAATATATTATGAATGATACTATATAAGTAAATCCAAAAACAATTAACACAAGTTAAGTTATCAACACCATAAAACATGAAATATTATGCAATGGTTACAATTGTTTTCATATTAACATAGGTCAACTTGAAAGATACAATGCATTAATTTTTTGAACCTATTGTCACAAGAGAAAAAAAAAACATAAATATTATTTTTAAAAAAGATTCTAGGAAATAACATGCTTCTAAAAGGTTTTAGAAGGTTTAGTTAGTGGATGTTCTCAAAAGTCTAATTAACAAACATTTCTAAAAGATTTAATGAATGAATTTTTAAAAAATGGTTGATGAACTTTTAAAAGGTTCCATGGAACAATATAAGTAGAAATCCCAACTATGACAACACCTTTCAATCTTGGACATGCACTTATTGGGAACTTATGTAGGTAATTTTGCTTCACAACCTAGTGTTTATATCACATTTTTTTATTGATAAGTTTTTTCTTCTTGATTCATCACCAAGCATATAGTTTTTGTTTTTGTCAAGTTTACATTTTCTTGCCATGAAGACTCTTTGTCTTATCCAAGCCATGGCTTTGTGAGATTTTGTGTCAAAATCACCATGCATCTTGGCGGATTGCAATGGTGGATTTAATTAGTATGATATTCACAACATTTTGTAGGGTTCAACAAGAAATTAAAAAAATTTGATGAAACAAATGTTCAATTGCAATCCAGTCAACCTAAAGTTTTGGTTTTAAATTTACAAAACTTTCAATAACAAATCAAGGTATTTCATGTGGCCGATGTTAGTTATTTAAAATGTCACACACCAACCAATTTCCATTACAAAAAAACAAAAACTAGAGTCATCATGCTTAAAGATTTGTATTATATTGTATTACAATGTAAAAAGTATATAATGACCAACATAAAAATATATCTTTTTCAATTCTTGAACACCCAATTAGTGAAATTTGGTAACTCAACAAAATTTTAATCAATTAACAACAATCCAAACAACATATAGGATTTTTCAAACAAGTATTGATTAATTATTCAATTTTATTTTTTGAAATGCATAGGTAGACACATAGACACCAATGTTGGATTTTTTTGAAATGTAATCAATTTTCAATTACTTTAACTATATGTTATCAAAATGAAACCATTACCTTAAAACCTAGATTGTGAAAATTTTACTAGAACAAAACAAAACCCAATTTGGAACCTATAAATTGGGGATTTTTAGCCCTAGAAAACAATTGCCTTAACACCACTCCAACCATGGCGTTTGAAAATTTGAAGGTGTAGCAATTTCTTGTACAAATCATGATGGTTAAGGTTTAAGAAATTTTTCATGAAATTCTTATTCATCTAGCCACCACTTCATCAAGCTTTAAGTTGTGTTCTTTGAAACAAGGCTAAGGAGAATGGATTGAAAAATAAATCCATAATACTTTTTAATGTAGGGTGAAAACATGGTAAATTACATGTAAAAAAACATGTTTCCACATAAATCTTATGTCATACATAAAACTATTAAAAAGTAACACAAAATTGGATGAAGGTATGTGTCAAATATCATCCATGATGTTGTATATGAAGTTTTTAAGAATCTAGTTCGAAAAAATGAAATTGAAAAGTACATTTGAAACACATTGATTTAATATGTGTTCAAATTTACTTTTTAATTGGAAAAAACTAATAAAAGTTATGTATTAAGGTAGGCAATGAAAAATCATCATATATTTCAATGGATCATTAAAAAAAAAACTTTGTTTTTGTTAAATTCTCTTTTGAAAAATTGGATGGGTTCTTACTTAAAGCATAATTTCAAGATCTAAGAATAATGATGCCACATGTTCCATGATCTAAGAAATGAAGGAGGTTCATGGTCAATTGTCACCTTGATACCTAGTCCAATGGTTTGGTGGATGCAAGATGAAATTGAAGTTTCACAAAATTAGTGATCACACCACCTATCATTGATGGTATGTATTTAATTCATTATTTCTTTGTAGTTTGCATGAGTTTACAAGTGAGGAACATAGTACTAGAGACATTCCATTTGTTCCATGCTATTGATTAAGGTCCTTTGTTGCATATGGCCCAATAGATTATATTAACTTGTCAACATGCACATGATGGGTTGTTATGAGAAGATTGATTAGAGTAGCATGGAAAAAGAATTAAACAATTGAATTTAATGACTTTTTAGTGTTATATTCTTTGTGATGTTAGATAGGCCTTCAAGCCTTCATAATAAACTTCAAGATGTTTTGTGGCATGTGGACTTTTGACATCATGATTTTAAAAAAATAATGGACCAAAATGCAAAATTAGGTTATTTCATTTGGATCATAAGTGTTTATTTTTTAGACATTATTATTTGCAAGTTGAAAGCCTTGTCAATCACATGGCACTAGCACATGAATACATGGTGAAGAATGCAATTGTTTTTAATTTGCAAGTCTTAAAAGCTTCAACAAGTTAAACCCATCCAATTAGCATATTAAACAACTTAGAACCCAAAAAACTCCACCTTGTTTTGGTCATTGATGTTAGTTCATAGACAACTTCAAACATTGAGGTGGATGTAAGGTGGGGGAGTGCTCTTTTCATTACTTCAAATTAATCAAATATAGTCCTCACAATTGTACTTCAAGTTATTCGGCATTTTTGGTGCCACACTATGGTGTGGTTAGTGGAGGTAGGCCTGAGGCCTCAAAACGCAATCTGAATTTTTCAGGGCGCCACGTGGCATCATTTTTAGATATGGGAATTGTGAAATGGTGTCATCCAGGCGACCATGTTTCTATGCCTCCATTTGGAAGATATTACAGGAAAAAATTAGTCACTTTAGATTGTGGACTATTGGTGGGGAATGGTGTCTCCTCCTCCACCAGCCACCCCCACCTTTTGGGATGATTTGTTTTGGTTCCTGTAATCGGTAAAATATCTTTTGTGTTG
>Ga0209208_10002519_pt1 | contig 26325 bp, 15 predicted proteins | sample S1TSphfallax_3_FD_187694 | JGI IMG/M metagenome (GOLD analysis project Ga0209208, IMG submission 187694) | Host-associated microbial communities from peat moss isolated from Minnesota, USA - S1T2_Fd - Sphagnum fallax MG (SPAdes) (version 2) | ecosystem: Host-associated > Plants > Peat moss >...
TGACTGCATAATGCACAGGTGAAATAAAAATCCCACTCTCTCCCAAAACCACAACTTACCCACCTATCTACCGACCCACCTACGTATCAAATTTCCTACCTACCTATGTGCTTCTTTTCCTACCTCCTAGGCTCTTGTACCTACTTTCTCGTTTCCTGCTTTCTCACTACCCACCTTACATACCTTCTCACTATTTCTCTCAAAAACCACCCCTTACCTACCTGCCTACCTACGTGCCTGCCTGCCTCCCTCTCTGGTTCTTTTTCCTACCTCCTAGCTTGACTCCATGAGAAGGCGAAAAGTAGGTAGTGAGTTCTCTCTAAACCTACCTTTCACCTTCTCACCATTTTTCTACCGTGTCACTATTAGGGTTTAGGTCCTGTCCGGCTTCAGGGGCCAATTGGATTCAGGGGAAGCCGACCAAACGCACGGATTCAAGGGAAGCTTCATTTGGTCGGCTTCACTCTTGCTTTACTATATGTAATGTTCGACGACTCGCAAAAGTCAAAATTCCCTACTGAAAATATTTGAAAGCCACTCGCCTATTTTGAGACACCACACATGGGCCTCGTTGCTATGTCATCTATGTCCTGTTCTCTGGATACTGTATTTGGTCTATTACACTTAAACAGCAAACCCATTCAAAAGAAGACAAAATGTTATTTAGTTTTTGTGGGTTGCAGGATGCTGAACGAGTTGGTCTTCTTCACAAACTATTCTGATCCTTTGAGAAGACAAGAAGATACACAGAAAGAATTTGTTTTTCGTTTCATTTTAAATGATCTCTCTCGATATATATACCAGTGTTGGCAGATTCTTTACTTTTATGAAGAACCTCCAGTTCTAGTTAGTTAAACGCAAACTAGAACCGACTTGGTTCCGGATCCACACAGAAATGGAACTAGGAATCCAGTCCCAGGTCAAGTTCTTCAAAAACAGTTTCAGTTAGGGTTTTGAAAATCAGTCCCATTTACATCCAATTCTTATTAACCCTGACAGGAATCAGGGATTAACTGCTAGTTACCTGCAGATTAACCCCCAGTTCGAGTCAATTTTTTTCCAAAAACAAAAAAACCCTAATTCTAGGTCCACACATAAATAAAACAGGAGATCTGGATTTGGATCCGGTTCTCAAAAAAATCACATTTCAATTCCAGTTCTAAAAACTAGACCAGGTTCGGATCCAGTTCTTACTTTCCAAAAATATGTTTACAAACATTGTGTGGAGCATTAAATCATAGGCTGGCCAGATAATGGTTTGACCTTAAGAGAGAATTGAGTGTATCTGATGTTTTATGGTTATTCCAAGGTGGTTGATGAGCTGTGAAGGAAATTTCTTTTTTGGTACCATGCCTGGGTGCAGTAGGCGGGCATTGTTCGAATCTAAGTAAACATCTACCTTCCTTGGTAGTCTAGGAACAGTTGGCAGAGATATTGGTTTCCTCAGGAAATACTATTATTATTATTATTATCACTAAATGTTTTTGGCAAGTAGCTGTTCAAAGCACACATAAGTCCTTGGAAATAAATCTACCCCTAAAGCCGTTTCCAAATGGCTTCAGGGGCGAACTCCCTCCACTTTATTTATTTGTATACATTCACTGAAAATCCTTCTGATGGTCAAGTGTTATATATTTTTCCTCCAATCACTCACTTCCTTAGAGGTACATGTCTACAGTCTTGAAGGAGTGAACACATAAAAACCCAAAAAATATTACTTTTATTGTCAAAGAGTCGAAGAAGGAAAAAAGATGTTTGTGATTTAAAGTTGGTTCTTAGGATCGAAGGCTTGCATTGCCCATGGATGGATAGATGGACCTATTAGCTAGTGCAGGGTTACATACATACCTGGCAGAAATATAATCTGTGTTAATAGAGGGCCTATTGTAAAACAATATCATGCATCTCAACATGGTAATATCCTTCAAAACAAAAGAACCCTCGAATTGAATTCCAAAATGCTAAACCTTCCTCACCATACAACTTTGATTTATTGTTTTGATTGTATGTTATGTTATAGTCTTCTTTAAATGGATTTGTAATTGATATAGGGTATGATTTAATCCTTAATATTATTTATATATATATATATATATATATATGATAAATAAGTTATTAGTTAATTAATAGGTTCAATTAATAGGTTAATAAGTGAATCAATATCAATAGATTCAATTGAATGAAAACACATTATCATGACTCTTTTTGAACCTTTTTGGGTTTAATATATACCTCTCAAAATATGGTGCATTTAGTTTTGGGTTTTGTTTAGAATTAAGATTTTCACAAAGCATGTTATTTAATATTATTTGAAAGAAAAAAATAAATTTAACCATTTAAATTCAAGGACACGTGAATATATTTATGATATACACAATATTACTGACTCAATTTCAAATTTGAAACTACACTAGATATTTGGTTTGATTGATTATTCAAATAAATGTTTGAAACGGATTTTATGTATTATCCCAACTCACAATGCTTGTAATATTTCATTTCAAAGTGATTGTTTATTGAAATTTCAATTTACCACATACTTATGGTCAATGCTTTGAAAAAACTCAATTTGTGAAATGAAAATTATCAAAATTTTCACATGGTTCACAAAAATGATTCAAAGTATGTGAATCACATGTGAAATAGATACTAGAAATTTCATATAGGTTTTAAATCATTTCAAAAAAAATTTGAATATATTTGTATTTTTCACTACATAATTACAAATATCATTTTTGTACAAATCTATTTCAATCCACCATGATATACATACAAGAGAATTACTTTCTTTTCTATTTTATTGCTTGAGTTATGTTCTACCATAATATGCAAAAATGTTGAGAAACATTTTTCTCATGTTGACATGGTTTAAACTTTCACCTAGAGAAACACTACAATGTGATTACATAAAGGGGGTCACTATATTGAGCTTTCACCCAATTCAATTATTAATACCAATAGGTTGTTTCGCATCTACTTGGCATAAAATGGAAATTGTGACATGAATATGAGATAGCTTTCATTGATTGATGTAAAAAATGGTTTTATACTTCTCCCAAGATATTGATTGTTTAATTAGGTTGTTATTCCATTGCCTTGCAAAATGGACATCCTTGTGTTGGGAAGCTTATGGACTAAACAACCCTATGTGCTTTGAAGTGCTCCTCATGTGCAACACCATATATACACTAAAACAACACCTTTGGATGTTAACAAGCAAGTTTTGTGCCTAACATCCTTAGTAATTTTCTTTCTAATATTTAGTGGTAATCATTTGTGAAAAAAACTATATGAAATGAAATTGAACTATATCCATTAAGGAATCTTTGTTGGTGAATCTTAAGTAGTTTCTCAACTCAAATGTTCATTCTTTGTGCAATATTTGTTTGATTCAATAAAAGACATTACAAGCTTACAATGTGGTCATAGAATGCACATAGATTGGTTTTGTGAAACAAACACCCATGTTTAATGAATCATCATTTTAAATATTTGACCTATGTTTTCTATTCATGACTTTAGATTTGAAGAGATAATGTACATTATTGACCTATAGTATCAAGCCTCAATGATACAAGGTCACATATTGGGTGTTTTTGTTTACAAAAGTTGTGAACTAATGGAAATTTGCAATAGTGTTTTTGACAATGCTTTCCTCATATACACAAAAAGAAAACATATTCATAGCTCTTTGCATCACAATGTCCAAAGACCTTCATTGTGTATTTTGTAAAAACTAAAGCATTTATCATTCTATAATGGCAAATCCCCTTCCAATTTTATTTGTTTTTACTTCCAAATTTGGAAAATTTTATTTGTTTACACTTATTCAAAAGGCACCATGCTTTTCCCCACAATTAGTATTTTCATGATTCAAAATTCAAATGTGATTAACTAGAATTATTGATTAGTTCAAGTGAAAGTGAAGATGGAGGGTGGGAACTAGTGTTGGGTACATAGTTGTGAAACAAATGTTCAAAACCAAGCTAGGTATCAACATGTTCTCTCACAAAAAATTAGTTAGGGATCATTAGGGTACTCAAGCTAACCTCTCACCCTATTAATTCTCACTTGTACACTTCACTGTTTGAATAGAATAAATTCAACAACCAATTTGTGAAAACAATTGGAAATAATTGGCTATTTTTACATTTGTAAAAAATAACTTGAAAATTGGTTGAAATTTTTTTAATACAATTTTTGATACCCTAGACAATTCTCATGAAACTAAAAAAAATTGGAAAAAACTAGGTCAATTCTTACAACTTAATAAGAAAATTGAAATTGCGAATCCTCACAAAAATGTGGAAACTACCCAACTATCATTTATTCGCATTGATTTGTGCATAACATTGTAAAAATGAAAATTGCAAAAATTCACTACAAAGTTCAATGGAGTTTTAACAAACTCATGGTTACAATTTTTTCCATTTGACTATAACTATGTACTAATCATAATAATCTAATTTGATTATGAAGTCATACATAAATCAATACATAAAAAAGAATTGAACCTTCACCTCAACTATCACAAACCAATTTTTTAATCTATAACTTGAAGTTGTGAATTTTTAATTGTCACCTTGTAAATATGCACATGTCTATTCCAAAATTGGAATCTTTTATAATCATGTAATTATGAAATTATAGTAAAATCAATTTTATATATCTAACTACATTATCATAATTTATTTAATAATTTCATTTTTTCATAAGTTATTAATTACATTTAATTCATATTCCATTTTTTAATTATGTGGAAATTTAATTTATTCAATTTGGTTGTAAAAATCGAATATTTATTCCACATTTTCAGATTTAAAAATAAATAGACTATGGGTTCTTTAATTAAAATGATATAAATTTAGCTATATATTTTCATATGTCCTTAATTTCATAATTAACTTTTCCTTATGCTTCCCTAAGCTCTATATAATTTTTTTAATAAATTTAATTTGATGTAAAAAATTTACATTTATATACGTGAATAGTGAAACGATTGGACTTGGGCAATACAAATTTTTAATGAAATAAAATGTTCTTAATAAAATTATAATGAGATTAATTACACATGTTTGAAATTACACAAAGAATTTTTAATCATTTTTTGATCATTTTACAAAATTGGACTTTCATGATTGTCAAATGTTTTTATTTTAACAACTCAAAATCTAAACATTCAAATCAAATACTAGAAAATGGAGTGTTGTTGGTCACTACTCACTACCCAAACACAATCTCACAAATGCAAAACTTAAATAAGTTAGATGCAAAACAAGGCCCAACAATTGTACAACAAAACAAAGGAATCATAACCCATGGCATCCCACATTCTACTTTGGGTTGGATGACAATATGGTGACATGATGGTAAGGCACTTCACCCAAAAACATTTAAATAAAAGGGGGCAAGGAACATGCATATAACCTACAAACTATAAACATTAAAAGACCAACATGGCAAGCAATGGGACAACCTACACCACACTAAAAAGGCAAGGACCATTATGGTTACCAACTTTAGGTTCCTTAGAATAAAGTCGATACCAAAAAAATAAGGCTAATGAATTGCCTAGGTCATATCAACAAAAACCCCTAAACCTTAATATTGGACCCATCTAATCTCTCCCTAGTATTTCCAAACCCTTAACCTAAAGCAATATTGCAATATTAAAATTCTTGGTTTTTCAAACCATTCAAGTTGACTAACCAATCCTTCTTGACTAATGAACATGCATGTTTTGATTAGAAGCTTGAAGCATATATTTTTTGACCAATCAATTTGACTAAAATGACCTATTTAACAAATATATCCAATCAAATTAAACAAACCTAGTCAAAATGGTTAATGGGTTTTAAACAACTTGAACATTGAATCAAGTTGAACATAAGAAATTGACTTCATTAGTCAAAATGATTAATGTTCTCTAATATAAAAAAATCTTATGCTAGGTAGTAAATTAGCTTGTTATACATAAGTATTATGTACCTACTTCCTACCTCCCACCTATAATTTTACAACCTACCTATGTACCTACCAAACCACCCACCTATTAGGTGCAAATGGGATAACATAAGCCCTTTGGGTGACCACATATTATATGTTTGTTTTGGAATATTCTTGGATATTTTTAATAAAAGTCTTTAAAGAAGCTTTATTTGAAAATTTTCATCACATTATTATGTTATGGTTTATCATTGGGGAGGTCAAGGGTTCAATTCCTAATACTTGTAACTAATGTACATGCTTAGGGGGCTAAAGTAAATAGACTACGTTAATTAATAAATTAAGTAGATTATATTAAGTTAAGTTACGGTAGGTGAGGTAAGGGAGGCTAGGGTCTTGTTAGGAAAAAAATTATGTTGACATGACATCAATGCATTTTTAAACTTCAAGATGGCAATATTGAAATTTTAATTAATACTAAACTATACAAATGTTCAATTTATATAACTACACATGTAATCCTCCATTTTAATTTACATGGTTACTTCTAACTTTACTAATGCACTAGAGCTAATTAATGTTTAATTTCAAACCATTTTTTCTTACAATAATGAAATATTTTGAATTGATGCACCTATACACAAATGTCAACAATTGGTCATCATAATGAAATTTTTTAAATTTAAAGTTTAAAAAAAAATCATTACAAATTATATGAAAATGTAAAGGTCATAACACATATTTAATTAATTTAGGACTTTACAAAAGTTCAAAAATCCAAACAATAACTTGGCAATGCTAAATTTATTCAAACTTTCAATTACAAATCACCTAGTGGCCACTTGGACCAAAAGGAAAAGCTTGAAAAAAAATTTGCATGCAATGTCTATAAATTAAAATTTAGCAATGCCATGGCAAGTTTTTTTTTTTAAAAATTTACATAGATCACGCAAAAAAATTAATTGGTAAAACAAACTTTATTAAAAACATTATAGATACAAATTCAATCTAATGGTCACTATGTTGTGAAAACAAATAATATTGATTTTTTTCAAAGATTTTGAAAAGAAAAAATTCACAATTAATAATTAAAAATTTCCTTAAAATCCTAAATGGGTCAAAACATGTAATTAGGAGCCAAAAATGGCATTGGATGTTAGACATAATCAATTAAAATCAAACATTTATTTTTTATTACCATTTAAAACTATGGTAATCATGGCAAGTTGGTCATTTTTCCCTCATATGAATGCTAAGGAACTTAGAGTAAAAATTCATTTGATCCAATTTTAAGTTTTGGTTTTAATTTAGGACGTTTGGAAATGTACACCTATTACGTCAGATGGAGTCAATTTTGCAAAGGATTATCAAAAGGATTCATAATAATAAAAAAATCATTGAGAAAAATATAGATGATAAAAACATATTAACTACAATAAAAAAGCACTCATACTTTTAAAAATGTGGAATTCTAAGACTTTAAAAATTCAAACAAGGTTTCAAAATTGCTTCAAATTTTCAAAGCTTCAACAACCCTTTGCCACATATAAATGGGTTATAATGTATATGATGCATGTTGAAAAGTTATAGCTTATAGTATAATAAAACAAAAGAATGTGAATTTTTAATTTTTGGTGATGATTTAAAATTTTGATCAATTTTCAAGATGAAACATTGAATTTGTATGGAATTTACACACTTTTTAAAAGTTCATATTTATTCAATAATGAATAATATTTTAAAAATGTGATGTATTGGGGAAAATTTAAATATTTTTAAAAACAAATTATGAAAAAATTTCATTCATAAATTTATTTGCATGTAAAAGTGTCTTTTGGGAAAAAGGACACGTGATCCTTTTCCAAAGTAATCCTTTTCACTCCTAGTTACAAGTTTTGACCCAAACAATCTAAACAATCTAAATTTGAAGAATAAATTCAAAGATAATGATTTTTCAAGTCCTCGTAATATTAAAAGACTTATTTTTGTCCATGGTAAAAAAATGCCACCACATTGACAACATCTCAAAATAAAAACCTAAATGGCCAACATTGTTTTTTCCCTTTTAGAGTTCTAAACATCGTCACATAGTCTACAACCAACGGTTCAAACCAATTACAAACAAAAGTCAATACTAGCAAATAGGGCAAATGAAAACAAATACCAACGTAGAAAAGTTATAACAAAAAAATGACTTCCAAAATGAAATGATTCAAACTACATACCTAAAGGGGGTTAATAATTGTGAACATCACCATTATCATTATCCATATATTGGACGAACCAATAATAATTTTTCAAAGGGGAACTAAATAAGGCTTAGAATATTTGACCATACAATCATAATGAATTCGAACCATCTTGGATAAGGGCAATTCAAGAAACGGTGGCCACAAACGTGATGCAAGGTCCAACAATTACACATAGTTCTTTGACAACATTTGTCCCCTAAATGATTCAAGAAAAAAACCATTCCACTTTAGATTCTAAAACGCCTTGTTAGGTTCATTGTCAATTAATAATGTTTGATCCTCCTTCCCATGAGGTAATCCACAGTAATTACAATACACTTGTTTCAAATCCTTCAAATAATAATGAGACTTGGGTGAAATTTGACTAGACATCTTGGACCATTGTTCACATCCCCAAATGAAAACAAATTACTCCAAAAAAGTTTTAGGGATGAACATGGGATCAATGAACTTTGCTTAAAAGATTTTACATAATCATTAGAGGTTGTAACATACAAATGAGCACCTCATTTCCTTGACTGTTGAAACCAATTGCTATGCACAGTCTATAAGAGATTACAAGTTGGCATATTCAAGCTCTTCCAGACTGAATTTTTTGAACAAATTTTTTTTTACAGTTAGATCTTGAAAAACATTTAGATTGAATATAATGAAAAGAAGAATGGTGGAATACAGACTTACATGTTGCATAAATCCACCCCATTGTCTCACATGAAAATGTCAAAATCCCAACCAACTTTCGAGCTCCTACAACCTAACCTCACTTACAGCCCTTGAAGAATACCACCAACATCAAATTGCAACATATCGAACATCGGATTTTTCAAGACTTGTGGCATTCTTATACTAATAGCACATATCCTTGTGTTGTTTTTGGAATTCCAAGGTGACCAACTATTTGGTATGTTTATCCAAACTATGTGTCCAATGGAAGAAACAAGTCCTCTCCTTGTCAACCGTCTTCATTATGGGACCTACCTACCATTAATGATTTTGACATCATTCCAATTGACTTGTGCACTATCAGCCATGAGCCCTTTGAATACAATTTTTTCAACATCATACTTGAACATCACCTAATTCAACTTGTTCCATAACATGCATTGAATTTCAATGTCCTTAGATTACATGTCACAAACTACAATGGTCATGACTTTGTAGCAAATTGGGTCATAAACATGACATGCCATAGTTGTCTAGCCTCCCACACACTTAACATGATTAAACATCACCCAAGCATTTTGCAAATCAAAACCAAGTTACATTCACTAAACCAAATGGACCCCATTCCCTACATTGTCAATGGACATTTTGAAAAGAAAAACCTTTTGTTTTAACAATTGCCTTGAATGTAGTTATGTGTTTATCGACTTCAACAACAAAATGTTATCGATGTATCCTCTGTTACCAGGGCGGTGTTGAAAGGTTGAAATCATATTTTAAATGTTGGGAGAACACAAAGGAAGGAATTTGTCCATCATTTGGTAGAACTTGTCACCCTTCAAATGTTGCACTAGTTCAACAACATCTTCATTGAAAAGGCGTTGTGCCAAAAATGTTTTATCAGTTGCCAAAGCTATTGCATAATTCTTTGCATCAAATGTACGAAACACTTCCCCTTCAACCATCAAGTTGATTTCATCAATCAACTCCTTGTCGATTCCCTTTTTAACATGATGCTCGTGCATACTGAGATGTATTGCAACTCACGAAATATTGTCCAATTTATGGACAATGTAATACATTTAATAATTATAATTTAGTAAGTAAAAGGGGATGGCACCACAAAATTTGCAAACAATGGTGCATAATGGAATTGAAGAAAGGAATTGACTGAGAACAAAAACCTAGGACAAATTTCCACTCCAAGTAGTCAACCCCATTCCTAAAACCTCCATGGAAAAACTTAGTGCAAAAGTTGTTCTAGTAGTAGAGGTGACCCAAACATCTAATGCTCCTAAAACCTAAGCCAAAATTGTTTTTTATGCTAGTTGTCTTCACTTTTCACTAAGAATGATCATCGTACTTTTGATCCATACCTTGCATCTATCCAAAATGACCATATGGGTTTTGAACCGGAAGAAGCTTAAACAATATATCTCCGTCAAATTGTGTGGGAAGGCAAGGGACAATTTCAATTTTGATGGTTTCATAATTCAACAATCAAAATTCAATGGACATATGTGGCATCTATGACATGGCCTTGAGGTAGGATACAAGACTCTGAATAAAAAATTTCACTTCAACAAGTTGTCCAATAGGAGGCTCACTCACACCTTACAAAGTAGAAGCAACACAAGGAAAGGGCACATACATATCGGCAAATTTGCTATACAATATTTCAATTCCATCTTCATCAGAAAAATCACACAAATCAATCAATTCTTCATCTGAAGAACAAAAGACAAGTATAGGAATGAATTCAAAGTTTGTTGGTTTGGTTTCAACATCCACACAATGGATTCCATTCTTAACAACTGAAGTTGTAGTTCTTGGAATCACCATAGTCTTTTGCAAATGCCTTATGAAACTATCCCCAACAACTATAATTCTCCTAGTTCCAACTATCCAATGCGGGAACCAACTATTGACTCCTAATAAATTGAATTGATCAAAACATTGTTTTCATTGTAAGCAACGTCCATTGATATGTCCAGAAATCCAACTTGAAATCCAAACATGTTATAGAGGCATTTTTTGGCAATTTCAGCGACACCTAACTCCCCAATCAAAATGGTAAGATTAAACTTCCCATCCGAGTGAAAAGTTGCCATCCAAAATATAGATTGTAGAAGAGAAGAGGAACCACGTAGTTGACCAAACAAAGATAGAAGAAAAGAAGTAGAGAATGAAGACGAAGTGATCACAGATAATAGTCGAGTCTAAAAAAACCACTTTATTTCAAGAAAGCAATCGACATACAGTAGACAAAACACAAAGGATTTGACGATGCATAAAAAAACGAGACAAACATAGAATCAAAACTAGGAACAATTCAAGGGATACACTTTCTAATTAATAAACAATTGAAATGAAAAACAGAAACTTTGTAGAAAAGAACTAAAGGAGAAAAAACATAAGTTCAGCAATAGAAAAGTGGTCTACTTAAACCTAGAAGAAAGTTTCTACATGGCGTTAAAATAAAAGAATAAATGCATGAGACGGATTTTTCATTTGACAAAAGGAATAAAAATCTAGAAATAAATAAGGTTCACTTGTAAGAGAAAGCCATTTTCACGACCACAAAAAACAATATCATGACAAAACATGTCAAGAAACCTATTAGGGATAAAATGTCTTTAGACAAATATTTCAATTCACACTTGGAATTTTTGAGAGAACATTCATATCAATGGTTGTGCCTGAAACAAGCTAATAAAGCAGATGTTAAACATGGGAATGTACATAGTTGAACTAAATGAAAATTGTTGGAAGAAGGATCAAATTTAGGACCAAGATAAATGAACAAACCTCATAAATAGACCTCAATTGTGCACAATGTACCAAGTCAATTAATTGAACCCAATGTAGGCTAGAACTCTAGGTCAAAATATATGCCCTATGGAATTGAACATACTTGGCTTCTTCTATAAGCCCAAAATAAACACGTGAACATTGAGGTCCATACAAAGAACAAGATTGAATTAGTAGTTCTGACAATTGCATTTTTCCAATGTTTATTACAAATGTTTATACAAATAAATTCTATCATCAAGACCATCCCAGTTTATTGGAGGCAAAAAAGTTCACTACATATCTCTTCATAAAATACTTAAGTACTAACAAAGATGGTTTTTTCAAAATTTATACGTTATTTGAAACCTTGCATTGGAAAAAAAACTTCATAATGACTCACTGCTAGTTAGTGAATATGGAGGAAATAAAGATAACATTTATCTATCTCAAAATTGAAAATCAATTTCTTAACATGAAATCACTTATTTCCTACACATCTCCATTTATTTAAGAATTTATCACAATGTTAAAATATTGATTTTATTCCACACAATTATTTTCAATAAAATTTCAATAGCTTATTCATGATTATGTTCACCCAAATTCTATATGAAATAGGGGAAACAAATGGACGATAAAAAATAATTATCACATCGTAATTGTTTAATAGAGTTATAAGTTGAAAACTATCCATATTCTCAACAATATTTAATCCACGGTTTCTTGCTAAAGAACTACTATCTGGAAATTGTCAAAACAAGAAGTCGAATTTGAAATTTTATAATTATAAATAACTATGATAATAAAGTAGGTGATTTTCATTCATACAATCACTTGCTACTGTTGGGAGAGAAAACTAGCAGTGTGAAGGCTAGAGCTCCTAGAAGGGGTGGGAGTAGTTTTATGTGGACAAATTCAAAGCAATGAAGAAAAAAAAAACAAATGGCCTAACTAAAAAAAAATCCCTTCAATTGCAGCACCAAGAAGAAATTGATGAAGAGGTAACATCTTGGCTCCAATAGCTCTTTTACATTTTAGTTGTTATTTTCAAGATGTAAAACCTCCTATTGCATACTTTTTCCAAATGTTGCCTTTTAGGGTTTTGAAGTTTATAAATGCTTGTTTTCAATCATTTCCAGGTTGAGCCATTTCCAACACAAACGAGCAAGACTGCAAAAAATAGCTTTCTTTCCCTCCTTTTGAATTGTTTTGCCTTCTCTTTTAACTACATAAAGTGAGGAATGAGATCTTGAGGCATTGTAATAACCGTCAAGGATTCATTTGAAGTTCTTGCAATGCCACAAGACATGGAGGAGAAGAGTTCTTGGGGAGTGAAGAGAGCTTGGAAGATCTCTTTTTAGAGCTCTTCAATTCTAAATAAGGGTTATTTTTTTACAACCACTCTTGAGAGGACTTTGGGCCTTTTAGATCTGAGGTGAATTGAAGACCTTGAGCCTCTAGGTGGGAGAGCTTGGTCCTTTTGATGGAGCTTTGCTCATGAGATCTTGAGTGTTTTTGGCAAAGGCATAGCCTGAGGAGCTTGAGTCTTGGGCTGTGAGATCTAGGCCATGAGCTTGAATCTCTCGAATCTCGGCTCATGCAGCTTGAAAGGGCAAGCTAGCCAAAAGTAGATGGGCCAAGAAGAGGGAGGTAGGAAGAGAAGAAATGGGGAGGGAAGCACAATCAAGAGGAAGGAATAGAGGTTGAAAGGAGAGGTGAGATAAAGAGGGAAGAATAAAGGCCAAGAGGAGAGAGGAAAAATAGGGAGGCAAGAGAGAGCTTTTGGGAGGGGGTCTGAGAGGAGAGAAGGGCTAAAGAGAAGAGGATTTGAGAGGAGAGAAGATTGTTGAGGATAGAGGGGCCAAGAGAAACGAATAGTCGAGGACGAAGAGGACAGGGAAAGGAGGCCGGATCTAGTTAGAAGAGCTTGAATGTTCTTTACAAGCACCCAAGTTCAAGGAGCTTAGAAACAATTTAGGGTCTCCAGGAACATGAGAGAACCCTTTGGGTTTTCTTTGGGAATAATCTCAAAAATGTATTTTGCCATGCCCAAGAGCACTCTCGAATTTACCCAAGAAGATTTTCATTGTCACACAAGTTTTATTTCTTTCTCTAAACATATCCTCAATTTTGGGAGACATTGAAACTCAAATGATGATCTTTACACACTTTCAACTCAAGCTAGGTTTCGTTTGTTCAAATGGACATTCTTAATGTAAACTTTTGGACTTGGAATGCTCTTCATTGTTTTGCAGTGTGTGGAGACCCCAATCAAAAAATTCCAAATTGAGGTATGAATGAGTAGAAGAATTTGCAAAAGTTCTAAATTGAAGCTAATGCGTTTCATGTACACAAGGTTGATAGATCTTGAGATGTGTTGTCTGTAGAACAAAGAGAGGTCAAATGTTCTTGTGAAGATCAAGTATTTGCTACAACCCTTCAACAAGGTATAAATTTTATATTTCTTCATTCTACAATGCTTTACTATCAAATGAAGGTTGATTTGTAAAAATTGTTGAGTTTTGTAGGAAGAAGAAGAAGGCCAAGATTTGGATTCTATGGTCAAGGTTTTTGAATTCATGGAAGTAGGTGTTTTTTCTCTTTCTCTTGCACATGTGGTGTAGCTCCCTTCATGGATTTAAAGACTGTTAATTGACTTTGTGTAGATGGAAACATAGGCATAATATGAACTATAAATCATTAACCCACATAAGCATTTATTGCAAGAGAAAATGACTAGCATTAGAAGAAAACTAGGTATTTATTATTGGTTTCTACGATTAAATTTTAGTCGCAAGTGACATTTGTAATTAAAATTTCATTAGTCGCCTTAGACAAATTGCATGTGATATTAGTCACAAACAATAAGGGGTATCGAATGAAAGAAAAAGTCAACAAATACAAGTTCATCCTTTGACTCCATTGTCACATGCAATTAAGATGTAATTATTTTGGTCACAATTGAAGGCAAATGATGTGTTGCCACGTGTCTTGATATTTAATTATTTAAAATATAATTATTATTATTATTTTGAAATAATCTAAGACATTTAATTCAAATGTTTGGATGATTTTATATTATGACACATGGCCAATATAAATATGCCACATGGTATTTAAAAATTAATTTAATAAAAAATATTAATATTAGGTTAGTAGGTACCTAGGTAAATACATAAGTAGGTTCCCACAAACCTAGGCTACATACCTACCTACCTATTTAGATAAAAAGGTAGGTAGGTAGGAACATAGGTCGATCTATGTGGGTAGGTCAAACTAGGTACTTACCTAGCTAGGTAGATAATTAAGTAGGTTCGAAAGGTAAGTAGTTTAAAATTGTGCATAATTTGTTTTTTTGTTTTCGATTAAGCCTTTTGATTAGTTCATCCCATGTGCACAAATTTTTTAATGTAAAATTGGATGATCACACCCCTTGTTTATATAGTGTTCAAAATAGATTAATACATAATTCATAGATAAATAAATAACTAGAATATTTTATTAATTAAAAAAATCTGGTTGAATTATAGATATTATAAATAATGTACAAATAATTTAATTGATGTCATTAAAAAACTAACTATTTTTTTAAAAATAAAATTATAAATAATCAACTAATAATTTTTATTAAAATATAAATTCCTACACGATATATATATAGTCACATGAATTACTATATAATTACAATTTTTATTTAAAAATTATTATTATGCGTATACTATGATTAATTCTTATCTAAAGTAATTAAAATATTTTAAAATAATGTAACATTAATAACACTAACTCATTTCTTTTACTGTTAGAATATAAATTATATAATATAAAAATATATGTTTTAACAATAATTAGTTACTATACCTTATAATTAATAAATACAATTATTTATATTCTTTATAAAAGTGATTTATTATGGATAACACTAGAAGAAAAAATCCTTAAAATTCAATCAATAATTTTTTGAATTGAAATATTAATATTGAGACTCCAAAATAGTAATTCGAAATTGGAATTTCAACATTGAAATCAAATAAGTTGTTTACATTTAAATTAAAAAATTCAGAACTGAAATATTAATTTCTAGAATTGAAAATAATAATTTAGAATTCAAATATCAATTTTCAAATCAAATAAGCTTTTCGAATTTAAATAAAAAAATTCAAATTCAAATTCAAATAATGTTTTAAGGAATTGAAATATCAGTTTTCAAATTCAAATATCAAGTTTCAAATTCAAATTATTTTCTTAAAGAATTGAAATAGTGGTTTTCAAAATTGAAATATATTTTTTCGAATCAATTTGTTTTTTAAAAATTTTAAAAATTGAGAAATGAATGATTAATTTTTAAATTGAAATGGTATTTTTTTCAAATTCAAATAGTTTTTAAAAAAAACTCCTACAAAAAAAATTAGAATAAAATATGAATTTTCAGAATCAAATTTTTAAAATGTAAGTATTGAAAAATAAATTCCAACAGAAATTCTCAAAATTGAAACATCTATTTTAAAAAATTTCAAATATAATTTTCATAATTGGAATTATAATTTTAGACCCAACATATTTTTTGAATACAATTAACATTTTTAACAATTCATATTTAAAACTTCAAACTCAAATAACAATTTTTAGACTCAAATAATGATTTTTAATTAAATTTAAAATTTAAAATTCACATAAGGTTTTTTAATATTGAAATATCATTTTTTTAGATTCATTATATGGACAATATACATACATATGCATAATTAATATCCACACAAATATATATTTATGATATATGTAACATTTCCTAAATATAATTTTAATACATACATAAAAATACACCCCTATGTCACTGTAAAATACTTTTAGGATGTGACTAATTTGGTGATTATTGCAACTAATGGAACATATCAATCTATTACCGTAATACCTTTTTAGTTTCGGCACTAATTATATTATTTTCAGTATTGTTGAATTTTTTTAAAAAATTAAATCTTTATGTCGAAAAACTTAATCTTTTAGTAAAGGTAGCCACTAGATTTGAACCCACACCCTCCTCATTAAACACACATTTATTTCAAGTAGTTTAACATGAAATACAACACATACTTTGTGAAAGCATCTTTGATTTTATTATATTTATTCATTATATATCAAAAATTTCAAAATCAAAATTGTGGTGCTGAAACAAAAATTCAAATTATATTAATTATTCAACACTACTATGCCGAAGTTGAAAAAGTACTACGGAAATGGATGAAAATAGATTTAAAAGCCATCTAACCAATAGGATGAAGTTGCCAATAGTTGCATCATAGTTGTAAGAATGACCAAAATAGTTGAAATTTGATTTTATAGTTGTAAAGACTCCCAAACTTAGTCACAAATGATTACAAGTCGCATGTAGCCACGAACGAAGTGCTTACATGTTAGCTAATTTCTATTAGTGCAAATGGGCACCAAAATTCATTTGGAAATTTAATAACTAGGCAAAGTGTTGTATGTAGTCAAAGGAAATTAGGTGGTAAATCAAGTGTAGATCCAAACTGCTTTAATGTTGACCAAGAGTAATTCAAATAGATAGATAGATTACATTGAAATTTTGACATTTGTATCATTAAGTGTTAGTACTAGGGAGTTCATGAACAATGCTTTAAGCCTTGATGATTTTGATGAGTGGACTAGTCGTAATGGAAAAACAAAATATATCTTTGGACACTATGGAGATAAAAATATCGACAAGAGGAAAAACAAAAATATCCAACTTGAAGCTGGGCCACTCTAAAAATCCATTGGTCTATTCCTAGTTGTAATGCGAAAACTCCAAAATAGATGTTATATAATTGTTGACATTAAATATGAAACTTTAAGATTTTGGTTACAGTTATTGCCTACTTTTCAAATATTGAATAAATCCATTATGCCAAATTTCAACATGGCATTGTTTGGTACTGACTTAACAATAAATATGCAACCAAATCCTATAAGTTGTAATTGGAGCAAATTAAGAGCTTCACTATAACCTTTGGATAGTTGTCGACCATAGTGCAAAATCTTTCCTCTCTTTATGTCAAAGAACATAAATAGTCAATCGATCACACAATGAAAAACCCAGCCCTTATACACATATTATCCATATACAAACAATAAACTTTTTTAGTTTTATATGTTCCATTAGAATAGGATTCGATGAATAATAATTACCATTCCTTGGACATGGGATTAATTAGTGCCGAACAAATGCGAATATTCAATAGAAAACACTTAGTGTGATTCAGGTGGGGGGATATGAGGCAATCACTCAAAAATATAGTTAGGTGCTTTTCTATGATCAGTGCCAACCAAGGACAATGTTGAATAATTCTAGTTCCATTTTCGTCCAGTAAATTCAAAAATTGACTAGGATTGGTTGTTCTAGTTTTTTTTTTATCACAGTAAAAGAAGATTTTTCTTCATGCACTTTGTTTTTTCTATCTCCTTACATTGTCCTATTGTCATCCTACGACGTCCTTCACTTGTCCTTATGCATTCTTTTATCATCATACTATCATTATTCAATCGTCCTACAATGTCCTCTTGTTCTTATAGTATCATATTTCACGATACCTTTATTTACTTCCTTTTGTGTTTTACTACAATAGCTTTTCATCCTATTGCAATATGTGTGATTTTTTTGGTACTACTCCAAATGGTTTGAAGTATGAAAAGTTACAAATGTTACTCCTTTGGTCCTTTTATTTATGGTCAAATTGCAACCAAACATAGCCTATTGGGTATTATAGTGTTGGATATTACATTAATTGTTGTTGATTGAAATGGTTTACTGTTTCTTACAACATAATATGTTGTGGCATTTCTTGTGGTATGTTATATGGCTCGATGCTAATTGATACCAAACATAAGTGAAACAATCCTTCGATCTTTTTTTTTTCAAGGCTAACTATATACAAGTGAAAAGAATGGATGGATAGGCTTCAAATGGCATGAAATTTGTAGAAATGTGCAAACTCATAGGAAAGTTCCAAAAATTTCTAGAGACAAGTTCTTAATCAATGCTGACATTGAAGTCATCTCCCATTAATATTTTTTATTCCAAAATATATACATAGTAAAACCTATTGAATCATAATTTAGTCTAGTTTGGTTTGGATTGAATCATCTTGAGAATGCAAGTGGCAATCTTAAAGGCCTCAATCATTGTCAACTACTAAAGAGTTGAAGCTGGTTTGTTCCCAAATTAATGTTGTTTGATAGTTCTTTGAGTTTTTTGAGGATAAAATAGGTTGTGGAAATTTGTTCATAAAATTTGTTATGTCCTTCAATTCAATATCAAAATAGTCATATATATTGAACATCACTAATTCATTTGGGCATACATAGTTATAAATCTTCATTTTTTACTTTTGATTGCATTCAACTGTCATTTGTATGCTCACACACGCATGAAACCTTTTTCACATTTGTGCATATAAGTGTTTATTTCCATATCAACTTTCTTGCTCTTCTTTTAAATTGACTTTGTATTTTTACTACAAGGCCTACCAACCTACAAAAATCTTATTGATGGAATTTAGAGGAGGAACAAATTCAGCACAAATGAAGTGCTGGAAAAATTTAAGATGCGCCCAAAATTGAAGGCCAGGATGTGCATCCCACTGTGTCAGCTTATTTATATGCCCATTGTGAGGCATGCCCTTAAGATAGATTTCTTGAAAATGGAATAGGCCTTCCAAATGGGTTATAGACAAGGTGAGAAGGTCTTTTTTGTGTCACCCAAGAACTGATAGGGGGAGGAGGTTACTATTTCAAGTTTTCAGGATTCCTGGAGTCCTGTGTGGAAGAAGAAGAATCATGAGTTTGAGGACTTTTTACAAAAGGATCCAAACCTAATTGAGCTCTCAAGCAAGATGTTCCATGTCTGGGATGGAAACCATAGGCTTCAACCTTGGTTCCCATACATTGAACGGGCTCACCCTAAGGATGAAGATTGGCACATATGTGTTGAAAGTTTTGTGTTGGACACTAGGGATGGCCTTGTTGAGTTGTTGACGGTGATGACTGACCTTAATAAGTAAGAATTTTTATCCTATTGAAGTCTTTTTGTGCTCAACTATATGTTTTAAAGTCTCGTTTCATCACTTGAAATCCATTTGAATGCAAGTTAATGGAATTATACCACGTCAGGCCATCACTTATCCATGACTTTTTCCAAATTTAAAATATAGGTTAGTTCCATTAACTACAACAACTTGATAGTTCTAAAGTTTCCATTACTTCTTTTTAAGCTCATGAAGTGACATACATATCTTTCACGATATTGTTTTGTAGAAGGAACTAGTGTTGCAGTTGACATTGCACATCAAATGTATTTTGCAGATGTTGTAGACCTAGCTAAAAGAGATCCTGACCAGCTTCAAATCTTAAGTAATAAGACAATGGAAGTTGTGTGGAAGGAGCACATGATGGGCTTTCATAAACGCTTGCCCATGTGCGATCCTTCTTTGGGACCATCATTCTTTTAAGAGGTTTAGGTTCATTATGATATGAACCTTGAATCAGAGATGTTGATAGAAAAATTATAGATGCTAGTGTTTGCTTGTGTCAGCAACGAACAAAAATTACAATGGTTGAAAACTTGGAATCAATCTAGGGTTTTATGTGAAGCACATAAGCTCCTAAAACAAGGTTTCTGCAATTCCATATTTGATAAATAGTTACCTAAAGCCACATTTTGGCACCAACTTTTCTACTTGGTCTGAACTTTGTTTTTTGTTTGCATTGTTTCGAGTATACAACTAGGAATGAAAATTGGACCTCACCTTAATTTCTATTTTTTTCATGCATTTTGAAGTGGAGGCACAAAAATTATTATGTTATGTTGTTAATGACCTTCATGTTTCCATTGATCGAGTTGTGAAGGTGATTTCCCTTGTTGCTTACATCAAAAAATGGAGACAAGAGCTTTGGGAAACTTTCTTTTACAAAGAGTTCAAAGTGAAAGGAGGCAATGAAACGAGTGTTTTACAAGTTTGAGTTTTCCATATACTCCTTTCTTACATAGCGTATATTTCTTTCTTTGATAGTGTTTAACATTTTGTCGGGGACCTCAATACACAAGTATATGGATCCTTAACATTTTAAAATTAAACACAATTCAAGTCGGGGTCCTTGTCTATAAATCATGTTGAAACGATTTTTGGAAAAGGACTTTCACCAAGAAAATTAACTAAGGTGTAGAGAGTTCAAGACCTTCACATTAAAGCCTTAGAATTGTCGATCATTTTACTTATTCAGGGTCGAACCAAAACCTAGGTTCGTATCAGACCTTGTTTTTCCTCCATGCCAATCCCAAACTTAGAAGTGATATGAAGTGGTTTAGTCATTGCTGATTGACCTAACAAGACATGTATTTTTAACTAGAGGCCAAGGACTTGAATGACAATGGGTATCTTTTGACTAGAATGACCAATTTGACAATTAGTCAAATCAGACATCTAATGAAATTAGACTTAAAAATACCACCTAATCATTAAAACCACCCAATCTAATCAAATTGGCAAGTGCCCTAGTCAATAAGGCCACCTATTATATTCAATCAATAGGGTTAATTAAGTAGGCTTAGTCAAAAGGGCCAATTACAAATTCCAATACTAGTTGGGTATTTTTGGACTACATTTAACATTTTGACTATGTTTGACCAATTAAAAAAAAGTTGGAAAATGTAAAAGTTAGTTGGTCATAACTAAAGGAATCATGACCAAATTAATTATATATATGGTTTATCTAACTATGGTTTAAATAACTATATTGAAATTAATTATGGTTCAACTACCTATGAAAAAACTAATTAAAATTAAAACTAACCGTAACTAATCTAACCATGGTCAATTTAACAATAGTTTGTTTAGCCCTAGTAAGTTTGGCCATGATAATTAGTTTAACATAATTATTTGAACCATTAATAATTAGGCATTATTGGTTTGCAATAATGAATTTAACCATGGTTACTATAAACATAACGAAATTAGCTATATTTATTTTTAACATATTATTATTTTACCCTAATAAATTTAACCATAATTAATAAACCCATAATTAATTAAAAACTATTGTTAATCTAGTCATGGTTGGTTTTCCCATAATTATTTTAAAACATTTATTTTAGCCATAATTATTTCACTCATGTTTATTTTAACCAAATTCAATTCACTCATTGTTAATAGTTTACCCATGGCTGGTTTTGCCATAAAATATTTTTTCATTAGTTAGTTTAGCCATATTAACTTATTAGTGGTTAGTTTAACATTCTTTTTTTAGCCATGGTTAATTTTGCCATAAATATTTTAAACATTTGGATTTTAGCCATAATTATTTCATTCATGTTTATTTTAGCCATAATTAATTTATGTATCATTGGTTTAGCCATAAAATATTTATTCATTGGTTAGTTTGGCCATAAATATTTTAAACATTTTGATTTTAGCCATAATTATTTTATTCATTAGTTAATGGCCTTATTTACTTTATTCATAGTTAGTTTCACCATATTTATTTTATTCATGGTTAATTTTACCATTTTTAATTTAGCCATGGTTGATTTTGCCATAATTATTTTACCCAATATTAGTTTAGTCATTATATATTGAAGCATTATATATTTAGATATGGTTAATTGAACCATAATTAATTTAGTCATGGTTATTTTTCCATAACTATTTTTAATTTTTGATTGGTTTAACCAGTATTAGTTTAATAATCATTACTTTTGCCATAATTGCTTTAGTTGTGGTTAGTTTAAACATTATTATTTTACCAATCATTAATTTTTCCATATTTAATTTTTTCTAGATTAAATTTGCCACCTATTTAACTTATGTAATGTAAGTATGTGGTTAAATAACTTAAATACACTTAGTTTATATGAAGGTGTATTTATTTATACATACCCTACCTATACTCCACCTATTTAACTATATTTTAGCCTATAGGTAACTTAGTTATATAGGCTAGGGTAGACCAATTATATACCTATGATATATTATTACTCGGTTAACTAGTTATTTACCTAAAATACATTAATGAATACGTAATTAAATAGTTAATTATTAATTATAACTAAATAAGTAGACATTAATTATTACTAATTTTTATTTTAACTTAATTTACATATTTATCTACCTTTTTATTTATTTATTTACTTAATTTATGTATTTTACATAGTTGCTTAAGAATGATGTTGTGTGAACTAAAAGGCTTGAATTTTGTGTGGACATGAAAATGTTTTTCCTTCCCAAAATTTTGTCCCATATTGTTTGTCATCTTTTTCAAATGATGAACAATGTAAATAGATGCACCATAAACATTCAAAACATAAGAAATATTTTAAAAAGGAAAGCCACTTGGGATGAGCCAATTTTGAAAAGGTTCAACCTTAAAGGCCAAATTCAAAATGAAATAGGATTTTGCTACCTAGGTCATTTATATGTAAACGTAATTTAGGTGGTGTACATTTAAGCCTAATAAAGGTAATAACTTAGGTAGCCCTAGCCTACTTTAGGCTTTTGTACCTAGTTGCTAGTTATAGGCTCTTAAACCTAGGCCTAGGAAATTTGGTTATAGGTTCTTAAACATAGGAACCTTAGTAGTAGGTATTTAATTTTAGGCTTAACCTAGATTGCTTATTATCTATCTATGTGGCATGCAAATGGCCAATGTTTAAATGCCACATGGCATAACCTAGATGGCCAATGTTTAAATTTCATGGGTATAGCCTAGGTGGCCAATGTTTAGATGTCACATGACATTTGTTTAGTCAAAATGGTGTTTGACTAGTCAAAAAATCATTTGACTGTTATATTGATTAGTGAAAATGATTAGTCGAAAATACTAGTCAAAATGACTAGTCAAAAATGCCAACCTAAGCCTAGTCAGAAAGTACATGGCCCAATCACAATGGATAGGTTCAAAATGACTTGTCCAAAATGAATGAGAGCTTTTTTTGACATCTATCCAAAATGGATTTTTTTTTACCAAAATTTCTAGTAAAAAAAATTAGGAATTCTAGTAGTGTAGTTAGTCAGTGCACATGCTCAAGCATTTTAGTATGAATTTTATGAATTTCTTTTGCATGAATTCACCTGAATGCATTTGATTAACCTAATAGTTCATTGTTGAATACTAGGTACTTATTTCATGTCCTGCTTTTAGCAAGAGCCATCAAGGAAATCCCTTAGCTTTTCCACATATGGAATGACCTAAAGTCAAATAGCTCATTGTACAAAAAACATTTCCTTAGGGATTGGCCATCCTCTCATCGTCAGCACTGTGGATGGTACTTTGACTACCCACTTGATTAACTCCAATTTCTGAAAAATCATTTAGAGATATGTTTAATCCAAGATTCATGGACAAGCTAACATCTAATGAAGCAAACAAGAATGAGGGAATTGAAAAGAGGAAAAAGAAAAAGAATTTAGTTGAAGGATCCTCTGATCCAGGGCATGGACCCATAAATTCTAAGCATCAATCACCGCATTTATAAGCACATACTCCAAGAAAAGGACCCATTCAAGATTCACTCAATCATTGAACTCAAGAGGTGTCCTTTGGTGATCCTCTTATAAGTGTGAAGATTTGTGAGGCTGAACCTTTTCCTCTTGCACGAAGAAGGAGAAGGATTCTATAGAAAAGTCCAAAGGTTGATGAGGAGTGAATATTTTCTTGTGTCCCTCCCAACCCTTTGCTCTTGGCCACCCCCAAGAGGCTTGGATTGGTTAGCAAGGCTCTTCACCTTTCCTAGCCATCTCTTGTTGAGGGAAGGGTGACAACCAAAACATGGCCTCTAGGTTATGTAAAGATTTAGAGGTTCTTGGAGGAGGTAACTGATTTTTGCCATTTGTCCAATGGGTTTGATGTTTTCTTTGGATTTAAAATCTTAAACCTTGATTGTGCAAATCATGGTAGGAATCCCTAAAGATAAAAGCTGATCTGATCGTTGGAGAAGTGTTAGGAGACTTGCCTATCCCATATGTATTTGACCCCTTAATGTAGGGCCGAGCTGGAATGCAAAAGTTCAAAATTATGTTAAGTCCATTTTTGGATTTGTAGATAAATTCCTCGTGAACCATGGATCTATTTTATTGTTTCATGATGATGACTTTCAAATGTTGAAAGAGATCAAGTCCTATTTGGAGACATATAGGTTCAAAATATAGTCAAAGTTTTTTTGTTGTCAATTCCTTGAAACACACAAATCACCTCGCTGTAGATACGACATAGCAAACCCTCTGCATATCCTAGTAATGATGGACTCAATGGAGGGATATACATGGTTTATTGATTATGTTAAATAATTTAAAAACTACATCCATTCCTAACAACATTCATTCAATCTCCTATATTAAAAGTATAATAAAATGACTCATCCATTTCATGCCAATACTTGAATACTATATGCCTTCATACATAAGAATTTCAAACCTACTAAAACATCATATGATGCATGTAGAAACTCCATTTGTGTAGTTTTTTTAATATGTCATGTTTATTTCAAAATGGGCTGAGAATTTTCAATTTTTAATCTTATTGCACATTTTTAATTAATTTAATTGTCGTTGATATAGGAAACCACAACAAAGTTACAAATACAAAACCTATTTGTGAATGGACAAAAAAATTAAGGATTTTAAATTCTTTTATTTATGCTCAAATTATTATTATGAGCTTTGTTGTCCCAGTATTATCTATTTTGAGATTATGAGTTCAATATTTTAGTTAATTTAAAAAATCTAGATTTCAAAGACATTTACAACTCACTTTATGTTATTTTTCAATTGTAATGCATCTCTTTTTACATTGGACATGACATAATAAATATTATGGTAAAGGAATCTGAAATATTTACTTTGAAAAATGGAAGTGTTGATTTCACTCATTTGTTTCAGAAGCTAAATGGATTCAAGTTATCAAAAACAAGCATGAAATCATAAACAAATGGATGGTGAAGACTAGAATAGTCAACTAAATCTATACCATTGTCCATAAATAATGTTAAACCATTGTCCCTCTAGTTTGGATCTCTTGGATGTTGAGGTCTGTTATGATGAGTGGCTCTAAATCATCATCTTCCTCTTCATTGTCATTGCTTAAAACAATAATCTCGACATCCTTCTATAACAACCTAGTTGTGACATACGCTCAACTCGATTCAAACATACGCGTATTATACGTTTTTTTTGTTATTTTTAAAAAATACGGCCCAAAATACACAGAGTGGTATAAGAAAGAAGAAGAAAATCGGGCTTCAAGCTGAAACTAGGGCCCAACGGCAGAAGGTTACTGAGCGGAGCCATAGCTAGAGCTTTCTCAAGAACTGCAGTGGCACCATTGGAGACCATCCGCATGCATTTGATGGTTGGCAGCCATGGCCATTCGCTCCCTGAAATCTTTCACTAGATCATCACCAACGAAGGATGGCTTGGGCTTTTCCGTGGCAACGCCATCAATGTCATTCGCGTCGCCCCCAGCAAAGCCATCGAGGTTAGTGTTATTGTTACTCTCTCTCTCTCTCTCATTACTTCTATTCCCTAATGAAAAGCTTCAAACAAGTATTCACCCACGAGCAAAGCAAGCAAGCAAGCTCGAGATTGCAAACTGCATTTCTTCATGTTTTTCACAATTTTTTTTCTTGGGT
>Ga0209208_10002520_pt1 | contig 26323 bp, 20 predicted proteins | sample S1TSphfallax_3_FD_187694 | JGI IMG/M metagenome (GOLD analysis project Ga0209208, IMG submission 187694) | Host-associated microbial communities from peat moss isolated from Minnesota, USA - S1T2_Fd - Sphagnum fallax MG (SPAdes) (version 2) | ecosystem: Host-associated > Plants > Peat moss >...
AGCCCCCACCCCCCCAAATCAGAAAACTACTATGAAATGGTGCAGAGCCTGATTTCATCATGTTTTTTCCATATCCCATTCAATCAGCACCATGAGCTACCATTATCAGCTATAGCTTGACTAGTTTAGAGAAAACAGCATAGGAATGTCCATTGTCTGGATACCAAGCAGTCAAAAGAGCTGGGAGCTAATCATCCAAGTCTGCACCAGTATCAACTACTGACCAACTGCCATACAGATACAGACACTAAAGACCATGGAAAAAGTGCATAAGGGGGATGTTGGTCAACTAGAAAACAGTTCACAACGGGAAGAGAATTTCAATTACCAACTTCTCTTTCAGCATCAGCAAAGTGATGGAGAATGGCTTTGCAACGTCCTATGAGTATTGTTATTGATATTCGACTCACAACTACTCTTGAGGACTCCTGTGGTTGTTGACTGTCACAGCTGCAAAAGAAAAATTATTGGACAAGACTTGGTCAAATATTTGAAAAACACAACTGGAGTGGTAGAAGTTATGTCTTCCCCTAAAATACAGCAATACTGGTAAAACAGGAAATACTCATCTTTTCTCCTGTAGAAACAAGAATACCCATTTTCCAGCCAGCACCATTTCAAAGACACTGGCAGAACAAGAAAACCAATGGATTTCCTCCTATCACAATGTGTATTGATAAAGTGGCAAACTGTTGGCAGAGAGAGGATGAGGATAAACCTGCAGAGTTTGAAAAGTTTTTCAAGACAAGTCATAGAAAATCTGCCACAGTGAGCAGGAAGAAGAGCAACAGATTCTAAAGGTAAAGCTGATGTCCTTGCAGCGCACTGATCAATGACACTCACCAACCGTTGTATCACCTGTTTCATGAAATACCACTGAAAACTTTAACACAAACTACTGTTTGAAACTCTTTGGAAATACAAGTACTGTGGGGGGTGGCACTCCAATAAGCATTTCCCAAAAAGATGACATATCCAGCACATAATGCATATGTTCCTTCAAATACAGCCATTGCAGATTAACCAATTCATGAAGTCCATATATCAGCAGCCAAAGGTAGCCTTTTGCTTGAATCAAGCTGCAGTGAATTACTAGAGTGATAGTTCTAAGTTTTGAGACTAGTTCTGTATGACATGTTTCAGTCTTCAGACTGATAAATGCAGATCTACATATCATCTGGCCATTTCAAGTTGAAAACATGTTTACCTCATGAGGTGCATCTTGGCATGACGTAAGCAGCTCATCGCACAGAAAATTCAAAACACAGTACTCTAAAAGTTCATCCTCTTCCAGTGTTTCTGATACACCAGTTGAGAGAGCGACAGCTCGCCCACAAGCACCCACCACAAATTTCTCATATGTGTCTGCAACCTCCTTCCAAAATCTCAATCTTGAGGTTCCAGTTCCCCCAGAAACTGAGCACTCTCTTCCATTAACCTTCTCCACCATGGAAGAGTCCCATACAATTGCTCCCCGAAGTACTGTAACTAAAGCATTTGTAGATGTCCTCCATAACCCATCAGTAGGGGCATCCCGTCGTGTTGCCATGCATCTGAGATCCAATTCATGCATGTTAGTTGTCTTTCATGGGGCTTTGCAGTATGCACAGACAGAAATACAGCAGAAATGACAAATGCTAGCATAATTGTTTACATAAGCTTGTTGGACAAAGCTACACACTTGATCTACACCTGAGCACAACACAATTAGAAACCCTGTTACCTTCCCAGAGCTCCCACAATTTCTGGCAATACTGTTGCTGCTACGTCTGCAGGAGTGGACTTGTATAATGCCATGAGAACAGGGATCAACTTCTCCGAAAACAACATTGACACAGCTAGGGAGCCCAATTTAAGTGCTTGTGGTGAATCTGGAGGGAGTCTGTCCAGTGAACCAGTTCCATCCACACCACCTTCTTTAATACTGGAACCCTCCACCTGATGGTAAAGATGCCCTGATTGTCCATTTGTGTACAAAATTGAGCCCTTTCCAGCTGCATAATGTTGCTGGAAATTGCCATCTATATTTCCTTCTTCTAGTGTGTTGGAGAATCGCCTTTTGTCAATCCTCAGGTTATTTCCACCAGGTAAGTAGGATAAAACTTGGTGAAGGAAAACTGGCCACATACCCAAAAGATGATCATCATTTGGCTTCAGGGTTGGTAAAATGGCCAGAATTGTGAAAGGGATCTGTACCATCACACTTAATGTCAACAAACTATATCGATTGAACCACACAAATTGCTCCATTTTATGTATACCTGCAAAAGTATCATTCTTATAATCATCATGAAAGAGACCTTAGCTCTCAAAAGACCATAAAATTCACGAGTCCACACACAAACTCAGCTGTCCCTCTAGTCTTTTGTCAGGTGATGTTAGAAGACCCATAAATGTTCAGAACCTACCTTCCCAACTGTAGCTATGGGTGCCCATATGAATAAGTCCACCAATGCCAGTATCCGTACATAGCTGTTTGTCCCAAAAAGAGAATGTCCATTAGCATAGAGATCCCCTGCAATGAGAGAAAGAATCCAAGAAACTCATTATAAAACAGTGAAGAAATTGGTCATGCAAAACATCAGCAGTGAATGATCAAAAGAACCCAAGAAAACTCATTAAAACAGCAAGAAACTTGCAATGCACGCATACGAAATGGATGGTCAAGATTGAAGTAATGCACCAACTAAAACAAAGTCTCCTCTAACCTATTGATTAAGCCTCAAAGCATTGCTAGTTTCCAGACTTGCAAGCTACTGTGAACTGGCCATGCCATATCTTCCCAACATCGTGACCAGTTTTCACAAGAGCAATTAACATCTCTAAGCTGCATCCACTCCTTACTATGTGTACTGTACCCTGTAGACTTGCAAGCTACTATGCACTGGCCATGTCATATCTTCCCAACATGTTGACCAGTTTTCACAAGAGCAATTAAAATCTCTAAGCTACATCCACTCCTTACTATGTGTACTGTACCCTGTATCATTCTATTGGGTGGCTAGCATATATTGAACAATATTCTTTCATGACAATTTTGGAGATAACATACCCAAGCTTTTCCAAAGCTCCTTTTGCACTTTGGATGCCATTATGGTTTGACCACGAACAGCACTCTGTGCTATGGTTTCATATGTACTGAATGCTGACTCAAAATAATAACCTGGCAGCATAACCTGCAAAGAAAGCCAAATTGAAACTGTTGTACTGAGTGGCCAAAGAGTTCTATGTTGGCAGCAGCCCTGGTAAAGTTCTCAGTCTTTCTGACTCACTTTTCTTCAGAAGAAAACCCCACTTGGACTTTGATCTTTGAAGTTTCAAATCACCTAGCTTTGTCTCTTGGTGACAAGAGAATCTGATGAAGAGATATGAATCCAGAGACTCTTACAATTATTCTGAACCCAATGAATTTCTTCATCCTCAATCCTCATACTTTTCAGAATCATATGTGCATAGCATGGTGTATGATGGACTTCAACAATAACAGCTGAAGAGAGAAGAACTTTCAACAAAATGGTACAGCCTTTAATTGCAACAACAGAAAAAATATGTAACAGCGTTCCATAGATTTTCACATGTGGAATCTCCACACTAGAGTCCAAAAGAATGAGAATTGATCTGAAATCATTACAAAAAAACCTAAGAATCTGACCTTTAAATCATGAAAGACAAGCACAGAATGCATGGACATAATTGCAGCCACCGCAACCTCCTCACTACCATTTAGCACACTTTCTTGTACAAATGTCAGGAAAGAATCCCAGCCTGAACCCACACCATACCCACCATTCTCTGTAAATAAGTTTTCCAAATTATTACAAGGGTTGCAGCTCCAACATACAGTGGACATGAATGGCACTTTCCATACAACAAAGGACTTACCAGAGTCAGTATACACAGAAACTGCAAAACCAGACTCACAAGCCAAGGAACATTCCAACATTCAACACTCCATAGTCTTCAAGATTCAGTAATCTGCTTCTTAAGTTGCCAAGAATCCAACAGGCTTCCAATCCAACACTTTTGTGCAAGAGAGCTAGGAAGCTATTTTCTATTCAGTCTTGGCCAAAAGATTTACCTTGCTTGAAGGAATCGAGCCTATGCAAAATTTTGAAATGGGGTCTCAAGAGGCGACCCATGCCACCAAGTACAAGGACAAGAGTCTCGTCCCATTGCTTCTGTGCTGTATTCCGGCTATCAAGCAAACCACCCAATTTCCTTGTTATTTCTCACTGGGCATATCTGAGATTCTTTTCCTGATTAAAACTAAAGTTGATGCTGTCAACTTGTAAAACCAGACTAGAAATTGTGATATGTCTAGTGCACACTTCAAGGTCAGACTTACCCATTGACACCACATCAGGCAGATGCTCTAATTTCCAAGGAGGCAATTTATAGAGCAGCAATCAAACCTCCTACATACAGATCATGTTGGGTACTTCAACTGAACCCAAAGATACCACATAGCTATGCCACTCATGCCCAGCACTACAATCATTGAACTTTTAACCTCTAAAGTGGCATGGTTCATGTTTCTGATAACACATTCCGAAATAATGTTCATTGCAGGATGATGCACATCTATATACAAGACCTTCCCTGTGACGAAGGACACACATCTCTCTTCACCATAACCTCTCCAACTCAAGCTTACAACAGCTAAAAGCTTTGAATTATTGAGCTGATGGTGAAAAGCTTCACAATTAAGCACTTCACATTTAAAGAATTAACAGGAATCTTCAGCTCCAACCCAAAGAAAGGCATGCTTCTGCATAAGTGCTTTGCAATCCAGGAAAAGTCCAGTTTCTGGATTCTGGGTGAAAAATCTCCCATCAGGAAATTCAACAACTGATGCTGAATCAAAAGACTAATATACCTGTGATGGACAAGCATGTGAACAGGCTTGCCCCCTTCCGTGCCCAACTCCTTCCCATGCCATTGATCCTTTGAAGAAGTTGAAGCCTAAGTCATGAAAACCCAAAAAGAAACACAATTAACAAGTTGACATTCTTCCTGTGATCCCTCTTGACAGCCTTCTGGAACAAAAAAATCCTGCCCAATTCCTGGTACAAAATGAACATCTGTAAATTTGAAATCAAATAATCTGATATTTGCATTGATGTTACACGTCTACTTACCAAGTGGCGTACAGTATCAACCAAGGGAAACACAAGGTTCCAAAGGCACCGCTTCCACATAGGTAAAGTAAGTTTGTGCCCATGACTGCTTAGAGACTGGAAAAGAGTTCGAATAGCTGAGTGCCGCACCTTGAGACAACAAATTCTCATTGTCAGCTTCAGCTAATGTTTTTCTAAATCAGTTCACATCAGTCTTCAACAAGCAGCATACAGTATAACTAATCATATCAGAATCACAAAGAAGCCCACAAACTGCTGAATCTGGTCATTCCTTTTTTTCCTGGATCTAGCTGGATTCTGATTTCTTGCTTTCACATTCAAGGCTTTCTGCACTGCCATGACTTTTGTCACCTTGAGCCTGAGATAGAAACTTCAAATTATGTGAAATAAACAGCAATTTCAGTTCCAATGAGCTAGCAAAATGTTGCACCAATCACATCTTTCAAGCCTGGAGAAAAACCACAAGTCACTATGTGCAACAACAAAAAGAGCAGCAGTCAACAGTACCTCTGGCCTTTCATCTGTGCCCAGACTCTGGATCACACCATAAACAGCCAATAGAAATGCATCACAGCCCATGCCAAGAGTTTCATTTGGGTCACCCTTTGTATCTTCCTTGCCTTTGCTCATCCATCTTCCAAATTCTTCATCTCCTTCAGTTATTGTGGATGCCCTTGGTTCAGAGTGACTCAGTTCAGTTTCTGCAAAATAGACTGAGTCAAGCTACCAGTTGGGATGCTGAGATCTGTGAAAGATTGATCAATCTTCATGTATAAACTCCACAGAATGTAGGAAACGGAAATTACAAGTCACTGAAAAAGACAGCAAGAGCTTGAGTCTACAAATGTCACATACTAGCTCCTTGTGCTCTGCAAGCCTCATGGTTAACGCCTCTTGCAAAAAAATCAGCAGTGGTCCACAAAGAGCCTATGGCTGTCAAGCTTATATTAACATCAGTTCTCTGGGCACCATATGCTCCCGCAACTTCTATACACCTGAAGAAGACTTCCAGAGCATCAGAATGCACTCCATATCAGAGAAGCTCAAGAGCTTTAAAGTTTCTAGCACCTATTTGGAATGCATCATGAACTACACCAACATAAGCTTTTCACAATCTGTCATTCTCATATGTGTTTCTCCAACATTTTCAGAAGCAACAGGAAGACTCTGTCATGATGATGGTTAGCTTTAAAGAAACATAATACAAGTGGGTTCTCAAAGGACAGGAGGGATGACTTGTCAACTTACAGCCCTAACGTGTTTGCAGGAATGGAGAGAAGACCGTCATTCATGATGACCTTAAGATTCTGCAAATAGTCAGGGACAAACAGAGCTGAGTCTAGTGGCAGTAACACATTTCATGGCTTCCTTCAGCAGCAGAGCTTAGAAGGTTTAATGAGTTGATCCAGTAATTCCCACTATTCCTATATCATCAGAGATGAAACTGAGACTCCACATCTTCAGAAGCGAAGTAGATTCTGTGCAGGTTGAGTTGCAAGAAAACTCTTTATTTCACTTTCCCCAGAGCCTCAAAATGTCCAGTGGGTGATTCTGCATAACTTGAGTCCCTTCTTATAAGCTGGGTGGAGAGGAATTCATGCTTCATGTACTCCAAAATCTGAAAATGGGGAAGGAGGAACTTACTTGGAATCCCAAAGGCACCACATCTCTTTCTGAAGCATTTGCAACTGATCTGTCAGATGCACAGCAACATCAGTAAAAGGTCCAAAGCAAAAAGGCACTCGTATGCTCTCAAATCAAAATAACTCAAATCTTATCTCTTGAGCTTTGCTGGTTTACCTACAAAGCAATCATTAATTTTAAAGGTGGTTAAAAGTAATTGAGGCTGAAGTTTTAACAACTTAATCATTAATAACAGAAAAATCTAAACAACACTTTTAAAGGTAGCACAACAGAGGAGTGCAGTCATAACCTTGTGAGAGTCATTCACAAAAGTGCCAGACCAACCTTATCATGAATAGCAGTGACAAGCTGCCATGACTATCTACTGAATTCATCACATCCACATTGTGGGTATAGATACGTATGTAATAATCCAGCAAAAATTCAGTATAGAAATTAGTATACAAAACCTGCATCCTGAGTTTCTGTCACATTTCCAGAAGCAATGGGAAGCAGCAGTTTAAGAATATTATGGAGTTAACAAGCATTCCTCTGAATTGGTGCCAAAAACATACATAGCTAGTGAGCTCCATAGTTCACAACCATATCAAAGCATTACATAGGAACACTACTTATCAAGGACTTTTTGGCACCACTATAAGGCAGTTGCTGATATTGACTTGCTGCAGAATCTTTCACCATTCAAGAGAAAGATCATTCTAAGCAGTTACACACAATCCTGAACACATTTGAACATTCAACTCAGGTCTATGGTTGATGCCAATTGCATTGGAAAGTAAGGAGAACAGTTGTGGAATCCATAAAACCTGAGAAGCTCAAAAATGATGGGCCAACTGTGATGCAACTTTTCTCCATGCCTCTGCAAGGGCGGAAAGATATATAAAATCAGTTTCCAAGAAACACTCAAAAGTTCACCTTGCTCTTAACATGAACCTTAAGTTCCAATTCCATCACCCATTTTGTCATTCCAGTCTAATTGATACCTCTGCAACAGATGAAGAAGAATCGCCATATATGTACAAGAACGCACCTCCAATACATGGAGCAAAATTTTGAGAGCACCACTTCGGATGTCTGTGGTACGCCCATAATAGTAGAGTGTGCTGAGAGGTGTAATCAATGCACATTCAAAAGTCTCATCATCAACACCTTGCTCATCACTACTGCATAGCACTGTGGCACCATTTGTTGTAGAGCCTGAGCCACTTCTACCCAATCCCTTTTTTTCAATAACTGTGGCAGCTCTGGAGCTTTCTCGTGAAGAAAATCGTTGGCATCCTAAGACACCACAGATTGCTCTGTCCAAAGCATCTAATGCAACAGTATGAACTTGCTGGCTATCATGCTCCACAAGCTGCACTTTTACAATCAGTAAGCATTAGACATTCAATGAGCCGTGATATGAGATGGAAGCAGTTCACAGCATCCCATTTGGGTATGCAAGTAAATCAAAAGACCTGTGTCATACTGTCAAGAGAACAATCCCCTCCAATGTTGTCCACACAATTTTCTATTGGTCATATGTTGATCTTTACTCTGCTGCAACTACTTATCTGATATTTTAGATTTTCTATACAGGCTCCAGTTCAAATGCCAGTCAAGAAACACATGCTCATACAGTATGTGCAGCAGATTACATTACAGCCTAAAAGCAACTGGTGGGAAGGAACAATTTTTCTGTCACCTCCTGCAAATGAGCGGACAGTTGATCCCAAACAAGCTCCAAACCTGATAAGAACATCCTTAGCTTTAAATCCTGGAATAACATGTAGATGCAGTAATGGCTGAACACAATAGCAGACTCAAAGTAGTTGCTAAAGATGGTAGTTCACCAAAACAAAAAACTATAGAAATACAGCTCAAGAAACACAACATGCAGAGGAAACAAAAGGAAAAAGAGAAAATGGAGGCAGGCCAGACACATATAAACAATGGAGAGTGAGAAAGCTTACGGTGCTCATTGACCATCAGTGTCAGAAGCATGCGCTCAACACCAAACATTTTTGTTGATTGGCCTGTCATGGTATTGGCACCAGGGCTACTATTTGTAGAAAAATTGGGGCTTGTTAGGCCCATCACAAAGCTATTGGAGACTTGCCGTAATGCTGCCAGGAAGAAGGATAATGCCATTGTGCTCATCTTCCCTGAACTTTCAAACACCTATGTAGCAATGTCGATTCCAGAGTGCCAATGGTGTAAATCAAGATGAACAATGCATGCAACCAAAAGAATTTGTTACAAAGATTTTTCTACATAGATACAGCACGTAGATCAGTGGTTTACCACAAAGATTTATCCAAAGGTACCACTACGGAAATCCATCACAATGCGCCAACAACAATATTCAACTGAAGGGAATACTGGAACACTGATGGCAGGATTATGAGCAATCATCAAGAGAACCCGACAGCTGCCAGCAATCAGTGAAAAGAACTTGAACACACTACAACAAGGTGCTTAAGGTAAGGCCCACCTGAGCATCATACATTGCAAGAACACTGACATCATTGGATTGAGTGCGTGTAGCACTTGATAGAACTTCCTGCAAGAGAGACACATTCCCAATCAGAAATTTGAAGTTAAATACTTCTCTACAAATAGAATCTGATGTTAGACTCCACACTTATTGTGTTCAACAACCTTGACATGCCAAGAGTTTATTTTGAGCTCTAGAACTTGGATCACAAATACTGCCTCTATATCTGAAACAATACACTGAACTAAGTTTTCATATTCAGTATGTATACTGCACCAAATCAATCAGCAAGTTTGCACTGTCTTAAAAAAAAATTATAACGTAATCCCAACTTTTGAATTTTTGGATGTATTATTCTTTATACATAACAGCGCATCCAGCATTCAGTCACACCCAGTATCCAGTCAGGGAATCCTCTTGAGAAGAATAATGCAAGAATAATGCAACTAGACAACTTCACCTGTGAAGAGGCATAAGGTGAATGCGTGATAACATCCAAAACTTCCAAAGTCTCCATTACCTAGCCACATGGAACTGCTGGATAAGTACTACATGACCACCATTACAACAGACATTTCAAGACAGTAAATTGCCACCTAACAGCATCACTTTTTCTGACATAATTATCAAGCCACTTCTACCATAATTTATGTTTCTAGTGAAGGCAATTGCAGTGCAGGATATTCACATGGCAATGCACAATGTATCCTTCAAACTTTGACAGCAAAAGTCCTTGCAGTTGCACAAAATGCACTCGGATCAACATCTATTATGTGATGAATGTGGGCACCCAAAGATGAATCTCAGAATGATCCTCCAGAGATTATTGTGAAAATTAACGGCAGCAGAGATTATCAAGAATACTTAAAGAGGCACAAACTGAAACTTGAAGGGGAAAAGTCAAACAGCAACAAACATAAAAGAATTCACAACCAAACCAAGAAGTCAACATGACACTGAATCCAAATAGAAAAATGTGCCACCCATGAGAGAGAGGAGACCAACCAGAATCCAGGAAGTGGGGCCCAACACAGAATTTAGCTGATAAGAAATGTTGAATAAAGTTCGCAGTGCCTGCAATGAAATTTCATCAAGCATTAGATATGGCTACACACTAGCATGTCGCTTTGTCGCACAGAAATGGATGTGATTCTGACTTTGACCCCTTTGCTACAAAAGATTCAGCAAATGTGGCAAAAAGTGGTCAATTTTCAAGAGAAAAATTTACTAGGAACAGGTTTCCATAGTCCTAGTAAACTCAACACAGCAGCAAACAATTACTTTACATAAAAGAGGTGCTCAAAAGCCCAAACACAAGGAGCTGGATGCAAGTAGCCTGAGTTTGATACACCAGTTACTTGCATCATATCAAGCAGAAACTTCAAATGGTGCAATTCCAACATCACAGCAATCTTCCCATACCTGTACATTTTTGTTACTGAGAACAAAGGCTTCCCGTTGTTCAATGGGATCAAGCCGCTTTATACCAGATACAATTGCACCCAACCTGCCCCCCAATCCCAAGTGTTATAGTAAAACATCCATAGAAATCTGGGTGCAACTCTAGGTGACTGACTTCCTGGCTATACACAAACTGACCAGCCAGGGAAGGAATGTGAATTTAGTTTCTAGGGCTCAGAAATTTCTGAAAACAAACTCTGTACCAGCATCCACCACAAGATCAACAACTTGAGGAGAAGAAAACAGAGAAAAAAGCATACATAATGTAACCATACCATGATATATTTGCCCTCATTTGTGGTGAGAATGTGAATCTACCAAGCGATGCAAGAAAAGTGTCACGAGGTTCAATTGCAGTGAGTATGCCACAAGCCTACAAAAGCCATCCACAATACCTGCAGGTCATACACGACTGATCTTGCAAATCAAGTCTGACAAATTGACTAAAAATTTAGAACCACCAGCAACCATAATGTTGCTGTCTTCTAAGCTGAGAATAGAAACTATCTGAGTTCTGATGGCTTACGACTGTGTTCAAAGTTTACAGGTACAGGACTTGAGAGATTTGGTGCAAACAATAGAATTTTGCACAGAGTCAATCATATAACTGCATTGAAGATTTGAGATTCCTGTCACGAACATCTAATACATGTGATAAGCAAGATCATCCTTATCCAATCTAGCTAAGACTTTGAAAGATAATATGTTCTGAAGTAGAGGGAGTCAAACTAGAGTTTGATCAGACACATATGCAGATGTGACTAGAAATAAATCAGGATGAATATTGCCTGTGCAGACTTACAAGCAGAGATGCAAAGTGAACTGACTCCGTCAATGTGTGTGATATGTCATATAGATTTGGTCAGATGTCACACACCTTTGTAAAAGCCTGGTAGCCCTTCAGGACTTCACCCACAATCACCTCACCTTGTGACCTGATAATGAATTTCCAAGTTAGCAGAGATACCAGAATAATGCCTCAAAGGAAGGGATTTCTGTTCTACATAATAGACATGGGAGGAAAACCTTGAAAACTTATTGAAGCTGAAGAACCCATATAGAACATGGGCCACCTCAAGGTCAGAAGACCTAAGTTTAGCCACATCTCAGCAGTCAAATGTTTGAGCCCCAAATGCTTTGAACTAGATTAGTTTACAGGTTAGCTTCCCATCTTCAGCCTGACTCCAAGATGGGGAACTCACAGTGTTTTTTTCAAAACTGATGGAAGACTGATAGGATTGGACTTTTATTAGACCTCTGAAAACCCATGTGATTGGAGAGAGAAAATCCACCAAAACATATAAGCTAACAAGCAAACAAATGTTGCATCAGTTCCAGTCAACAAACAAACATGACAAGAAAAAAAATGCAGTCATAACCTTGTGATTTGTCACTCTCACACAGTATCAAATCATCACATTCATCATGAACAGCAGTGGCTAGCTGCCATTTCTCCCTGAAAAATGTGGTCCTAACCTTGTGATTTGTCACTCTCACACAAGTATCAGATCATCACATTCATCATGAACAGCAGTAGCTAGCTGTCATTTCTCCCTGCTGACTTTATCAGCTCCTGAAATTGGATGTAATTAACCGTATAATACACTAAAAACTTGGAGTTAAAAAATGACACAAGAATTTGTGTCCTGGGTTTCCAACACATTTCTAGAAGCAACAGGAAGACTCAGTCATAACATCAACCAGTTACATCTCAGTCAGCAATATATACACAGCTACACTTACGAAGCTTGTCAAAGCAAGCCTTCCAGAGACATGATGCAGATATGTAAGACACCGAGGGCTCTTGAGAAGTGGCCACTAAGCACCATGCAAAGTTTGGCTGATTCACCTTTCAAGCATGAAGGAAAGTGCTTCTAATAATGGGTGCCACAGTGAATTGACCATTGCCTTGCAAATTGCAACCATTCCCCCAGCATTGCCAATCTCCACTGTTGTCCCAAGTTTGGTTGTTGTTTCATGCACAGGAGGAACCAGCTGACCAATGTAAAAGGAATATCCTCATCAGTATATTGCCTGCTGTAAACCATACTCTGAACCAACATAACTAAATACGGGTGTAGTTAACCATATAATACAGTGAAAACAACAGTGTCACATCCAGTACAACTCCATCCTAAGGGACATATCCTTTTGGACAAGGGAAAAAGAAGCAACAGTACAGATATTGTAGGCATCAAATTCCTGGACCACAAACTTCCAGCATGGGAAGCCAAGTGCAGGTGACAGTGAAAGAGTTACAAATTATGATCAGCCATGCTGCAGGTTACAAACTACAGGGGTTAATATACAACTGCACAACTCAGAGACCACACCATCAATCACCAACAGTAACAATGGAGATTTGTAGTTTCTCAACACCATATTGTCAACAGGGGTGGCAACAATTTGCACAATGCTTCTTTGCTTAATTATGTGAAGTCATTGCCACTGTGCACTACAAATACAATTTACCGATCATCATGGAATGGAAGGAGTCCAGTGTCTATATTGTTATTGAATCCAGCAAAGCATAATGTAAGGGTGAGAAGTTCACCTCTGTAGAATCCAAAGCTTCGTCAGTAAGGGTCGCAACAGAGAAAACAACTGCAAGTAAGGCCTCTAATGCCAAAAAGGTAGCCTGAGCCTCATTTGCAACTACAGACCCCACACCACTCCCATCTGTCTCCATACTCCATTCTACACCTGCCCATTTTCAAAAGAAAGACAATATTCAAACCCTTGAACCAGCTTACACTACATCTTAATTGGGAACACAGTACCATGAGACACAACACTGCTCATTCAAATCCCCACAACATCTAGGATATCATGTCAGTCACTACTATCTTATTGAAAGCCAGTTACAATGTATCCATTCTGGACTGACTTTTAAGTTGATGCTCTGTTAGCAAAGGCTAGTATTGTGATAGATTGTCGGTATATTGAACATAATGGGAATTGAAGACCCCACCTTGTGCCTTGCAGCTGACCATTCCAGCAACAGCCACTAGTGTCTCTTCACCCCCATCAAGCATCTGCATACAAAGGTAAACATATAACGATCTTCCCTTGCCTGCTGTTGATATGTAAGGTCTTGCAATTACATATTTGCACTATCACCCACCATAAACAAAACAGAGACACCAACTATGCCCACTTTGATTAACATGAGCATCACACTCTGGGTATGGGAAATCAACCCAGAGACCTAAATGCAGGGTTACATGGACCACTTGAAATAGTTTCGGCATTCTGATTCCTCTCATACAAATTATTCATTGGTTCTTAGCTTATCCATCTCATCCTTTACTTAGAAGTAACATCATCATACCTGGACTCTCATGACAATTTGTGCCAAAGCTTGAACCATACTGGTTACCATATTGGTATTCTCTGGCTTCCTGTTAACCATCCAACTCACACCATCAGAATCTTCTTGGTTCAGAATGTTCCTCCAACAAATAGTTTTGAGAAGGCTACCTTACAGCAATGATCCTCAGCTGCATGCACCATTTCTGTGGTTGACTCACAACTCAATAATAGATAATGATCAAAAAACCTTCGCAAGGCACATAGATGGTGCTCTTTATTTTGCCACTCAGTTTAATTTTCAATATTCCAACAGATCAACTTTTGTCTTTCATGCCTCACTTTAAACTAGCAATGATCAGAAGGATTTTCTCAAGTTGAGGCAGAATTCCAGTAATATATCACAGTCTGCACTGCAATTGTATGAAATTCTCACAGTTTAAGACACACTTACATGTCAAAGGTCTGAAACAAAAGACAGAACATTCTCGCCTCCACACAGAATCCCTGAAACATCTCACTATGAAGCTTACAGTTACACAATTATAAAATCACTCAAGCAATCTATCTCCCTGCCTCCATATGCCGACTTGGAACATCCATAGTGCATTTACACAGACCCAAGAAGGTAGTCAGAGATAAATTAGCAGAAACAGGACGAAAACAAATCATTTGCGTAAGTTGCACAGCGCAGGCAGATAGGAAGCAAAAGAATTAAGAAATGAAGGCTCATCAGCTTTAATACCCGCAGAACTTCAAGAACCATGATCTGATGCCAGGGATACAAATCAAGAGCTGTGCTTTTGATAAGCATGCTCACAAACACCTGCAAAGTAAAACTGACAAATTCAATCATCTTATGTCACACTCCTGTGACCACAAATAGAAGAAAGTGAGCATAAAGTTTCTGTTGCCGAGATGAACCAGTCAGATTGAATACCTCACACTCTGTGGGGACTATTAACACATACAGCCTGGTGACAGTGGCGACCGAACGCAAAACCAGACGGCGAAACCCAGGTTCTCCAACTTCAGGGTCAAGCTGAACAAAGCAAAACATGATGCTGACAATCATCAAAGACAAACACAGTCTACAAGCTAAGGAGAAACGAATACAACCTCATATCATAAGAGATTAGTATATGTATGACTGCTTCCTTTAGCTACTCTTGTGAGGATATGTGGCACATACCTCTCCACTGGTGGGCAAGGATGTCATCAGCAAGGAGCAAACTTGATGTCGAAGAACCTTACACATTGAAAAGAAGAATAATATCAGCAACATAGAACCTTTTCTGCTTTCACCCTTCACAAACCCACCATGTCTATTCTGAGGTGAAAGTTCAAACTGTGATATAAAATTGGCACCCATCAAACTGCAACCCAGTACACAGTATTACAGACAGCAAGAATGGAGTCACAATGTTTCATTTCAGAACTTAATGTGTCACCTTCAATGATGATTGTACATTAGCAATCCACCAAGAGAGAGCTCTCAGAAATCTGACAGCAGAAAAAGAGCCCAACAGCCATACCTGCTCAAAAGGGCTGAGCTTCTTAAAGACCACAGCATAGTTGGAAAGCACAAACCTGCCCCAAATCAGATACATGTCAGATCTACTGAAGTGAACCAATTTCCAATAGTACATGTTTCTCTTGGTATCACCAATCCAAGGGCAAAACAAGCTGCTTAAACCCTAGAAACTTTGAGTACTTTATAACCTAGTCAAACCTGCTAATTTAGGACACTGAACTGTACTTCCAGCAAGAAAATGTCTGATATACCTGCTACAATGCCTCTGTGTACTCAATTAAGACCCATAAAGCAACTGCCAACAACAGAACTTAGACTTTGAATTGGGAAAGAAAGAAACTGAAGAAATCACCAGTAGCAAGAGCTGAAAGCTTACTCAAGCATGTCCAATGCCAAGGTCCTCTGAAGTGAAGAAACTTGAAGCCAATTTGCCTGCAGATTCACAGAACTGTCAAATCCCATCAGGTCACATGCACATCAAGGAAGCCCCTCTTACCCAAACACACAAAAGGGGAAAGGCAAACAAGCACCAAAAGGGTCCAAAAAAGCCATATACAAGACTATACAAAACCATATGAAAGACCCTGAACACTGAAATTCGTAATAGAAATTTCTCTTTACTAACCAAATCTCTAGTCCTCTTTAATAGAATCTTTAGTGGATCCTTTATTCTTCAAAAAGACAATAAGACTGAACCTCTGAGAAACAAAGAAAACTTTAGAACTACAAAGCCTCAAGAACATGCAAAACTGATGATTGACAGCGCCCAACACAAAGAAAAAAGCTTCCACAAAGCTGCAAGTTGGAAACCTCAGAAAGAAGTGCATCATGGAGACCAACAGACTTTAGAAATACAAAACAAATGCCAAGAGACAGACAATGCTCATACCCAAGAATGATTTAACTTCTACAAGGGTTGGATAAAACGCACATGAGCTCAATGACATACCCGTCCACCACCAGCAAGTGAAGTAAGGTCCTCAAAAAGCCGAACACCAAGCCTCCCTGCTTCAGAAAGAGGTTCATTTCTTGCTTGTGCTGCAAGACCAGTTTCTGCTCCAAAAATTTCTGCTAGGCTGCAAAATCAACACCCAAACCAGGAACTCATGTACATACCATATCAGCCTCTCAGCTTCACATATAAGACCTCATGTGACTATATTCAAAATTTTGGTACCATGAAGCCACGATAGATGCTCTTGGAGGAAAGCTGCCCTGAAGGCAGTTCTCAAAATGCAAACTCACTTTGATGCACTTATGCTGTGGCTAACTTCCCCTGCAACCAATCTGAATGAGGATGCCCAGCTACTAGTCCCCCCATAAAGCTTCTTGATAGGCAAATCTTCTGCACTCAGAACTCTGTTGAATATCAATGATATTCCTTGCCGTAAAGTTGCCACTACAGTACTGCACAGAAGAATATAAAACACCTAGTCAAGAGGAAGAAAAGCAGATGCATTTTATGGAAGATGGGTAGCTCAAACCCTTATGAAACAAACCTACGAAAAGAAACCTGCATTTACCAGTGATAGAAACACTACAGATAACAACAACAGGGACAACTAGAAACGATCAAACTTGGGTTTGCAAAAAGGACAAGTCCAAGATAAAAGCAAGCTATTCAAACACCACATGACCGCATATAGAGAACCAACACACATCTACACTCCATGTACCCTGGAAAGCTCATAGAGCCCTACATAAACCCAAATCACACTACAATCTGCAGAGGGAGTTAAGAAAGGGTAGATGATTTCACATGCCTCAACACACTGTCAGGATTGCGGCTATTTCCTAAAAGCCGAAGACAAAGTCCAAGAATTATCAGCATTTGATCCTGCACAAGTGGAATGAATAATTTGAAAACAACGCATACAATGAGAGAGCTTTGCAGTCATAAGGGGCCAGAAACACATAGCTAAATGCACATAGTCCTCTGATACATCTATTCCAATGACGTTCATACATTATTGAGAGTGGAAGAAAGTGAGCTCTATGTTTGTAAAACTGAGGGTTGCAGTCAATTTGCTGCAAAACCATCTGCAGCCTTAAAACAGTCAGCACCTGGCCTTCACTTAACTATCAATGAGAGAGTTATATCCTCAAAGTCACAGAAACACTGGCCCAGAACCAAACCCAAATTTGACACTGAAAACTATGCATGCATGAGACAGGATGTGGAGTTCACAAGCTTCTGCTATCTCACCTCATCTGTTGGATGAAGTTGGGACTGAAGAATTGTCAGGGCTGTTTGTAAAGTCTTCAACTGAACAATTTCATCAGACATGTCTGAGTGCTGCAGTAGCCACAAAAAAAAACCGAATGAGAGTCACCATGGATAATTGGTCATGAGGCTGCAAGCAAAATGCACCTGTTCGATGCACATTGCACTCTGATCATTTGTCAAACTACCAGCATACATCACCTGGTCCTGGTCATTAGGAGGACTGTTACTCTAAGTTGCATGCCAATGATGCACTACATAGTATTTGCAGTGAAATCATTTAGAGGAACAGTGAGAGTCCACTTCTTGTAAACAAGAAGAATGCTTCAGTACTTACTTCCTTCAGTGTAGCCAGAATAGACGGAAGAGCTGAAGGTAAGACAGCATCATGTGCTATCAGCTTTTCCATGCCCACAAGGCCCAATATACTCAGCTTTGTGTTCTTCAATTCACATGCCAGTAGATATGTCTTCAAGATATCATCACATCCAGCAACATCACTCGTACTAGATAGCAACCGCACCTGCAAAATATTACTCAAAGCAAAAAATCACTCGTATGTAAGTAAATTGAAGCAAATGTGGTGATCACAGTGGTTGTAGACATTGTGACTGAATTTAGGGTAAAGAGGAGCTCCAATCTGATTACAGTGTTTTTTCCAGAAACCAAGATCAAGCTCTTAGGTACACATTGGTTTTGCAGAGATGGAAGGCAATAATAGACGGATCCAAAGTTTCTGAAGCTCTTAATGGAGATCATTTGTAGATCTTTGAAAAGTGCCAAAGGCCACAGGTTTTGCAACCTGAAGAATGAACAAAGGCCAATCCAAGGGACATCTCTATGAGATTGCAGAGACATCTCCACAAACAACACTTTGAAGCACCACTTATTGTATTTCTCTTGACAAACTAAGAGGCTAAACTCTCCTCTTGGAAGTAAATATCTTCTAAGAGCCAGAGCAACTTGAGTGGCTCAACTGTTGCGTCCAGCAAATTGAAGCAGCAAAATTCACGGAAACAAACTACGAGAATACCTGGCTCATGCAGAGTGGCGCTCGTTGCAGCTGAGGTGAGACTCACTCTAGCATAAGTATATGAGGAGGGGTTTGAACTTCGAACTTACAACAACAAAAATGCAATAATGAGGCTAAGATGCATACAGACAAGAAGCTGCTTTGCAATCGATTCTTCTTGAACCAACAATTGGAAGGAGACAAGAAAAAAGAGAGAGACAGAGCAGATCGTGAAGTGTTTATTATCTGACCTTGAACATTGCACGTTCTGCAGCATCCTTGACAATAGGATACTTGCGCTTGGCTTCCGTGGAGATCATCCGCAGATGAGCCTCCAGACCTGCCACAAATGCCATTTCCGTCGTCCACCTCTCACAACTCACCGATCAATACACTCCGTCTTCATCAGATCTGGGATTCATCTCTCTCTCTCTCTCTCTCTCTCTCTCTCTCTCTCATCGCAACACGCGAGACATGAGATCAGATCCGCAGGGTTTACTTCATCGCAGAACACCGCGCATCGTAATCTCCGCTCGCATCTCCTTCTTTCACAAATCAAACCTCAGAAAAAAAGAAATTTCGATTCAATCCGAGTTTCTGAAAACGACTTCGATGCACATTTCCGCGATTGTCATCAAGGCGCGATTGCAGGTGGGAAGAAAGAAAGATTGATCACAGCTCCGAGAGAGAACGTCTGGCGATGGATCACAGAAGACGACCACGACGACGACGACGACGACGAACGACACTACTCCGTGTGCCTGCGTTCCACTCTGTACGTGTCTGAAGAAGAAACAAGAAACCCTAATCTGTGTGTGTTTGTGCAGCGAGGTCAGATTACTAACAGCGAAGAACCTCTTCGTGAATTTTGGATGAATGAAGAAAAGGGCTTCATCTTGGAAGAAATGGGGTTCCGTCCATTCAGGTTTGGCCAGTTGTTTTTATGTCCCAAGCCTTAAAACCTAAAGGGGTTATTGGCAATGGTTTGTCAAAACTTTGGCTTGTATTTTAGCCAAAATTGGATGTTGCCAAGTCTTGAGGGTTAATGAGTATGATGAAAAAAGCCCTAGTACCTTAGCCAATTTGACACTAATTATATTATTTTCAGAAATGTTGGAATTTTCAAATTTTATTTCTTCCAAATCAAAGACTATTGTGAAATTTGAATTGCAAGTGTAATTGTGAGGTTTTTTTTTTAATCTTATTAGAAATATGTGGATATTCCATGTCGTGTAAGAGGAGGTTGATTTAAATTTATTTATGTGATTCCTCGTATACATTTGATAATTACATAACATAATTCATTAATATGTTTGATTTGTATAATAATGGGGATTTGCATTGCTAGAATGCTGCATGAACCTCCTATCATTTTATTTTCTCGCATTGAAGTATGGCTCAAAGTGCATCCCATGCATTAATTAGAACATCATGTTTTAAACCACATGAAACATCCCATATCATCAACAATGAACAAAATCCAAAATTGCACACACCATGAAATACGTGAGCTTAAAAAACACCAATTGCACATAATGTAACAAAGAAAGTAAAGAATTCCAACAATGAAATGTAAAGTTGTGCACAATAAAAAAAGAAATTGAATAAATTGGTTTATTGCATTCCTTTTCACTTTGATCACATTTAAATCACAAAAAACAATTCTAAATAGAATCTACACCCACCATTTGGTCACCATCTCACGGATAATAAAAAATTTGAAACAAAAAAATATAAGAAAAATATCGGGATTGGTTTGGTTTTATTAAAAACATTCTTTTCTATAGATGGCAAAATTCGAAAAAAAAGGATTTTTTAAAAAGATTTGGATCTCTATGTCTTTTGGAAGCAAAAAAATGAAGGTTTAAACAACGAAGGCTATAAGGATTGAGTCGGAAGCATACAAGAAAATGAAAAAAATTTAAATCGACAAAATAATATGAATTAGATGGTGACTCGAAATTTGTAGCTCGAAAGATGGATCCAAATGTCAAATACAAAAAACATGAATTTAGATCATGAAAAGAACCACGATGCAAAATAAGAATTATATGAAACATCGAATAGAAGTACAATTCTGGAACCAAAAAGTTTGCCAACAGAAACATGACCCGCATGACATTAAATGTTTTCAATTGACATTAGGAATGAAAAGAAAAGTTTAGTATGGAGTCCGCATAGATGCATTGGTTACAAAAAATGATCTCCAAAGAAAGGGATCAAAGTTTATGTATATCCAAAAGAAGGGGTTATCCATGTTTTCCCAAGTGTCATCCATAATTCAAGAACATCAAGAAGAAAAAAATCCAGGGGATGAATTGTTAATGGTGGATTTTGGAAATTTTTCAAATCTAAAATATGTGAATAGTTGGTGACATGCCCCAAACTCTTTGATGGGTTCAACTATGAGTCCATAGTGTGAAAACAATGGAAGGATAAGGAGTTGGGGCGCGTTCCTTAACTCGCATCACTTTAAGCATAAAATAGCATGTTGGAGCTTCAAAATTGGGTCTAGGAAGAGTGATAAGCAAGTAAATTACTCACACAAACCTACACAAACCAAATAACAAGTCGGTTAGTGCATAGTTGAAGCATTTTTGATGCACAGATGAGCCACGGGCAAACACGAACTCACAAGACTTTCCACGTCCTGAAATTGGGGAAAGCCACCACATTCCCCCTTATAATATTTTCCATGTCTAATCACGGGGCTAGCACCCTAATGTCATTTTGTCCCAAGACTCCCAAGTTAGAGTTTCGAAAATCTTGAAATTAGGACTTCCACAACTTTGGAAGCCCATATATTTTTTGTCACACATCCAATTAAAGTAAATTTTAAAGCAAAGTTGTAGCCCTCATCGAGAGCTTTTCAACGATATGTGGCATGCCACCTACACGCAAGGAAAAAAAAACATTATTCCTAACTTTTAATGATCAAGAGTTAAATCGTCATTTGACTCTCAGCTTTTTTTTTAGCCATAACTTATGTTTCAAGTACCCCAAATGGGTCATGCGAGCCCATTTCAGACATCTAAATTTCAAAAACTTTCCAATGGTATAACGAATTCTTCAATCCAATGAGTTTTGACCCCTAAAATTTCCCTTTAAAAATTTAGGAGTCCATGAGGACTCCGACTCCCAAAATGGGAGTTCACTTGGGAGTGTGGGGGTTCATTCCCTCACACTTTCCTACACTCCTGAGAACATGAAATGTGATTCTCAAGCTTCATTATTGGCTCACACCTTCGCAAGCCCTTGTCTTGGTCGCAAACCCAAGGTTAGTGTTATGACAGTTGGAATGATTACAATACGTACACAAACTTACCATTTGTGTACTAATTAACATTGTCCAAGTATCATGAACTAATAGCAAACTTCGACATGGAAGATAATTATGATCCCAACATTCCAAAGTGAACAAATGGAAATTACCCAAGAACATCCCTATATGATGCACAAGTGAATGTTATGGAGGAAGCATTACCATTTTAATCAAACCATAAGAACAAAGGAATCAAAGGGAAAAAACTTTAAAACGTAAATGTTATGATTATGTGGACTCAGTCATGTTGGTTCAAACTTTTTCGAAAATCTATGTTTTTAAAAAAATTAGTGGATATGTGATCATAAAATGTCCATAAATTGAAAATGAGGTGAGGGATGAATTTGTTAGATATGTGGGGCAATAGATGTTGGACAAAAACTTTATAAAACAACCACAACCGAAAGAATTGATTCAAAACAATTTAGAAAAAAAGATATAAAACATTATTTTGGGTGAAAGATAATTTGTACCAAACAAACAAGAGATCCATAATTTTTTCAATGTGAGTAAAGCTTAACTGTTTTCTATAAAACCAAATATTATACCATAGAAAGTATATACAAATGTTGTACAATTTGGGGCTAGGTCATCTAGAAAATAACACCATCACCAAGAATGCCTATAATGATGAATGGGATACTTCAAATCCTAGTCATTATTTTTAAAAAACAACAAAATATATTTGTGATGCCAAAGACAACTATAGTAGCTTGTACATTGAAACAAAATTTTAATGAACCATTAAAGAAAAAGAAACATTATGTAACTATTTTAATGAACCATTTTATTGGGTAATAGGAAGAAAAAATAGTTGTGCAAGTACCTTTGCAAGCATGAACATATGGCATTAAAAACATCCTTAAAAAGTCATAAAATTAAAAAACCATTATTTTATCAATATATACATGAAGGCATTTCTATAAATCAAATAATACCACATTTTAAACAAGTTCCAAGGTTATAAAGTGATTCAAACTTACTCAATATAATTAGTGCAAGGAAGGACAAGAAGATACAAACAAAAAATTCAAACATCAAGTCATCATAAATAAATAAAAGCCATGTATCTATGAAGGAAGGTAATTTGTTTTGTTTTGTAGTTATGAGATCCATCAAACCAGGGTGCTTCAAATCGTGTCTTATTTTAGGATTTACCACCAATCTAGTTTTATCTTCTCCATAGTTTGTTAGAATTGTTGATGGTCTTCCCAAGGTGAAAACACATTAAAATGGAATATTTTCTAACATATGTGCGGTTTATATTAATGTTAAAATAAAAGTTCATTTTACATTATAACAAGATATATTATCTTACACAAGTCATATGGAAAGGTTAAACATTTTTTTTAATTTATAAGTTTTATCAATTGTAAATAATTGTATAAAAATTTACATATAAAAAATGAGAAGTTGAATCATCAATTCAAATGAATAAAGGATTTTATAAAAAATTCATATTTCATTGTATATTTCAATTTTATGATTTTCAAAATCTTTCAAAATTATCTTCCTTTGTATCAATGGCATCACATGTCACAGCCCCACCTTGGGCTAAGTGTGAGGATGAAACTCACGCTCTCAAAAGTGAGAACTTGGAGTCCTCCAGGACTCCCGAAAACTTAGGGCTCGATTACAGGGGTTGAAACACCTCGCATTGGGATGTTCTTTATATCAATGGAAAGGTCTTGAAGTGTAGATGTCCAAAATGGCCTTGCATGAACCATTTAGAGATCTGCAGCCCAAGTTATGGGCAAAAGAAGGGCCGGGAGTAAAATTGGCAATTTGACTCCCGACCACTAAAAGTTGGGAATCGACCTCTTCCCAACGTCTGCAAAAGGAGTGCGACAAGGCATTAGAAAGCTCTCGAGGAGAGCTACAACTTTGGTTTAGACCTCACTCCAATCGGAGGTTGGAGCCAGGAGATATGAGTTCCCAAAGTCCTAGGAGTCCAACCCGGGACAGTTTCGGGACTCCTCCTTGGGACTCCCGGGAAAAAGTGCCATTTGGATGTGGCTCCCGCGGAGTAATGCAGAGAATACTATATGGGGGAAGGTGGTGGCTTCCCCCGAGTCCGGGCCGTGGTGAGTCAAGTGAGTCCAAGGTCGCCCGTGGTTTGTCCCAACACCAAAAGGGTGTCGAATGAGTTCTAACCAACTTGTGTTGGTTTTGGATGCAGGACCGTGTAACAACATAATTGTCCCTCTTCCTAGTCTGATCCCGAGACTTCTAACATGCCCCTCTTACCCCCTTTAGTGCTGGAAGTCGGGAACGACCTTCAAGTTCTAAGTTTCCATAATTCAACACACTTAGACCCTCAAGTGGGTCTAATAAGGAACTTGGGAGCGCATCATCACACTATTTTATATGTAAAAAAATCATTCAATTAAAAATTTGAATAAATATGATGAATCCATAATCACATAATGTAGGGATTTTGGCACTTCAAAAATCCCATACGTTATGGTAATTCAAAATCTATCCATGAAATTCATATAATGTGATCATATCATGTAATAATGGTTTTTTGAGTCCTCTTCACATATTATTCATTCATATTTTGTTTCATGGCCCATGATTGATAATCTAACAATTTGTGATAGGATTATGTACTCCATTTTAGTGTGCTTTCACCCCCCAAATAAATGTTTGTTTGTGTTGTCATAATTGTTGTTATATAAACCATTTGAAGTCTTAATATAAGCATCATTACCCTACTTGGAACTCTATGAATTTGGTATGCATTTCTTCCAAGTTGAATACTCATTAGTGTTTGGTATGTAAGTTGATCATTTTTAGAATTGGATTTATATGATTTAACCCTACCACTTACCATACAATCACCTGCTTACATCCCACATGATAAACTTAAAGAAATTTTTGCATAATTACCGATTTTGTGAAGTTCTTTTTTTTTAAATGAGAAATGTTAGTTTTGATTATTCCCAACATTTAAGAGTACCAACTTGATTTTTTTTTAAATGATTTTAAACTTATGATAATCAATCAAGGTATCATATTTATTAAAATTTTAATCAAGTCATTTTCAAATAGGACAATTCTCACAAATGTGATAATAGTTAATTTTCCTATCCAATTTTTACAATCCAAATCTCAAAATTATATTCATTTAAAAAATTAATTCAATTTTAAAATGATTAGAAAATAAAAATAAACTTGTGTAAAGAATAATGAACATATGATTCAACATCAAAAACAACTTGTAATGAACCATATTTTTTTCATATGTTTTCCAAAAAATAAATTTAAAAACACCACAAATGTTTTTTCTAATGTTAGAGGCCAAACGACCGAAATCGAAAGCAACAATGGACTTTTCTTCCATAAAATTATCAAAGGAAATTGAATTTTTTTTTTGTCAATTTCAAATAAATGAAAATGGTATTATTTAAAATTTTCACTTAACAACCAATGACCTTTAAATTGATTAAGAACACAAGTAGTCATAATAAAAGAGATGACATTGACAATGATTTAAAAAATGTGCCATGTCAAAAGAGGAAGCACTTGTGTAATGATCTTAACAATAACCTAATTGTTATGACATAGAGTAATTTTTTTGAAATTGCAATGCTTCTTAAAAATAGATAATTTCGTTGGAAATTTTGCAAAAGAGAAAAAATTGTTAAATTTTATTATTAGTTGAATTGAATTACAAAAAAATGTAGCATATATATTTTTCATTGCAACAATACATCAAATTACGAAATTACCTTGTCTTTATTGAAATATTAATGTTCTTAGAACCAAACTAAATTGAACACATGTTTTATTCCACACTTGTCAACCTTTCTCAAAAAATTTGGGCCATGTTATACACTTTTGCAAATCTTTTTATTCGGTCTTAATAAAAACATATGTCAAGTTTTTGTACGCTTTTTCATCTATTATAACATATTGATAGGATTCATTTAGCCAAATTTGGCATATAGCAAATATTGAAAAAATAAATCCTTGTATATTCTTGGCTAACTATTAGAAGATTCTTTTTTTAAAATTGGCCAATTTAAACCAATTTCTCCATGACAAATCTTTTTTGCATAGGTTGAAATCATAATTTTGAAATCAAAATTTGGCAAAAATTAGCTAGTAAAAACCCTTGATTACCAATGAGGATAACACATTATGTAAATTTAATTCTATTGAGGCATCTTTATTGTGGCCAAGCAAAGAGTGATTCAC
>Ga0209208_10002521_pt1 | contig 26308 bp, 20 predicted proteins | sample S1TSphfallax_3_FD_187694 | JGI IMG/M metagenome (GOLD analysis project Ga0209208, IMG submission 187694) | Host-associated microbial communities from peat moss isolated from Minnesota, USA - S1T2_Fd - Sphagnum fallax MG (SPAdes) (version 2) | ecosystem: Host-associated > Plants > Peat moss >...
CCCTATTGGGTACAAGGTGTGAGGTTCATCCAAGCAAAATCTTTTATCTTATCCCAACTATTGAAATTAAAAATGCATTCACACTTGGTGTTAGGGACTCTAGTGTTGAGTCCCTTAACATCATGCTAGTCATTTAGGACTTACACTTACTCATCATCATGAACATTTATGGTAAACTAACATTTAATTAACATTAAACTAGGTCCCATTTAACATTGAGTGTCACCTAGATTTTCATTTAATACTAACTTAACATCATGTGAATGCAACATAAAATGTAGTTAATAACAAATATTTCTTCCTCCCCTCAAAATAATAATTGTATCTTAACTCATCACATTAGAACCTCCATCAAATTCACCCTCCTACCTAATCCAAATTTGTTAACCTAATTAGTGTTTAACACCATAATTCATAAAAAATGAGAAAGTCCTTCACAACTTTATATTTGTGGATTTTTTATCAATTTATTAATAAATATTGTATCATGGGATGTGACAAAACAAAATCATTAATTAGCTTTTAGAAAAAATGATGTATTTGCCTTAAATTTTAGTTCCCAAAAAAGTTATAAATTTTTCATTATTGAAATAAATTATTATGAAATATTATTAAGGGCTCCAATTTGCCCAAAGCAAGTCACCTTGCGTGTTGAATTTAATTTTAGAATAGACTAATTAGGGAATGCATGTTTTTCACTAGTGTTGAAATTAGTCAAAAAAAATTTAATTATATATTGACAATTTTTTAAAAAATAAATGAAGGAAAAATCAACTTTCATTCAATTTGGGCAAATTATATATAACACACTACCAATGACATTCAACCTTTTTTTTTTCTTATCATGTTCCCATTTTATTTTTAATATTTTCTTATTATTTATATCAATTTCAAATTTTATTTAAATTTTATTAAACATTATATCCATGACTGGTAAGGTAAAAGAGGGAGGTAGTTATTTTTCTTTAAAAGGTAATAATTTAATAAAAGATTGAGGTAATAAGCATGAAAATGAAATAGGATTTTTTCCTAAGGGGAAAAGGGTAAGGTAGTTTTCAAGAAATGAGGTAGTTAAATTGGGAATGATGAAATAGTTATGAGTTGTCTTGAGAATTGTTCTTGGAATTGTCAAGGGATGATCATACGATAGATTCTACAAGTTTACAAAAGATTATGCAAAATCACCCATATACTAGCTCCTCAAAATTTCGTCATTGAAATTACTTATAAATATATTCATGAATAGCATTGAATGTTTTTCACCACTAGTGAAAATCTTCAACACATGTATGCATGTATTGACCATGATTGCAACTTGTACTCCCATTATTTACCATAATACAAATAAGCATTGCAAATCTTGATACATAAAATATATCATACAACTTCAACTTCCACCTTAAAAGTTCTTTTGTCATATGTGCTTGTGATTTCTTATCCATTTCCTTGCACTTAATTGAATCACTTCACATTGTTCTTAAAAAATGATAATCATTAAACTAAAACAAAAGACACAACCATCAAGGAGTTGAGAATGGATAACCAATGCACCCTTGCACCTTCCATCAAGCAAGTTAGATGTCCCACTTGATTACCCAATGAATAGGACTCAACTCATAAGTGTACACAATCCACTATTCAACATTGATAAATTGGAATTTACAATCTTCGTTGTAGTGAGATTCTAATAAGTTGTTGATACATAAGGATAGAATTTGGAACTTTGTTTTGTTTTAGTACAAATTTCTTTAAATTTGTGTGTTTGTAGTTTATAATTTTCTACCTTGACTTTTAATAACTATGTATTTGGACCATGTTGCACATAATGCATGCATCCATTTGCACACTATACCCACAAAGGTTAAACCCTTCCCCTTTGTCTTTCATTGAAAGTTTACTCTCCTTATGTCAATTCAAAACCTAGTCGTCTTCCCTCTCACACAACTTTTCCTTGTGATTGTTAAATTTAATCCATGAACATTGTTACATTCATGCAAGGTACAATTCATTGATGCCATCACATGTCATCCATTTTTTTTTTGTGTTAAATTAGATGTTTGTGATTTTATGCTTTCAATCAACAATGCTTCTTCATCCATTTGTCAAACTTCATGCTTAAGATTATTATTATTTCATCCATGCAATCAATTTTCATTTATTTCACAACCTTTATTCCTCTTTTTTTTGGTTGTTTCCCATTGCTTTCGTTTCTTTTTCATTTTCCATTTTGGACTCTTCCATACTCCCTACCCCCTCTTTCAACCCACCATTTTTGCCTACTCCATTTGCCCTCCTACCTTTTTTTTGGGTTCCCAAAGTGGTACTTGGAGGTTCCCACCCATGTCCCCACACTAGATGGTCTATTGAACAACTAGATCCACAAGTGGAATTCATGAACACTAGTGTGTCTTTATTTCATTAGCCCAAATATATAACTCTTCATGTAATGTCCCCCATCTAAATACTATTCCAATTGAAGTTTCAAAGTTCTTATGAAACCTCGTTAAATCTATATATATAGAGAAAGGGGACAATTTATACAAAAGTAAGTTTAAAAAAAAATTTCTCAACACTACAATTTATTTTTTAAATATAAAAATTTAAGAAACTAAATTGAAAACGTATTCAAATATCATTATAACCCATCATGCATTTCATTAAATTTATAATAAGGTACATACCAAGTTTCAAGAACTTTAGTATACAAAAAATACATAACAAATAGGTTTTAAACTAGCCATGCAAAATATGTTTAAATTTATTTTTAAGTTAAAATTGTGACAAAAAAAATTGTCTTTCATTACGAACTTAAAAAATAATAATGAAGTCATTTTAGTGTGCCATCAACTTGAAATTACCAAAAATATAATTAAAATCCTACTTTCATCTACTTTAAACTAATTTTAAAAACATTTACTTGCATTTTCAAATATATATTTAAATACATATTAGAAACATAAAACATAATATTATTATTATACAATAAATAAAAACTCCTATTGATTATTAAAATTATCTAATTTTTTAAAATAATTACTTTCACTTTTATAAATTAAAAAAAACCACAAATTGACCTACAACTTGCATTATATAGCCTTTGTTTCATCGGTTTGAAAATTGTGTAACGACAAAGGTGCACATACCACCTCATTGAGGGCCTTGTGACGGTACAAAGTGAAAGTGGGGGACCCAAAGGTATACAACATGATCACATTCGAACAAACAAACAAACCCTAAAATATCACACGACACCTTTGTATAAGGATTATGGATGGAGAATTACAACAATTAGCATCATCCATTGAAAGCCCCCTACAATTCAATTCAATTCAATTCAATTCAATCGTGGATGAACTATACAAAAAGTTATAAGGTTCCACAAGCAACCTAAACAAGGGGTTTGTCACATTGTGTGGCCTTGCCATTTACATTTTTTTTTTAAATTATCTTAAGGCAAAAGAAAGAATAATTATAAAAACTCAAATATTTCACCATGCAAAAAATAATTAATCTTCAAAAAAAAGAAAAAATATATATCCTCTACAAAAAAACCAAAATCCTTCAAGATATTATTATAAATTTATAATAACTAATCTCAAGTTTCAACACAATAGCCAAAATATCGTCTTTCAAAAAATCCTCATAATAAAAATAAATAGACCTAAAATTATTATTATTATTATTATTATTATTACCTAGTAGGGGCCCAAATCCCTTAAGCTACTACTATAGTCTATTATAATGAACCTAAACACAATATTCCTTAAGGGCCCTTGGGGTAGTAGGCAAGGCCACTAGACATCTACAACAATTTCACTTACGGTTTCGAATCGCAACTTCGCGAGTACAATTTAAGGATCGAACGAATATATGCGTAAATATCTCGGATGGGAGATACCGTAAGGCGAATTTACACAAGAGCTATATGACTGAAATTCTAAATTAGTGTTTAAAAAGAAATTCCTTAAGGATGCCTTTTTTTTAATTTATTATTACCGGAACCAACTCAAAGTATCAAAGACGTACGAAAGTGCCGAAATTTTAAGAAATTCTTATTCCTAACGGCGGAGTGAATTTTTTTTAATTAATTAATTAGTTAATTAATTAAATAAATAAAAATAAATAAATAAATATTTGGCAAGAAGATGACCGATTGGTGAAGGCACTACCTTCGGTATTTTGGATTAGCACAACACGTTCAATCCGCGGAAGCGGACCAATTGATTCAATCACGAGATATTCCAAACATTATTTTTCCTTAAAACAACCAATCATGTGCGACTTATAACTATTACGAAAGGTTAGGACAAAGTTGGGGGGTGTAGGGACGGCGGGGAAAGGGGGGGAGGGGGGGTTGTTGGGCGCCGTGTGAAACCGATTGTTGTCATATTTGTTGATTCTCTCGAACGAAATAATTTATTTTATCGTGTGGGACGATGAAGCCCCCCGAGCGTCCCGAGAAACCTTACAAAGCTAGATTTTCAAAGTGTTCCCCACTCCCAAGAAATTTCCGGGACGTAAGTGGGATTTGCTCCCGGATTTTTTTCTTCTTCTTCCACATGCCAACAAATTGTCAACAATAAAAACCAAGACTTAAAAAAATTGTTGTGTGTGGGCGGGTTGGCGGAAGGTGGGGGGTGTTGGAAGACGGGGGGGGCGGGGGTTAGGGTTATTAAAATCTCCAAATGTTCTCACGAGTTTTCGCTCGCACGAGTTTCACTCTCTTGTCTCGGCCTAGCCGCCTCCATTGGTCACATGGCCAAAGGTATATCGGTAGTGAAGAAGAAGATCGCACGAGTTTTATTCGGTTGTCTCTTGACCTAGCCTCACTCGGTTACACGCACAAAGGCATCGGCGGTGAAGAATGTAGCTCAAGTTTTTTAATTTCAATGTGAGGGTATTCATTTTGCGAATGCATACGGTGCATAATGTATAAACTCTAAATAAAACTAATAAATGAAAATTTGATTATTTATTTATTTATTTATTTTATTTTATTTTACTTTGGGGGGGTATGTTTACAATATAACTTCATGTTAACTTAACCCTTAAATTTTTTTTAAATGATTGGGAATTTAATTTTCTTTTATACCATATTTTTATTCCTTGAGAAATTTAATGCTCAAAAATATTTCATCGTTATTTTATTTTTATTTTTTTTCCCAAATTTCTCAAGTAAGTAAGTCCGTTAACAAGGATCCCCAAAATTAAACCCTCGGGGCATAATAGAGAGAGACATAGGTTGAATTGTTTAAAAAAAAAAAAAAAAAAAAAAAAAAGAGGCCTCCTACAATCATGAGTGTGTGAGTACACATCAAACACAAAATTGGGTGGTAAATTTTTATTTTTAAAAATTATTTTAAAATTAAATTTTAAATTTTTTAAAAAAACACACACACACACACACACACCCTACATATCCTTTGAAAAAAGATATTTTACAAAAATAAAATAATTGAAATTTAATTTAATTTAATTTAATTTAAATTAGGGTTTTGAAACAGGATAACTTGTTACAATGAGGTACAAGATGTTCATAGTTCATACAAGCAAAGCTTCCCCTTTAGTACCAGCAGCTCAAGAGTTGTCTGCTTTTGCAGTCCCCCAAGAGTTTGTCAGCTGACTCGCTCTTCAGACTGGATCAAGAGCAGAGCTCCCATCAAACCAAAAAGATTTTCATCATAATAATACCCACACGAGCATCTCTACAATTTGAACTGGTCATCCCCGACACTTTTTTTTTTTTGTTTTAAACCTTGACTTTCAATGAAAGTGGCAAGAGATGATGATGATGTTTTAGTAGTAGTGGTGGTGGTGGTAGTATGTGGAAAGTACTTGATCACTAGGGATGCGGGGTTTCCGGGTTTCTGCTTTGAAAGTTGCATCTCAACAACATGAATAGTAGTAGTAGTTTTGTGTGGTAGTAGTAGTAGTAATAGTAGTGTGGGTCCAGGAATTTGTGTTTTGTTGTTCATCTCTGACATTTTGTTCAGCTTTTCACATTTTGATGTGAGAAAACATGATGGCAACTCTTGGGTTTTTTCTTACCAAACTTCCCTTTTGCCACAAGTTTTTTTTTGGCCATTGTGTTTTTTGGACACTGTGCAAAAAAGCAACACAACACCCGAGGAACACCACGTTTCAATATGGATTGTGTAAAAAGTCTTGATTGGTGTATGTATAATGGGAAAAAAAAAACAAAACCCAATAACACAAAGCCCGATGAAATGAAACAAAACGAAATGAACCCTTTGATTTCAATTGCACAGAAGTTTCATGTTATGTACAGTGGTGGGGGGAAAAATTTGACACGAAACTTCATGAAACCAAACAACCCTTTGATTTCCATTGCACACTAGTCTCAAGCGTGTATCGGGAAAGAAACCAACACAAAACCCAAAGACACCAAGTGACCGGTTGATTTCAATTGCATCCAAAAGTCTTAAAGGGCTATCAGGACAGAAGAGACAGCAATGGTGTGTTGGGTACAGTGGGATATACCAAAGAAAAACTGCACTCCTTGCCCCATTACAAAACCCTGCTTGCTTAACGTCAGACCTTAGTCCCATAACACTAATTTAGTTCCACAAGTTCCAATTATTCTGTTGGGTGTTTTGATCATTAGCTATAGCTTCAATGATGCCAACAATTTTGATCTCACTTCTATACTCAATATACTATTTGCTCACAAGTTGCACTGATTTGATCAAGCTGGATCACGACGTGCCCACATCCCTTTCCGCCACAAAAAAAAGAAAAAATAGAACTGTATGTGGGACCTCATGGGCATGTCTAGACTGCAGACTACTAGTTGGCTTGATGCTCCGAAGCCACTATACCAGTACTGTATGGTTTGGATTAATGCTCCTAGTTCCTTCCTAATGTCTATTTCAAAAGACCCACAGCAGGCAACACACAACACAAATCTTGTCCTTGAATTGATTGAAGAAAACTGGATCCTTTGAGAGAGTCTCACCAGCTGAACAATGTTGCAGTGGGAACAAACCCAGAGTTCTTGAAGACATTCATGGGTGTCTGACCAGCTGTACTGGTCAGTCTCTGCACATTGACACACCTCTGGTTTGTAGCAGATGATCTGTTCCTTCTCCTATCCATCGAGTCATTTTTGTGCATATCTGAGCCACGCAATTAGTCCCCGATCTAGCTTTAATGATGTTTCCATGCAATGTTTGCCTTCAGCAAAGGGGCTGGTAGGCTGGTACATGGCTGGAGAGTGCGAATGTAAACAATATGGTCCAACTCCACATCTTCTTGTTTTATCTGATTAAATACTTCAAATGCATCCTGACTGATGCCACCCTTTCAATCCATGCTGTAACAGGATTCCTCAAAAAAAAACATCACTGGCAAATCTGGATCCCCTGATGTTAGAATTGACCTCCTTTCCACATTCCAAAGTTGCTTACTGGTGCATGCAGTCAGGATGCCTGCTATTTTGCACCATGCTTTGATAGTGCAGATGAGAGCAGTCACCACAAACTCTATAACAGAGATTTCCCTGATGCAGGAAGGTCTATTTCCCCCATTCTGAAGCTACACAGGCATTTGAAATGCCCACATAAGTGACATTGTCTGGTATCATACCTTCTCCTTGCATGTGTTGATGAAAGACTTGAAAAAGATCCCTGACTGGCCCTGCATTAAGCATCCATGCCAATAAGCACCACCTGCACCCATACATCATTGTCAAATCCAAATTTTACAAACCTTGCCTCCCCCTTAGGCTGACATGTCTTCCTCCAATTGCAAATGTAAGCGATCCTGTTCAGCAGAGCAAATTCTCATTGCATTTGGTGAAACATGCCCATTGGTTCCCTCACTCTGCTTAGGGTACACTCACATTTCTCACATACCATGAAACCTTTCAAATAGCCTCCTTGTGATTGCTGCATTTGATGTACTTGACGATGAGCACATTTTGCAACCATATATCTGAGTCAAATCTGGATTTTTGGATCTGTGCAGGAACTTGTCTTCCTCCTTCCAGAGACACTAGAAGTGTTTCCTCCTTCCAGAGACACTAGAAGTAACACTGCCAGGCTCCACACCTGCTTCTTGCATGAAGTTAAAGTTATCAAAAGCATCCTTGAAGTTTCCACACTTTGTATAGATGCTGACAAGGGCAGTCAGCAAAAACATCAGCATTACATCCAATCTCCAAAAATGTGGACATAAAGACATGATTTCCCTATTGCAAAGTTCTTTGAGCTTGCTGAGCTACTCATGCATGTGACAGTGACTGGTATCAAGCCTTCTCATTGCATCTAGCAAACTGATTCAAAATACCCACATGAATTGAATCCCACAACCATAACATTCCTTGGTGCTAGATTCTTTTTCGCAGAAGTTTGTCAAATGCTTGGCAAATGTCTGCCACACATCCAGAGTACACAAACAGATTGAACAGCATGTTGTCATTCTAAGACAAAGCATTCAAGCTTTTTGTTGGCATTGGTCATCATCCCCAAAATTACAGAAGTCCAAACACCACTTCCTTGAAACCACAATCATTCTATCAAAATCCACAAGTGTTCTCTCAGCTTATTTAATCTGTTGACAAACCACTCTGATAGGATCTGACAAAAAATCTCCTCCAAGAGCAGGTGGGTACTCACACCCCCTGGGCTTAAATGGCAAACAAACCCTGAAAAGCAAACCAAACTGGTTTGTAGTAGGTCTGTGAAAACCCTAGAAATTTAGGGTCCCGAAAGGCAGATCTTTTCTGCCAGCTCTAGTCCTTCCTTTGTGCAAACAGCATCCGAAGAAGAGTTCTGCAGTGCTCAAAAGCCTAACCACAAAAAAACCTTCTGAAGTGTGTGCAAATGCACAAATCTCTAGGGTTTAGGGTTTTAGGGTTTTAGGGTTTTCAACTTTGTTAATTTGTCCAAGTTGTGCTATTTTAAAATTGATCTAAACCATGTCATCCATCCATCCATCCATCCATCCATCCATCTTTCATCTCTCATCCACTCATGTTTCATGTTTCATCCTTCAATCATGTTTTTTTTTTCTTAATATGATTGGTTAATCAATATTGGACTTATAGTCAAACCTTATCCATTAAAATTTTCTCTCCAACCTCTATGCCCACTCACTATTGTTCCATTAAAGCCTCTTTATAGAACCAATAAATGAATGTTTTCGTTACACATATGTGCCCATGCAACTTGGTATATGAAAAGACCTAACAATCTTCCACTATTTTGTCTTGGTCATTTTCCTTTGCCATTGAGTTTCCATGACCTTCAAACCATGTAAGAATCTTCCATCCTAAGTTGAATGGTAGCAAAGGCCTACTACCTCTTGACTTTTCTTGCTCTCCTAGACCCATCTCCCATTCCCACCACCAACTTCTTGTTGCAAATAGTTTGTAGTTGATTTGAAATCTTCCTTATCAACATGTATCCTTAATCTTTGACTTTCGCCTTAATCTTTGACCTTTGACATAAAAAAGAATTTCAACTTGGATTTGAATCCTTTCTTTTTGTCTTTTCATACCCTTTCATCATTGCTCATGGACCTTCATCAATAAAATTTTGATTATATCATTTCATCCTTTTGTTGAAGATTATTTCTACCATAAGACAAAGGGGGTATTCTATTGTTAGTCACATTGTTTTACATTGCAACACAATTTTTTTTGAAACTTTTGTTGGTTTGTTGAAAAATGATTTAAAATTTTTGTGAAGGTTGAAATTATATATGCATGTTCAATACTATAGTTCATTTGATGTTATTAGAGGTTTAGATGACAATCCTAATTGCTTGTTGGGTGATCATTTGGGTTATCACCTTATTAATTGAATCGTGACACCTTTCAAAGTGTAAAATCAACACACAATTTTAGAATTGTTGCACCATAGGAAACATTGAAAGGGCCAATTTATAAATTATTATTTTGAAATAAATTTTCCAAAAAGTATTGCCATGTGCTTCATGTGTTTATTGCATATGTAGCTTAGGTTTGAGGGTGAAGCAAACATTGAACAATTGTTTCACAAAATTGAATTAAAGATAAGCCAATTACATAAATTGACAACTACAACATAAGATTGAAAGTTTTAACAATGTATTGAAGGCTAGGAGAGATCTAAAAACACATTTTACATTTATTTGAAGATTTTATGTTAACTTACCTTCTTGCCTACCTTCAAGCTAATAGAACATCCTAATGCCATCTAGACTTTCACTTTAAATTTGGTGTTATTTAATTTTTCTTGTTTGAATAAGTGTTGGTTGGTTTTTGTTTTTTCATAATTCATTGGGTAGGTCAATTTTAAAATTCTTGAACCACATAGGGTATCATTTTTATAAAAAATAACCCCATCAATTATAAAGTTCATTATCAAATTAATACCATAATACTTGAACAATCTCAGCACAAATCCATTTTTCTTTTTTGCCAAATTTTTGAAAAAATTATTTGTTACTTGTGTCAAAAATTTAATAAAATTAAAAATCTTCAAGATTTCGATTGGCAAGTTTGAATTACAAACCTTAAAGTCCAAGAACTTAAAAATCCCACAAACTTAAATAAAGAGATTTTATTTATTATTTATACTCATTACTTGTCAAAAAAATTAGAATTAAAAAACCAAGTGCTGAAATTAAGATTTAAATTTAAATTAATTATTCAATAGTTTGTTGCCAAATCCGATCAAGGAGTAGAATACCCTTGGGCACCAAATCACTCAATATTTTGTTGTAACAACCATTTGTTATGGGTATTAGTAAAAGGAATTAAGAACTTGCACTAGTCTTCCAACTTGTGGAGATGTTTGGTTCATATTTTGGTCATTTGTGACAAGTCAATCCAACAAGTGATGATGCTTCCAACCGATCTCACATAAACATTATCAAGATCTCACAAAGTTCATTAAAAACACATGTTACATTTTTGGCACATTGTGTAATATGTGTCATAATTTAATGTTTAATTTTAATTTTAATATAAATATATGTATAGAAGAAGGGTTTATCAATAAACTTTTTTCGTACTTAAAGCATTGTTGTGACAATGACATTACATAAAGACATCATAGTGATAAGGATAGTGAGAAGGGACATGTTGATGAATAAATTTCACTCGGTCTTTACGATGTCATTACAATGTTAACAAACAAGATTTCTTCCACCAAATGAAGGATCAAACAAGATTTCTTGCACCCAATGAAAGATCAAACAAGATTTCTTGCACCCATCGAAAGATCAAACAAGATTTCTTGCACCCATCAAAGGACCAAACAAGATTTCTTGCACCCAACGAAGGACAAACAAGATTTCTTCCACCCAACGAAGGACCAAACAAGATTTCTTCCACCCAATGAAGGATCAAACAAGATTTCTTCCACCCAATGAAGGACCAAAATATGCAAAAGAAAAAATGCAACAATGCTTTATGACACAATAAACATCACATATTGTAATTAATGAAACCACAAATGTACAATATGTCTTTACAATAACATATGTATGAATACACAACACATGAAAAAAATACATGTAAAAATGCATTGTAAGGCATACAAGTGTCATTGGATTGCAAGTTGCTGAAGAGGAGGTTCTTGCCTTTCTTCTTATTTTTGTTGTTGTTGTTGTGAACTTTGCAGCAGGAAGGGAATCCACATGGATCATCACTGAGGTAAGGATTTGATTCCTGTGACAGAAAAAGGGGGGTCAAAGAGAGAGAGAGAGAGAGCTTGAGAATCTGTGAAGCAAGTTTCAGGTTCAACATTCAATCTTTTGAAGCTTTGGAGGAAAGAAAGAGAGACAAACAGTACAGAAAAACTGGCAGCTGCTCAAGCCTCTGTACAAGAGTATTGCAAGCAAAAGCATGCAGGCAAAGAGAAGACAGTGCAAGTGATGTGACAATATCCAAACCCTAACTTCTCTGTGATATCCTTTTTCATGGGTAAAAGGTTTCTTTTCATGGCCACATCATTGCATGAGTAAACTGGAGTTCTTGTCTAATTGAATGAATCGTGGATCAGATGTAATTCATCACTGAATGATATGTGCTGCAGGTGAATACCTGCAGTGCAGATGTGAAGGATTTTGCAAGTATGAAGAAGACAATTGAAGCTGCATGCAGTGAAGCTGGGAATGTGGCGGTGTTGGTGTTGAGCCATGGGGTGTCAGTCACGGGTACCTTTGGAGGACATGAGCATTGAGACCATGGAACATATTCTAGATACTAATCTGATGGGTAACATCCATTCTGTCAAAGCTGCCCTGCCATTCATCACGTCCAGCAAGTCTGCTCCTGCTTCCATTGCAATCTTCTCTTCCCAAGCTGGTCAGGTATGCACTTTGTTCCTCACCCAAAGAGCAAGATGGGTGAGAGACCTCAAAACACGCTCACAGGTATGTATAATCTAGGGCTTGGATTCTGAGACTGCAAATTTCGTGGATGTATAGCCCTGTAAATCAATCCAAATCTACAGAAAATAGATTTTCTCTTTTGAATATTTCTCCATACATGTTTGGCTATAAGTTGGAGTATATGGATATGCCACATAGGTTCTACAACAAGAGCTTATTTCCCATGACATCCACCTTTCCATCCTAATACTGATACTCCTGGCTTCACTGAAGATAAGTCTTATTTTTCTATTGATTTTTTTGTCATGATGAAAAGAGAAATCTGGGGGGGCTGGGGGCATGTTAGTTTCTTCCCTTGTGAATTTTCTTGTGCATATTATTACTCAAGTAGCAATATGTAATGGTGTACAGTAACAACCCAAAACAATGGATTTACAAGTGCAAATGATATTTGGTTTTGTTTCTTGATGGACTAGTTGACATCATGATTGGGTCTTCCTGTTGCTTCTAGAACTGCCACAGAAACACAAGATGCAAAGCATCCTCAGTGTTATTGTAGGGTTTATTCTGACAATCTCATGGAGGGATGGCTTTGGATTGCTTCAAGAGGAGTGATAGGTGTTGTTGTTGGCAGATGAGAAAACCAAGCCAGAGCTGACAAAGAAACTCTCAACATCATCAAAATTGTTGGATTCAATGTCAGTAGCAAGAAGTACACTACATCGTCTAAAGGCAGGGCAGTTCAGCATAAGCTGCAATTTTGAAGGGCTCATGCTTAGCGTCATGGGTGCTGGGATGTCACCTCAGCATTCATTGCCCCTTGCAGTTCTGGAAGTCATGACTACAGAATTCTTCCACATTGTCGCTTTTTTGTGCTAAGGGGCTGGTATGACACCATTCTCTCCTCCACTGCTCAGCAACAACAAAAGCACAAGAAGTAAGTTTCTTGTTCACTATCTAGGGTGTTGTGTTTGAGGAAATGTTCCAAGGACAATCCAGCATGAACTTTGACAGTTGAGAGGCATGCAGAATGGAGAGGCAAAAGGGTTAAGGTTTGCAGGTTGTGACTTGTTGACATGCTCAGTTGGTGGACTAGGGTAGTTGCACAAAAACACATCTGTAGTACCTACTGAATTCACAATCAAATGGGGGTTTTGCAGGAATTGAAAAGAGAGTACAGCAGAGTTTCAGGAAGACCACATTTTGCGAATGTACCTGGGGGGCATATACATATATATCTGCACATTGCTGAAATTCTATTACTCAGAAAGATGGGGTTTTTGGAATGTTGCATGTCTTTAAACAATCACCAATGTCACTTCTTCTTCCTTTGAGGATGCAAAAGAGGATAAATCCTAATCCTGAATTAAACCATCATGGCCCCCTGGGCAAACCTGGAAACCCTAAAAGCCAAGTCTTAGCTGAAACCCACCCACCAAGTTTCAAGCTCTGTGGGGGGCAGTGTTTTGTTTTCCTTTAAATGAAGAACCTCTTGGTGATAGAAACCTTGTTTTTGTTGCAAGAGAATGGAAGGACATGTCCCACCCATTTGAACTTATAAAGAACCAAACAAAAGCAACCCAACCTTTGTGCATGCCCTAGAGCTCCAAGCTCAAAACCCACAAGGAGGAAACAAACACGAGTGCAAAAATTTGAAATTGACCACCAAGGTTACAAGTGACACATATGGATGAAATTGGATGACTCAAATGATGAACCATCATCATACCATATGGTATGGATGAATTTATGTTCCTCAAGTTTATCACATGGATGAAATAGAATTCTAAGAATGAAGATCACAATATAATAAAATTCTTGGGATGACAATACATTAGAGTTTGGTTTATGGGGAGCAAACTTTAGGTTTCATAAGTTGTCATTTTGGGATGATAATTTCAAAAGACAAGGATGCATGTTCAAACCTTTTTCATATCATCACCTTTCAATTGTCACATGTGAAAATTGAATGTTTTGTTCTTCCCAACACATATTTGAATTTGATTTAAATCTTAGCATATTGAATAAAAACACACAATTTTCTTGCAATATGAATATGAGACAACACAGAAACATGAATTGTCTACTTGGGCTTTATGTTGCTCCACACTAACTAGTGACCATTGAACTCACATAAGGTTGGAACATTAGTATATTTTCATTTGTTCCTTGAATCTTATAATACCAAAAAAAAAATTCATGAACATATAGATTTTACATGAAATAATTTCTCGTTCCATCAATTCTAGAACATGGAATTAAATCTTTACATATTGAAAAAAATTGAAATTTTGTGTATCAATTACCCAAGAAAATTCATGAAATCATATAATCTTAAAGAGACTATTTTTTACAAATTAAACTTTTATTCAACATGATGTGACCTTTTGAATTCAAATATGTGTTGGTGACACTTGGGAGGACACAAACACCAAATTTTTGCATGTGACAATTGAAAGTTGATAATAATATGAAAAATCAAACATGAAAGGTTCCAACGTGAAATTGTCAAATTGGAAATCATATGATAGGTTATGCAAATTCTAGCTTTAACATCTCGTTAGAGTTGCAAGATGATTAAAACAATGCAAAACTCAAATTGTTTTACAAGATGAACATATAACACAAGATCAAAATTGTGAAGTGCAACATCAATAAACATGAATATTGAAGAACACACAATTTACACAAGAACATTTATGAGAAATTTGATTACATAATTTTGCAAATTATCAAAACATCATGAACAAATATAAACACACCCAAAAAAAAATTCATCACAAATTTGAGAAAATAATTTCACTATTTGTCAAAACATGATGAGTAAACACAAACACAAAAATTATCATCACAAATTTGATAAAATAATTTCACAAATTGTCAAAACAATATGAATAAACACAAATACGAAAATTGTCATGATAGAATCAAAGGCAGTGCAAAATTGTCGTGAAAACATAAAATTATGAAGAGGAAATATTGTAAACACAACATTGTCATGATATTATAGAAATAATAAATTCATTGATACAATTTTTAAAAATTCATCACATCATGTTAAACACAATTGTCACATCTTATTTTGTGAGTATTGATTGACTTGAGGAGCTTAGAATTACAAATTGAACTATCACCTTACAAATACCCACCTCACAAATTATAGAAAAAAAAAAAAAATCTGAAATTTAAAATCTATATTAATGAAAAATTAATTAATTCATGAAAAATCTATATGATCATGATATTTTATTTTGATATCTTGACATTCAAAGAATCAATGAAAATATATTAATATTGTGACCTTATGTCAATTTAATGTCACCAATAGGTGCAAAGCAATGTGGAGCCCAAATTGATATAATGTGAATGATGAAAAATGTCACATAAATATTGACCAAGAGAAATGTGTACCTAGCAATTTTACTTGGATGAATTTCAACTATTTATAGTAAATTTGAAATGGTCTTCCTTGGATGTTTGCAACTTCTATTGTGGCAAATAATTATATTATATTTTCAGAAATGTTGAAATTTTCATAAAATTCCTTCAAAGGGGGGGGGGAATATGAAAAAAATTAGATACCATAGTGCCTTGACAGCTTGGACACTAATTGTGTTATTTTCAGAAATTCAGAAATTTTGAAAAAACAATTGTTTCAATGAACTTTTTTTTTTGTGAAGGAAAATATTGAAATCTTGAACAATAATTAATTTGTCAAAATGAGTTATTTTGTTTAAAAAATTTAATTATTCAACAAACATGTGTGGAAGTTGCCAATGTAACTATGATAATATTTTTTAATATTAAATTTTTGGAACATGGAATCTTCAAAATAAAATAATTACTTGATGCTAAATTGTTGAACTTGCCATGGTAGTACTACTACAATATAATAATTTTAAAAATTATTTTCCTTCTTGAAACCTTGGGAGAAGAAGAGTTGGTGGATCTTGTTGCCCCCAGTCAATGTTTTCTTTTGGATTTTTGTGATGGAGTTGAAGGAGAAGGTGATCATCTAGAAGAAGAATTTTGCCAAATTTGGTTATAAAACTAGATAGGAAACTTTTTTTAATAAATAAAATTAAACAACCATCTATGTTCTATTCTTGGCTACCTATTGGAAATATCTACTAAAGAAATCTTGCTAGTTTAGGGTTTTCATGAAATTGGCACAATTGGTTCCTTTTTTTTTCCCCATAAAAAATCCAAATCCTTTCTATAGGTTAAAATCACATTTAAGAGCTCAAGATTTTTGTCCTATCTACTTACATAAAATGCTTTTATTAGGTCAACTTGGAAGGAATCATTCTTGATGAGAGAGAGAGAGAGAGTTGGGTTTCCATCCCAAAACTCATTTGCAATAATTTATTTGTTATATTACTTCCTTGTGTACCCCTTTGTTGACATTCATTTCTAAAGTGTGTTTTGTGTGTGGGTGTTGTGTGTTCTCCTCATGCTACAAAAGTGGTGGAGGAGCTTTTTCAAGTTGCCTTTGTATTTTGGACTTAAGAGGAACTATTGATTAGGTACTACATATTCTCTTTTCCTCCTCCTTTTTTGTTTTTGTTGTTGTTGGTGGTGGTGGTTTTAGACCTTGTTTTTACCATGCGCACAATGGTGATGATGATGGGCTCCAAGTAGTTAAAGTTCTTTGTTGTGGGTGAGTGGGTTTTGAGACTTTGGTTTTATAATTGCAAAATGGCGATGTAGGTTTTGGACCTTTGGCTTTACAATGGGTACAATGGTGATGATGATGATGATGATGGGCTCCAAGTAGTTAAGGTTCTTTCTTGTGGGTGGGTGAGTGGGTTTTTGACACTTTGGTTTTTTAGTTGCAAAGGGGTGGTGATGGTGGTGATGATGCATTAGAAAGACATTTCTAGGGTGGTGGTTTTTGTCTGTATGTGAGTTTGCAGGATCTTGTTGTTTTGTGTGATTTGTACTGGTGAGATGGGTGATGGTGATGGCTGGAAGAAAGTAGTGAAGTTCTTTTGTTGTGGGTTGTTGAGATTTTTGTTTTATGGTTGCAAAATGGTGATGACAAACTAGAAAGGAATTTATATAGAGTGGTGTTCTTGTTGTGTTTGTGGTTGCAGGAACTTCTTGTTATGTGGGGTTGGTTGTAAGTGCTGATGTTGATGGGTGATGACTGGTTCAAGAAGTAGTTAAGTTTTTGTTGTGGGTTTTGACATTTTGGTTTTCAGTTGTTGTTGTTGGTTTGGTTTTTTTGTCAGTTTTGTTCTGCTGTTTGTTTTGGGTTACTCAGATTTCTGGTTTGAGGATTTGTGGGGTTGCAAAATCTTTGGTTGTTGTTGGCAAAGGTGAGGAATTTGAGCATTTGAATATTAGGGTTGGGGTTGGCATCAGGAGTTTTGAGGAGTGTTTTCTTGTTTTTTGAGCAAGGTGATCGATTTGCTGACAAAAACAGTGGGAACTTGAAGCTCATGCTACAGGCAAACAGGCTCTAGACCCAGTTGTTGTTCCCACAATGAGTCTGTTTGGGTTGGGCAGGTCTGTCTCTCATCTCATCAGTTTTTTTTGGTGTACTTGTTACTGACCTATGTCTACTTTCCAACAAAGGAAGACAATGCTCCAATGCAATAGAACTATTTAAGTCACAAAGCTCTGAGCTTTGCAACCCAAAATGTGCAAGATAACTTGGGATATTTGTTAGATGAGCAATGTCCCCTTCAACCTCCTTGTCGAAGAAATGTGACTGTCTACACATTAGGAGAAGACTAATTTGGCTACCCTAAATCTATTTCAAAATCTAGAAACCAGACAAGGCTCCAAGCCATTCATACCAGAGTCACCTCCGGAAGTTGCAATTTCTCTTAGATCCATCACAGCACCTTGGGTTCTGCATAGTCCATGGATAACCACCAAGAGTGAATGGAATGAAATGGATCCAAGAGAAGAATAGATTGTGAGAGCACATATACACCCCTGTCATCAACATAGAACGTGCAATTCAGAAATCAGTACAACTTACATTTCAGAAGGTAAAATAGAACTTGTGTTTCAGAACTTAGTTCTGTGGCATAGTTTACAGGCCCCAATTGATGTGTTTTTACACTGTGGCCTGTTGTGGGTATGGAGCAGGAATCAACGCACATTCCGGCCCAAGAAAAGTACGCCCTCTGGGAGCAAGGTATGGACTTTGTCTCTCAATCTTTCCCCACTTTCCTCCATCATGCAATATCATGCATGCAAAGTCATGCAATATCATGCAATATGAGGTGCAAGCAAAGTTCTTAGTGACCCAATTCCTGATACTTCGTTGTTTTAAGGGGACCCATGAAACAGAGCTACTTATGTACATGGGGTCTGAATTATACATGGGAGTCAGTCTACAGGAGTGTGCTCTTTACATGGGTCCATGTTTGCTCTGGTGGTTGGTTGGATTGCAGGGTGCTCAGCTGCGGAAGCACATTGATGCTACCCTAGGAAGTGGCAACTTGAGGGAGGCTGTGCGTCTCCCTCCTGGAGAAGACCTTTTTGAGTGGCTGGCTGTCAACAGTAAAATTCTTCTCCAATTTGTCTTTTTGTTGAGAAAGAGAGAGAGCAATCAAAATCGTGTTAGGACTTATTGACTCATAGATATGTCTTTGGGTGTGGGATGGGTGCAGCGGTAGATTTCTTCAACCAAGTGAATCTGCTCTTTGGAACATTGACAGAGTTCTGCACTCCGGAGAATTGTCCCACTATGTCGGCTGGCCCTAAGTACGTTGTCCCTTTGGTCCTTGAGGTTGGATTTTTCACTACAGCTTTTCAGCAAAGAGAACCTGAAGATGCAACTCTGAATAATTTCTCTGTTGTATTTGTGAATGTTGGCCAGATATGAGTACAGATGGGCTGATGGAGTGCAGATTAAGAAGCCTCTGGAGGTATCAGCACCCAAGTATGTGGAGTACTTGATGGACTGGATTGAAGGACAGCTTGATGATGAGTCCATCTTCCCTCAAAAGCTTGGTAGGAGGGTATACATACCTGCATTGTTGTAAGCATGTGGATTTGGTGAGATTGCTTTATAGAGAATGCAGTGTGGAACTTGATCAGTTTAGTATTTTGCAAGTTGGGTTTGACAATGAAGCTGGTGCAGAAGATGGGTTGTCTTCAAAGTCTGTAATTAGGAACTTGCCAATCTTCAGAGGCTTCTAGATGTGTTTCTTCCATGAAATTGTTTGTTAACAATCTCCTCAATATATTCTTGATGACTTGCGTGGCATTGACAGGTGCTCCGTTCCCGGTTAATTTCCGAGACGTGGTGAAGACAATATTCAAGCGCTTGTTCAGAGTGTATGCACACATCTACCACTCCCACTTTCAGAAGATCGTGAGTTTGAAAGAGGAAGCCCACCTCAATACTTGCTTCAAACACTTCATTCTCTTCACCCATGTACCTTCCCTAACCACTGACCCATTTTACCCTTTTAGCCCCTTTTTCTTCATCCTCTCCCCCCTTTTTAGTGATCTGGTTTTTTGCATCCTATGTGATCTTGGTTTTTGTTCATGAGATTTCCACATTGGCTGGGCAGGTTCTTGTAGGCCATATGGTTGTTGCTAAAGATTTTGCTGAAAATGGTTCCTGCAGGAGTTTTCACTGATTGACAAGAAGGAGCTTGCACCACTACAGGAGCTCATTGAATCAATCTTCGTACCCTACTAACCGATTTCACTCAAATCCACTCCCTATCTGTTTTTATGCTCTCTTTCTTTCAAATCTGCTGATGGGTAGCTGCTTCAAATAATCTCAATCATCTAGCACTCCAAGGAAGGCTATGTTCCTCTGCTGCATTATTGAAAAGTCCACACAAGCAGTGGTATGAGATGGAATGTAATACCGTAACACACTATATACAACCTTTATTAGCTTTGCTGGCATCCCCATATTCTTCTCTATGGGTTTGCACATTAGTGAACCTTTTGTTTTGGTTTCTATAAATTTGGTTTTCAGCCTTAATCCTGGATCCTCCGTATATTTGATAATGGGTACACGGAAGTGATGCTGCAAGTTTCTTCCATTAGTGTTTTGGTGTTTAATTTGTACAATGGCACATGAACATCTGGACAAAATTCCATTGAATTCCAAATGTATAAAAAGCTTTGGGTATTATTCCTTGTTTCAGAAATACATTGGAAATTACTACAATCAGTTCAATTCTGTCGGAGACTAGGGAGTAGAAAGTGCATACTGGAAGAAATTCAGTACACTAATTATAGCAAGGACCATTTGTTATTTGTTTGCTGAATTGTGTTTTGCAAATTATATGCCATGTGCAGTGTCTGAATATGTGTGTGACTTCTAAGATGTTCTGTTTAACAGGTAAAAAGTTCATGCAATGGGTTGTTACAGGAGATGTTGGAACTAGCTGACCAGGGTCTGCACTGTTTAACCTGGCACAGTGGATGTGATGTTGCTCCTGAGTGCACAAGTTCCCCTGAATGCGCAAGTCAGAGGGACAAAGACACAAATGTGTGCTCTTTTCAGAATGAGAACCTGTAGTGTGTAGTATTGAGCTTTGAATATTCAAACTGACTGCTGGATAGGTACACACACAATGCAGACATCATGGTGGTTCTCAGTTCTATACAAAATGGGTTGGCCTTCAAATGATCATCTATTCCAAACTGGTTTTCTCATATTGAACTGATCTTCCAGAATGTGTGTGGAGCAGGATGCCAAAAACTAAGTGTTTTTGGGTGTTTATTTATTCATTACAGAAAAGAAAAACTCAATGGCTGGTAAACTTTTGTCAGTGAACAGGTACCAAAATTTTATGCATTGTCTCTTCCCTTATCTGTAAGAGTCCAAAAAATTGTAAGCTGCCCCGTTCTGATTTCTTGAGAACTGTGATTTCTGTGGGTGTTGAATACGGGTGTGTGCTGACAAGGCCATAAGTTCATCAACTTGAGGGCTGGTGCTCTTGAGCTACGAAAACAGGTGAAAGAAGTCATTGAGTGTTGTTGTCAAACTGCCAACTTGTGGGAGTGATGATGGTGCTGAGGTTTCCAGGTTTTGGCTAGATGGGTAGTAGTAGAGAGGTTCAATATATGTAGAGGGCGAAGAAGATGAGGAACCATATGCAGATTCGTAGGTAGAATCATAATATGTGGGATATGGTCTGTGGGAATGGGAGGATTCATATACAGGCAGTGCATATGGCAGAGAGGTATAGTAACTGGAGTCAGTTGCATCTGGACTATAGGAAGAAGTTCTGTAGGAGTTGAAAGATGTCTCGTACTTGGCTTGAGCATATGAAGCAGCAGGAGTGTATGTGGAGTCCATGGGGTAGTACTTCTTCTCAAAGGGATTCTCAAGATTGAAGAATGAGCTCGGGAAGTGAGAAAATGGAACATGTGAAGATTGGTATGACTGGACTTTTTCCTCCTGTTTGCCTTCACCTTTAGCCTGAGAAGTGTCTTCAGTGACTGGAGCTGCTTCTGCCGCTGGTGTTTCATCTGCAGCCTTCTCTTCAGCTTTTGGTTTTTCCTTCTTTTCCTTCTTTTCCTCTTTTTTCTCTTCAGATGCAGGAGTTTTGGTGGCAGGAGAAGCAGCAGCAGCCATACGTGCCTTCCGTTCGTCTGACAACCAGTCAGCAAATCTGTCCACCAGCATTCAAAAAATGGTTGAATTTGGGCACACTGACTTGCTTGAAGGTGAACAGGTTCCAACAATAGTGGTAGTGGAAAGGGTTTCAGCTTGCTCAAATCCATGGATGTGGTATTGTTCATGCTACCTTACCTGTCAAGTGCATCTCGGTTGGTTCCAGCATTGGGAATGGCAGTAAGCTTCCCAGTTACAAAGTTGCGGTCGGAGACTGGATCATCAAGGATTTGCTTTGCTACAGTAATCAGCTTCTGCATGTTTTCTGGTGCTGAGTTATCTAGTGATGAAACGGATCCTGACAAGTTGTCAGTCTGTGCAAGGCAAGACAAAGCTTAATGCATGTTAGCAAACACACACTCAATTGGGCTGAGAAACAAACTACAGAATAACAAGAACCTACCACCCACACCAGATTCACTAGTGAGAATTTGTGCCTTACACAAAATCAAAAGGATATAGATTGGGTACCTGGATTCGGAGGTAATTGACACCACATTGCTGAGACTGGAACATTGCGGAGATGTTGTAGTCCACCAGATCCGCACTTGCATTATACACACTGCTAATCAAGGGTGCACCACCCTTGTTTACCAGCCACTGTATAACACCCCAATTTGCTGCATCATCTGCAGAGTAGCCCATTTCATGCTGCCCTGTTCCCAGTGACAGCACCAAAAGATCACTGAAGTCCTGTGGAAAAAACACAAAGAGACATCATGACAAAAGGATATCAAAGCTGGGTTAGATACCACCACACATTCACAGCATGAAGAGATGCACACTGACTGTTGTTGTAGGTCCTGTAATTCATTTGAAGACATTTTTTAGACTCTCTTGAAAAGCAAAGTGGACAGATTGTGATTTGTTGCTCTAGGAAGGGTGAAAATACAAACCGAATAAGTCATTCTTTCTGCAGAATCACCACCCGTCTGCACTTCCTTGATTCCTTGTATAATTGACACGTAGGTCTGGTTGGACCCAAAATACCAATTTCTGAGTATGTGAGCTTGAGAATTCTACAAAACTTCAAGTTTGCCATTTTCTGGTTGCACTAGATGATGACAATGATGAAGACCCAGTGTTCAGGGTTCTTCAATCCTCAAAACAAACCCTGAACATTTGGGTCTATCTGAGCACCAAAAGAGAAACAACTATTTTGATACAAAAGCCCAGATGCAAGCTGTATACCTCTCAGATTCTTTGCAATTGATGTACATATATGTATACACTGGCAAGAAAAGCTTTTTGGAAAGAATTGAAGAAAATTAGTCATGAAGAGAAACCCAACTGGGTTGTTGACAGCCACTCCTCCATCAACCATGTTGAACTCCCTTGCACGTGGAGGATCTGCCTTTGTATCCACAAGGGTGAACTGCACAGGAGGCAAGTATGTGGGAGCTGCTGTTGTTGATCGACAAACAAGCTTCATAGGTGCATTGTCAAGTATTTGTTTCTTTGCCTGCTCCCAATGATCAGAACCCCCAACAAGATCCCATCATCATCATCAGAAGAAGGCACTTGAAACACCTAACAACTCTCTGTGTGAACCAAATCCAAATCAACTCTGGACAAACATGTATGGCAAGATTCTGTGACATAAGGGAGGGAGAACTAGTAATGTATATCATCCTCTTCATCACATCTAACCAAACCAAGATCCTCTTGACGGCAAATTGAAGCACCTGGGGACTTTTGTCATCATAAGACCTAGAAGGGTTGGGTCTTAACTGGGGACCTGCCGACCCAGTCGAGGCTGTCTGAATAGCATCATGAGAAGGAGAGACAGTAGTAGTACCTGCCATGAGGAGAAGAAGACTGGTTGCTGGATCTTCAAGTCAAAAGATGGGATGATGATAGAGGTAAGAGCATCAGACAGATGTGGATCACTAGCAAAGTACTCATCCAGCAGCTCATCCAATCCCCTAGCTTTATACTTGGGCCCTGTTAACGATGCAATGCTCTTCCGCAACTGACTAAATGGACCCCTGCAATCAATCAACTGATCATATTCCCCTCAATTGGCACAGCAGAGAAGAATTCTACTGTACCAGTTAAGAAAAAATTCAAGTTGTCAAGTTTCTGATCAACCCAACTCAAAGATGTTGGCTATGAACCCTAAAATCACAAGGTGGAAGTTGGCATTCAATGATGCTTGCTGATGATGGAATTTTCAGAGGGCGTGATAGAGTCTGCAGCGGAGAGAAAAAATTTACTTGGTGGGTGGGAAGATCTTGGCAGCATATTTCTTATAGAAATTGGCGATTTCTTTGGCAGTTAAGAGGGGACGTGTGTGGTCTTCAGTGGAAGGAGTGGTGAGCATAGCTGTGATGAGACCTCCGGTGCTGGTACCTGCAATCAAATCAAAGTAGTCCACCAATCTTCGTTCTGCACCATCCAGTCTCTACTCCCGAACAACAAAACCCCACATACCAACAACAATTGTGTTTCACAGCAGATCCTTGTTGTTTGAGCTTCCTTGAGAAGAAAAAAATCTTGGACAAGAATTTCATGAAAACAAGTCATTGATTCTAAGTCCTTCTCCATGACTATTGGAACTCATCAATGAGCTGCTGCTCCATTACAGCAAAAGCCGAGTACTATGGAACACATTTACCATAGCTTCTTGGAATGCTCAATGGAAAGATTTATGGGAAACCCTAAACTGCTTTGCCTGCAGCTAGCTATATTGAGCTCTCATCATTAGAGGAGCAGCTAAAAGAAGCAATTCATGTGCTACTAGATAACAACAGCTGATGCAAAAAAGGGTATCCTCTAAATTGTTTTCTGGGGTGTGTGTACCTGTAGTCTGCCTTCGAGTTCAGTAAGAATGGTGGCAGGAATAAGGCCTCGCACTCCTCCTCCATCAATACTGAGAATTGTCAGACGCCTTCCTATAGACCCCCTGGGTTTCTCGTGCATGAATCCATGATGCGGCATTGCTGTAGATCACCAGCTTAGCTTGCCTTATTTGCTTGCTTGCTGCAGCTTGGACTGAAGAATGAATTTGTTCAAGAGATTCAGAAATGATGAAAGTACAACAACCCAAAACCCAAAAACAAAACCAAAAACCAAGTAAAGGCTGAAAGCAGCTTGTTGGAGCTTGAGGAGTGTCAGTCAGTCAGTCTCCCAGAACTGCTATTCAGAAGAAAACCAAAAAGCTCAAAAATATCAAAACAAAAACTCTGTTCCCAGCAGAAGCAGTAGAACCATCTTCATTCAGCAAAAACCTGGAAGAACAAGAACAAGAACAAATGCAACAGTTTCCAAGCTCATGGACATTACCACAATTCTTCCTCCTGTGTACCTATTGTGCAAACAACCAAAAAACAAAACAAAACCCCAAAAATTGGAAGAGTTTTGTACTTCAAAAAAACACAGCCGACATAGAAAGAGATTCCACCTTTCCTGGCAAACCAACGTTTTGAGCAAAACTTCTTCTGTTTTTTGAAGTAAAATATTCAGTCTGCATCCAAATGTTTCAACATGCAAAAGATGATAATGAAGAAGAAGAAGAAGAAGAAGAAAATGATGATGATGAAGATGATGATGATGGGTCTTTTCTATTATTTTTAGCTTTTCCATTTCTTCTCCCCAAGCCCTTCGTCTTCTGCTGATGCTGCAGCTTCTTCTCTTTTGCTGTAAAGTGTTGTCAGGATTTGGTGTCAGAACAATTTCTTTTGTGCTCTTTTTCTTCTTCTCTAATTTGCATGATCAAAAAGTTGGCCAGAGTGAAAAACAATGGATGGATGGATGGATGTGAATGGCTGTTGTGGATGGATGTGAATGGATGTTGTGGTGGATGAATGGATGGATGTGGTGGATGTTGTGGATGTGGTGGATGTGGATGGATGTGGCGTATGGATGGATGAATAGAGACCATTTTTTTCCCATTGGGTTTCAATCCACATCCATGATTAGCTCAGTGTTTTTTTTTAAAAAACTACCTACTACTAACAACCCACTAGCCCTTACATTATGTACTGACCAATCTATATACATTTTACTTACCTAGTTAGCCATCTATTATTGTACCAGCTTTACATCATCCATATGAGGACCTATCCTCTTACAAGACAGGTTACCGAGGTGAAACCCAACATCAATTTAATTGGAGTTTCTCATCCACAATTAAGTCACAATAGTCTTTTCCCATGGATGGATGAATGGATAGGTGGATGGATGGATGGATGGATGGATGGATGCCCCCAATGGATGGATGTGAACCTACTACACTCACTCTACTCTACCCAAAATAAAGTTTAGGTCTCCATTGAGAAATTTTTTGCATGCAAGATTTCTAAAGGGGGATAGAAAAGAGCCTGTGGGGGAGAGGCCCAAGGGGTGGAGGGGGGGGGA
>Ga0209208_10002522_pt1 | contig 26298 bp, 14 predicted proteins | sample S1TSphfallax_3_FD_187694 | JGI IMG/M metagenome (GOLD analysis project Ga0209208, IMG submission 187694) | Host-associated microbial communities from peat moss isolated from Minnesota, USA - S1T2_Fd - Sphagnum fallax MG (SPAdes) (version 2) | ecosystem: Host-associated > Plants > Peat moss >...
TAAAAACCAACCATAAAAAAAAAAAAAAAAAACTTTTTTTCAAGTTGTGAAATCCATATCAAATGTTTTAAAACATTTATTAGTACATTATATTACGATGATTGTAATTTTTTTTATTATATAGTTTTTCCCATTGAAGATATAATTGGGTTAAGTGTTGTTATTACCTTTATACATTTAAAAAATGGATTTTCAAAATTAATATAAAAAAATGGTAATATGCTATCAAATAAGGCTTCTAAATCAATGTTTATAGAATTATTGGTTTACTTTTACACAATGATACAATCACCAATCACTTGCATATTAATGGGTTTAATATTTTATTTTATGTTTTGAAACTCAAATTAATTATATGTGATTTTTAGATATTTTCAAAATGAGTGAAATCTTATGTGTTACTACTTATATTATATGTAGTCCCAATTTTCTTTGAAATTGTTTACATTGTACCATGCATCTACCCCAATTATATATATATATATCACTTGGTGGGTAGTAGGCAAAATACTCCTTTCATAGTATATAGAATTCAAATCTACTAATGTATTTGTTTTAATATGAACATGATCTTTGGATCCATAAACATTGTTGACATTATTGGGTTGGCATGGCGTTCCTTGTTTAGAATTGAAAGAATTGAATTTTTCATTATCACTAATGGGAGCACTAACCTTTGGTTTGAAATAATTTTTGGAAACAATTGAAAAATGTGTTATAAAGTTGAGAATAGTAATAATGTCATCTTACAATTATACATGAAAGTGAATAGGAACAACTCAAGTTGAAGGCTTAATCACCTTAGATGAATTAGAAATACATTGTAAGTGTCCCAACAAATTAATATGAATTTTTTTGAGAAGTCATCATTTTTGAAACATTTGTCAAACTTTGATTATTTTGCACATATCATATATCATATTACCTTTTCAGGTTCAGCACCTCAATGTCGAATAATTAATTTAATTTCTAATTCGGGGGTTAAAATTTGAATTTTGAAAATTTCAGCACTTTGTACTAAACTTATTATAACCAATTGCTTATAGAAGAATGGTTTAGCACTTTTTTGGTTAGGTGATTAGCAAGTTAGTGTTGTAAGCCACTTAGAGAGGTACAAGGATCAAACTTGGTTGACTACATGAATTTTTTAATTTTTCGTCATAACTAAACTATTAATATCCAAAAAACTTGGCAAATTAAAAAATAAATTATGCCGAACCTGAAATGGTACTATGGTATCCAGCTTCATTCCCCTCCTTCATTCAACACAATTTATATACATGAAGTTATTTTTGGAGAATTCTTGGTAACATTCTCATGTTTACTTAACAATAAGCTTATTGAGACATGCATTTAAATAACATTCATATAAAACAATCACAAACTTGTTAAAGGAGGTGGTCATCAGATGGAGTTCATCCCATCCACCAGGTTTGTCCAAAGTCTTAAATTAAATTTAAGTCATAATTTATTTATTTTTTGTTTTATGCTTTGGAACAAGCCCTAGGGTTCCCTCATGACCTAATGGAACAACAACTAGCCCTACTGGGCTCACCATGTTCCTGATCGGAATGGGTCTGGAAGGGCTTACTCCATAGTACATTTCTCCCTTCTCTCTACTCTCTTTACACTGGTTGATGTGCTTTCCAAATATGCATCCTTTCCTTCATACATCCATCCACATGTGATGGGAGTAGGGCTGGTATGGTTCCCCTTTTTCTCATTTAAAACTTTGATGGGACATGGTAGGCTACATGACTTTCATTTAATTATTAAAAATGAAACTAAATTATATTTGAGTTTGAACTGTGAGCAAACCAATCCACTGGATGAAACCCTGCCAAACTGGATGGTGTTATGAGTTATCATTCCGGCAAATGAGTTGATATCTGGTTTCACATTGGTCACCCATTCTGTAAGATTCACTACCTTATGTAGGTAAATTGGTAAGAAAATAGGTGGCTACTAGGTAAGTACATAGTTTATAGTTTATTACACAGATAAGGTCTGTTTTTACTACCTATAAACAACCCACTTTCCATTTGTTAGTAGTTAGTAATAGTAACTGAGGTAACCACTATAGTTAGCTAGGGAACTTGAACCCAATGGAAAATTGTTTTCTGTCTGCAGTTACCATCCACCAGAATGTACTTGTGGGGTGCTGGTTCACACATGAGACAAAATTCAAAGAGACACATGTGAAGGACACATGGAAAGGGTAAGAACAACATAATGAACATGTGACAAAACACAAAGGGATGAAATTAAAGAATACAGGACTCTAAACCCTCTTTTTGCTTGGGCTAATGCCAGTGGCAATATTGTAGGGATATATAGATTTCCAGGGCCACCAACATCTCTTCTGTTTTTTTACATTGAAAAACTCTAGGATTTTGTACTACCTTGACAAGTGTGCTAAGTGGGCTGCATCATATAGATTGTTAAAGGACAGTGTCAACTAGAGTACATGACCCACCACCCACTGTCCATTTGGAACCCATTTTGACTCAGTTGTGGATGAACTAGACCTGAAAGGTAGGCGCTGGTTCACTCTGGCAGGGTTATATGGGTCTTCAAAATATGCATAGGGTTGATCCCCTAGGTACCACCTCCTCCTAGGCCCCTTGTTTTGGCAATGTCTCCAATCATGGACTTTACCCATTGTAATGCACAAGGCAAAGGTTTCCGTGAATCTAAACATACATAGGTCACTAGGCATTGAAGGCAAAGAGTTCTTACTCCCAATCCTTAGAAGTGGGAAACATCATACACCTACTTCCTATAAATATATGTAAGACCTCTCCCACTCTTGTAGAGTACGTGTAATATCCTTCTTTCCTTCCTTAGGAGAGACATTGATAGATATAAGGTACTTTTCAAATACATTAGGAAATTTTCTCAAGAGGTTTTGGTGGACAATTTATAGTTTATTCATAAGAACTTCTCCAATGAAAGATTGTATATGACTCTACAAAAGTATTGTGGCGTTGTCAAGGTACAACACAATAAATGCACATCCCAACAAGTAGATGGGACTACAAATAAACTGCAGCATTGTGAAAAATCAAGTTGAGCTTCATCGTTTGGTGGCCAATATTGACATTTGGAGATCGATTTGTAGATATCTTCAACCAACATTAACCATGTTAATTTACCCTTTCATTTCATTTTTAATGCACTTACAAGCATGACAATGCAAGAACCTAATATTACTACAACAACTGTGAAAATGTGAAAAGGAAAAAAAAATGTTATGGAAGAGGATAAACAATTGTGCAAGTTCACATGTTGTAGGATCATGTTGTAGGATCCTATCACGAGGAATGGGTAGAATAATCAAGCATTTTGGGAATGAATTAAGCAACATTACAACAAAAGTTAATTCCAAATTGCAAAGAGTGCCATGTTAAAAACTTGGAGACAAAGTAGGGTTTGATCAAACATGATGTGGCAAAATTTTGTAACAACTATCAAGTTGTCACCTTTAACAAAAGTGACACTTTTAATGAAGATACATTGCAAAAGACATTAGAACTTTACAAGTCAAATCACCCCGAAGGTGCTTCTAGTGAAGATTCATTGTGTCTTTGGTGTCAAATACAATCATATTCATAATGTTTGGAAAAATAGTTTTTAATTGTCTTCCTTGTCCATGTGTTTTTGCAAATGTGAAAGCAATCATTATCTCCATGGTCGGGCCATTTTGACAACCTATGTCCAAAGCTCCACAAAAAATCCAAATCGCCTTTTGTGTGCACAAGTCTTCATGCCTTTTGTGGATAGTCCACAAAGAAACCAAGTTGATATGTGGGTGCAAGTTTCCACCAAATAATAATAATGACATTGGATTCCATTTTGTTGGAGACAATGAACAATTAAAATGTGATGATTATTGGGTTCAAGACCCTTCATACTCTAACAAAAATACAAGGTTCAACTTATGAATATCTATATTACTCATCTAGTGCTTGTTTACACGCCCATCGTTGGAGATGGTTTAACTTTTCAAATTATCAATAATGTTCATATGCATGTTGATCAAGTCATTTTGGCCCATACTTTTTCTTTCTAGGAATTTGATCTTGCATATCTATACTAAACATCCAAAGAAATATAGGAGACAATTTTTTAACAAATTATATGGTTCTATAGTGTTATTCAACCATCGTTAAAATAATGAACACCCTTTTAGATTTACTTATTGGAGGGGACCCAATGCCCAAATAGTACAAAACATATCAAATTAAAACTTTTGTTCCCATTGTGGTAGAGGAAGGCCCATTATTTCCACATGCAACAAATTTTTAGCCTAAATCACATTTCACAACAAGATTAGACTTATTGGAACCCAATCTTCAAATATGTCAAATAAATTAGTGTCTTTAGAGAAATTTGACGTATAAAATTGACATGCACACCAACCCTTCAACAAGAGAAAGCTTGTCATTTGGTCCGCATGATGACATGGAATGCTTAAAGTAGTTCCACAAAATGCTTAGTATGTGGTTTTGCAAAAGAAAATTGAATAAAGCAAAGTAAAATCACATTGCTTTGGCTCGACAAAATGGTTTTGGCCCAACGTTTTTGAACATGATGCTAAGGATGGTAAAATGTACAACAAAGGTTAACATTTATTATTGATTGGTTGATAATCTAATTAGTCCAAGTGGGTAGATATTAGTAATTTCCAAGTTTGTGTTTTATAAATGGGGTTGGAAATAAATAAATAACTAAATTTGGATGTGAGAAATATTTTTGTAGAATCACATAGAGAACATCATTGGTTTGTCAATGCTTTGAAAAATTGTATATTCATAAACCTATCAATCCCAAATCCACATTAGTATTTTTTGGGACCAAGTAATGTACATAGTAAGGGCTAAACGACCATTGTTTAAACTTTCATGGACCTTAAACCATAAAACATAGTCCCCAAGCTTGAAAGACTTTGGATGGTAGTGGTTTTGTGACCACAAAACACTATTCCATCATCACATTCCAATGATCTTAACCATTTCTTGTCAACTTTCATCTATTTTTCCTACTTATGAAGTATATTTAATAACACTTTCATGGAATTGTTGACAACAATATTATTTGATGTGATAGTATGGATGATATATTATGTTGAATGAGTGGATTAAGGTTATATATTGATTGAAATGGTGTGTGGACCATGTGGTGACCTTGTAGGTTGAATGAGAGGTGTATAAAACCATGCTTAAATGTTTATAATACAATCATTTTATTTCTCATTGACCAATTGGTTAACAAGGTTCTAATCACTTTATTGGTGGATTCAATTACATTTAAAGTAATATGTTGTAAAATTAGTATGTTGAAAGAAAAAATGATTCACCAAATAAGTAATCTTTATAAGAAATCGCATTTGTTGAAACCACATTACCCTACAACTAAAACTCAAAAAAAAACTCATATATAACTATTGCACAACTATCCCTTGGGTATTACAACTATTATGCAACTATCCTTTTAGAAATACAATGTATTAATAAATAAATTATCACATCAAAAAATCAATTATTGTATTATAGTTGCAAGTGAGTTGAAAATGGGTCTTCTATATAATATTTACACATTGTACATATATATGTCGTCAACCATGTTTGACTTTTTTAGGAGTTGCATTTTAATTGCATGTGGTTTGACTATTTTAGAACTATTGTAAATGTGTCATTAAAACAACAACTATGTTGCAACTAATGTATAATGTACATACATGCGATCATGCCACATGTCCATATCTCCACCACCCATTATGGGATGCATTTGCAATTAATTTTCAATTATGATTCCTATTGATACAATCAATATGGCTACTAGTGCATCACTACTAAAATATTATTATTCAACTATGTTATGATTATAATACAAGTATTTATAACTTAATAAAGATACATATTTATTAGTTATTTATATCTTCATCATATGTTATGGGAACATTACCTCAAGTTCTAGAAAACATCTTTGAAGTGCAAAGGAAAACAAGTAATGAAAAAGTAATAAGATAAATAACCTTTTCCAACTTACAAAATACTTTTAATTTTTTTCTCTTTGGACCCCTCCTACTTTCAAACCTCATAACTTTTTTATTTCTTATTCATTTTAATCGATTTAAAGTGTTATAGGAACACCACTTGAAGTTTTACAAATCATCTTTGAACTTTAATAGCAATAAATCAACATATGAGGATTTTTGTGGGTGTTTGGGAACCGGCCTTTGTAACATTTGGTGGGTTGTTTTTTTGAGTTCTTAACCCCCTTTATTTTGAAGGGCCATAACTTTTTCAATTTTATTCTGATTTTGACAATTTTTAATGCACCATATGCGCCAATATGAGGGGTTCAAGTTTTATTTAAACACAAAAAACAATGGAGCCCTCCCCTTGGATCTAGCATGCTTTGAACACTTAAATGTTATAATTCAATTTAATTACAACTAATAAACAATTAAAAGATTTAACACATATGCTTTGTCTTAGAATTCCCTATTACAAACTATATAAAAAAGGCTTGTTTTCTTATGTTCTCACATTAAAATACATGTGCAATTTTGGAATGAACTTTAAAAAACTTAACCGAAAGGCAAAAAATAAAAATAAAATTTTATGGTTATTTGTTAGCTATGCACATTTAGTCTTGTGTTTTCCTACCTATTTATTTACCTAAATAAATAGGTCCTACTTTTCTACCTACCTATGTAGGTAGGTAGGTATTGAGGTCCTAAGTAGATATGTAAGTATTTAAGTAGGAATTGATTACAATTGGGCAGTGTTCCGTGTCAATTGTCACAACAAACGAACATGCGCACCTAGGTTTTGGTCCAATTTGGGTTTAGTTTCATTTTAAAATTTCTTGGTTTTCTTCCAATTGCGAGCTTTCTTTCCTCCTCCAATTCAAGCGTCAGGCGATCGAGGTCTTCCATTCTTCTTCCGGTCTTCCATTCTTCCTCCATTTTTCCATTGTTTTTAGCACATAAGCCGAATTAGTCTTAATAGAAGAAAGGAAACATGGAGAGCGAAGCAACGAACATGATAATAGAAAATGTGAAAATTAACAAAACAATTTTCATGGAAACCTACACCCACAAGGAGTGGCTATAATTAGTTAAGGAATGCCACAATCATTGTTGAGAGGACATGAAGGAGTTTATTTGTGCTTATTGTCATTACAAAAAAAAACTCAAAGATGAAAATCAATGCACATTAAAAAAAAGGGTGTGACAAAGTTGTGGATTCCAAAGGGGATCTTCTCAAATTGAAGTTGTACCCACCATTAAGAAATGCAATGGAGGGTGTGTATTTTGTGAAAGGTGGAAGCATTTGGAATATAAGGTGAAAGCAAATGCATTGTCAAAACCAAGGAGCATTCGCCCTTCAACTAATAGTTTTTCGACCAGTACAAAAGTATGAACACAAGCGCAAGAAGGAGAAAACCCCACCCTTGGAGATTCGTGACAAAGTTCAAAAGGATTTCATTGTTGTTTGTAAGAAATGCCTCACGAAACGTGGAGGCCAAGTAGTCAAACAAGTTTCAAAGCTAGAAAAGATTTTTGAACGGATCATTTCGTTGGAAATTATCACTAAGACAAATCACAACATGGTGGTATTGGATCACACCTTTTCTATTTGAATTTGCAGCATTGTAATGTTTCTTTAAGTTTTGACGATATTTAATTAATAATTATAAAACAGTCAAAGTATTAATCTAATTTCTAATGTTCAATTTAAAACCAACTTGTATCAATTCATGTGGAACATGTTTCAATATACATCTTTTTCTCTCCGAAATTCTAGAAGTTTTAGACCTTTCTAACAAAAAATCATGTTTCAACATTATATTAGTTCCATGTTTCAACAATCTATCATTCCATTTTTCAACATTCTATCAGTTCCAAAGAAACATGTTATGATACTAGTAGGTCAGTTTATGTTTTGGTGGCAAATTACAAAATTCCTCAACAACTACCATGTTTCAAAACACGTCTATGGAAATTTCATCCCTCGTTCATGGACACTATCATGTTTTGACTTTCATAGTTGACAAACCTAAAGAAAAATCTGGTGATTTTTAATAGCCATTTTTTTATAGGTATTAATTGGCATGTTTTTGTGGTGTAATATGTTTCATCTTTGAATGCATTCACCTTTCAAGGTTTTTAAATTCAAATCACGATTTGAAGAATGAAGAATCAAAACCGACAGATGTTTAGATAAAGCCTTGCCATCAAGAAATCTAGATACCAATCCAAAGGAGTTATATGCCCCAAAATCAACTCCCAAAAAACCAAAAAGAGACTGTGGGGACAAGAAGAAAAAAAAGAGATCTTAACATGGTGTTATGTGAAAACAAGGCTTGGTGAAAGGTTAATATAATGTTTTAGGAACTCTTGAAACATAAACCAATGTTTGTTGGGAAAAACATAAAACACTTGGAATTTGGCATCTATTGTAGTGCAATCTTTTTTAATGGGACTAGAAAGCACAAAATAAATAAATAATTGCAAAGAATTTGGGTACCTTTGTTTGGGATCCAAACTTCAACATTATTTCCTATTGCACATTCGGAAAGTTCATGGAAGGAAACAAAATGGTATTCAATTACTCTTACTATATTAATATATTATAACACATCTGATTTTTATTATATGCATTCACAGTCACATCAATCACTTACTTTAGCTTTCATTCCATATCTATGTTTCAGATACATATGCATGTTTGAAATTTTCCATCATTAGTGTTTCAACATCACTTAAGGTTAAAGATTCATGTCCAATATATTCATTCAAGTTCTCTTTCACATTCACATTCACATTCACATTCTTTCTAGGTTTCTTTTATTCTTTTCCATTATTAAGTTATTAGTAGGTGCCATCATAGATACTTCATGGCCCCAAAACATAGCCACTCCATGTATTCTAAAACATGGCAACAACATGTTTCTATCACTCCACCAATACCCTAAAACATGCCTATAGCATGTTTCAACAAAGTTGGTTAAATAACCTAAAATGTTGATTTAAGTAACATGTTAATCATTTTATTTTCTTCATTTTTTGTATGTTTCTTATGTAGGCTATGTTTATGTTAATACATTCTGCACTATTGGGTCGAATGCAAGCTAAACATGGATATGAGGTTACTACTACAATCTCTTAAACAATGGACCTTTGGGAAGTTGGCAACACACAATCATTGGTTAATTCCCTGCATGAGTTTTTGGAGTATCAAAAACGCCTACAATGGTTCAATGAGGCGGAGAACAAACACAAGGATTTATTAAGACAACAAAGGCTTGGCTTTGTTGCTAAATGCATCAAGGAGTTTGATATGGCGAAAAAAAATGGGGCTATAAAGTGGATTGGAATCTTTTATGGCATATTGTTAGTAATGACAAATTCTTACTTACGATAGAGAGACCTAAGCTACCTTGGTCGCATTCTTTTAAAGAAACTAAAGTAATTGTAAGTAACCTTTTGCAAATGAAAACATTTTTTAGGAGTGTTCCTTGGGAAATTCGGTTGGTAATTTTTTTTTTCAGCACTTGTTTGACAATGATGTTAATTATGCTTGCCCACTCCAAGGTGCTAATAGTGCATCCATTTAAAAAATTAAGATGGGGGAACATCATTTAGCCTAGTGGAAAATCAATGATATTTTAAAGCACAATGGTCATCTTTGTTTCAAGGGACAAAAAATTCGGGAGGATATTTGTGATGAGGATATAAAAGGCTGCGTACCAAAGGTTCATGTCACCATCGGATAATCTATCAAAAATGTCATTATTTTTTGTTGTTGTACAAATTAGGGCAGTAGAAAATATGGTGCGCAAGGATATTGCATTATTCCAAGAAATTTGGAACAAATTTGGGAGCAAATTTGGGAACAAGGGGAAGCTTCACTTATAAACATAAGGAGATATCTTTGATGTCATGAGGACATAGACATGGGATGGATAAATGTGCATTGGGGTGTGCCACAAGCTCCATATGTTTCAACAAGTCTCCCCCACCAAGGTGCATTTACCCTGGACAAGGTGCTAAAACAAAAACGTGTTTCCTTATTCCCAATTCAACTAACAATTAAAGGGTGCTCCAACAATGTTATCCTTGGAAGCATCGTCCAACTTCGTGGCCACTAGCTAGGGAATCTAGGTTTGTGAAAGAAATGAATCAGAAAGTTTTGACAAGGAATAGGTCAAAAACCAAGAAGCCCACATCATAGAAACATCTAAAATAAAATGTCACCTAGAGGACGTGAAAGCAAATGCAGATCTGGTAGATGCAAATACCTTGAAACAAGTCTCACCTACAAATCTTCATGTTTCGAAAATCACACCTCAAGTTTTAGGGATCACTAACAATGTTTTATAGGTGAGATTGCAACTTTTGAAGGTTTTGGAAGTTCAAGCCTCAGAAGCTCAAGTTGTTTCAAAAGTTCAAAATTTTAAACCTCAAGTTTTGGACATCAAAATTCCGAAGGTCCAAGTTTCAGAGATTCACATTTCGGATATCAAACTTTCAAAAGTTCACATTTAGGATGTCTAGGTTTTGGATATCAAGTTTTAAATATCCAAGTTCACGTTATGGTTCTTTAAGAAACGGTTGCCATCCATGTTTTAGAACACCCAATTACAAATGTGAATGAAACCATCAAAGCTCCTCGAGATCTTAACACTAGCAATGATAAACTCAAATAATTTGGCAGGTCAATTCTTAATGTTTTGAGTTAGACCCAAACATAATTTCAATGCATGTTTCAGGCATAGATGACCTTGATCATGTTTCAAAGAACTATCTTTGTTATGCTGAAGTTTGGGTCATAGTAATGACATTCTTCATTTTGCACTTTAAAATTCGCGAATTTACATGGTAAAGCACCTTGTCAAAACATTCTTCAACGCGAATGTTTACCAAATGTTCACCGGTTGATCTATAAAATTCGTTAAAATTCGTGCTTCTTTGGGCTTCCATAACATTCCCGCACCAAGAATGTCATAACTATGGTTTGGGTTGAGGTCACAACCACTCGTGCATCAAATGATTTCCATGTTTCACATGTCAATATAGACTTTGGCCTAGTCCAAGAAATGGATGTCAAAGTTCAAGTTAGATAGTTAATTCCTTTTCTCCGAAAATTTCAGCAATACATGATCTCAATTATGTTTCGGCAAAACAACATGGCGATTATGTTTCGAAAATGAACATGGGAATCAAACAAAATCCCATGCCATTAGTGCCATCAGAACCCCATCAAATTGGTGTCTCCCCTCCAAAGGAAATAAAACATGGGAATATACCATGATCAAATGCATCTATTGATGAAAATACGATCATTGATCCAATAGTGAATGCAATGACGTCGATTGAAGCTATGTTTCACATTCTTCAACGAGGACCTAATGAAAGTACCCCGAGTTTTGAAACACCTGATTAGGATATTAGGAACATTTCAAAGGAAATAGATGTTGCAACAAAGAAATCTTGAACACAAAAGTGGAAAGAACCAAAGGTAAACCCAAGAAAACAAAGGTTGATGTTAAAGTTGTAGGGAAAGAAGTTGTGAAAAAAAGGACTAAAGTTGTAGGGAGTACTTCAAGTTCTAAAAGGTGAAGTTTCACTACCACCCTCGAAAGAAAAACTTTATATTATGCTAGAGGCTACACCTAAAAATGATTAGTGACTTGTTCGCTTCATGAAAGCTAAATGGCATGTTCTTAACTCAACTATGCCTTTCTTGATAAGATTTTTATTTATTTATAGATTACTTGAGCATTTCAAAATTGTAAGGTATGATCATTTTTCTACTTGAACCTAGAAACGTAGAAACACAAATAAACAAAAACATAAATCCTTTATTTTAGATACATGGATATTTTAGATATTTTGGATACATACTGAAACATGAAAGATGATAAATATTGAGGACTCGAATAATAATTTATATACGCATATCTATAGGGCGGAAGCATCTACTAAAGATGAGTTTTACAACTATGTGTTATTTTTTAATGGTGATATAAAGAGGGATATTCATCTTTGGCTAGAGGACAATGATTTCAAAGCATTATTATATTAATAAGGGGAATTGTGGGGCATAATATTGGACTTTTATTTACAGTTTATGTTACAATTGGAGAAACTTGCTATTTGAAAATGTTACTATATTGTACACGATTGGATTGTGCTAGTATTGGAACTTTTGTGCACAAACGAAGGCAATACAAGAGAAAAGTTCCCCAATGGGGTGTTAAAAACCTCCATAATATGAACAAGTTGGAGGACATTTTGGTGCTTCCATACAATGAGTGCAACCACTAGTCTCTTTTCATTTTAGAGCGCCATCACACATTACACTTTGATTATATTCTTGGATATCACAATACCTAGTAGGCAAATCAATTTGTGAAGTGTGTAACACTTGGGTGGTCTTACCAAAGGCATATTGCACAATTTTAATGAGCGTGCAGTTATTAGCATCAAGCCAATTATACATGTCCCATTGCCCCACAAAATGGAACATGGGAATGTGGATACTTATTTGTATAATATTTTTGTCAATACTTGGACAAGTGTGGTGATAAAAAACATTGTCTTGGTGTGGAAATGAATCTCGAAACTTGCTACCATCATATTCTCATGGCTATCTCAAATTTGTTCTGACATTATATTCTACTTGCACATGGTTTAACCTTTGGGACTAAAACATAATGCATGTCTCTAGATTTCTATGTTTCAATGGGATTTGTGGCTTTTGTGTTTGTAATTTTTTTAGTAGACTACATGTTTCAAGTTTATGTTTATTTCATGTTATAATATAAAGTCTATGTTTTTTTGTCAGACCATGTTTTAATATCCATGTTCTAATATTAAGTGTTTGTTTTTGTATTGAGTCCATCTTTTAGGTCAAGGGGATGTTTCAGTTCATCGTTTATTGTTTAGGGTTTATTTTTTGTTTTTAAGGTTATATGTTTCTATGTCTTTCTATTTCATTATTTCCATCTATTAAAAATACATTCATCCAAAAATTCCATCATCTTTTCGCAAGTTTTATGTTTCATGTCTTCAAATTTTAACACATGTCACATTTTCATTGGTTCTATTTCTTTTATGTTTTACATTCATGGGTTTATGTTTCTGAAATTTTTTTGTTCTCTTTCTTGTAAATTGATTGGAGGCACCTCAAGTGAGGCACCTTCAAGCAAAAGTGCTAAAAGAATTGCAATAAGAATTAACCCGCCCAAGCCCAAGTTGCATGCCCCCTTATTTATCGCCTTGGAAGAAAATTTGATTTTGATGATGACATTGCTATTATTTCAAAAACAACATTAAGGAGAATAAACTTTGTGCTATAAGATGTGGGGGCGAATAATATTAGTGGAGAAATGTTGCAGAACCCACCCAGAGAAAAAAAAGACCAAGATTAGTGTACAAAAAAACCACATGTAGAGGACATAAAAAATAAAATTGTACAAAATAGATCCCAAGTAGCAGCCCCAAGAAAAAAGGGATAAGAAATAATCTCAAAACCAACAAATGCCATGTTAAGGAAACATCATGTAAAATAGGTTCAAAAAAATGTGAAATATCATTATTTGGGTTCAAAACCCAAACTACAAAATAATAATGTTGTTGTATATCATATTTATTGTTTATTTCAAGTTATTGAAACATATTTTTCATGTTTTTAGCAAACTATTAAACATCTATCTTTGACGATGAATAGATTATGAAATGTTGTGTTTGATCCATGATTAAATAGTGTTACTTCCATAGATAAATAGATTATACATGTTTCAGGGACTAAATTTCAATAGCTTAAGTTTTGGGGACAACATTTCTTTCCTATTTTTCGGTTAATTTAAGTTCTAATTTATTTTAGATAGTTTGAATGCAAAACATACATTATTTTTAGAAGACACATATTATATTTCACGTTGTTTCATAATACTGGAAATCTCAAAACTTAAGTTATAATTTCATTTTTCATTTCAGGAATGCTTGTGAATTTGTTATGTTTTTGGTTTTAATTTCGGGAGTGCCTATGAATTTATTATGTTTCGACTTTTTTAAATTTCCATGATTTTTCTATGTTTTGACTAATTTGTTATGTTTCTATGAATTTTCTATGTTTTTATGATTTTTTTATGTCATTGAAAATTATGTGTTGGTGAATTTCTTGTGTTACTTATGTTCCAAATAAGCAGTTTTGAATGTGCGGCTTCCAAAGGTTTTTGTTTCTTGATGGCCAACACATAGTCAAGTTACTTACATTTTCATGTATAGACATTAATAGTATTGGATTTATTTTTTTAATTTTAGGAAATCTTGGAGTTTTGGTTTAGGTTTTGGTTTAAGTTTCAAAATTGCTTACAAATTTGTTAGGATTTCCCTATGTTTTGACAACTTTCTTAAGTTTCTATGAAATTAATATGTTTTTTGTAAAAACTTTATGTTTCGAAAATTTAAGTTTTGTTGAATTTCTTATGTTTTGGAAAACTTATCTTTCAATGTCCTACTTTCAAGGGTTTTTGTTCATGGTATCTAACACATGGTCATGTTTTGAATGTTTTTGTGTCTAGATGTCAAGGTGTTGTTAAGGCTAAAGTGCATTATATTTCATGCTAGTGACGGCCAAAAATTAGCTTTCACAAAACCTAAAAGAACCCTAATCTATCAAGCACATGTCCCCAAATACATTTGATGAACATTTATGAAGACATTTATGGTTCATTTGATAGGGGGTGGGGGTGAACAAATGTGGGAGTGTAATGGTTAACTTGTGTCTCATTTGTCACTTTCATGTTGTTGTTTTCTAGTTATGAGTTGCACTTTCGATGGTCTTCGATAAGCTTCCAACTGGAGAAACATGGGATTTTCCATCAAGGATATATTTGGATTTGAATACACATCATTTGTAAGGGATTTAGCGTACATGGCAACATTTGCATCTCAAAGTTTTCACACGTAGGGACTTGATATGGACTATTGATTTTAGATTTGGTGCTCACAAAATGGAAACAACATACATCCATTCAAATTAAGTGCAAGACTTTATCGATGGAAAAGAACAATGCAACAACGCAAGTTGTAAGTTCACATGTTGACAATTGTGAAAAAATGAAAGAGGGAAATTGTTTTATCCACATTGGGATAGAATGCTCCAAGCTTCGAATATTGAACATAGATTGACCTTTTTTGTTTTGGAGTCTTTTTTTTTTAAATCCCATTTTCTTATGCAACATTAAATTTCGCAACAATTTGAGTTTTTTTGAATTGTTGACTTGTAGATGCAATTGCAATTTTGGCCCAAAAGATAGGACAAAAAATTTATTGGCACTAATAGAGGACATGGGTTTTAAAAAGAAGCCTTTTGATAAGGGAGGTAAAACAATCCGGAAAGGAAAATCAAAAGCTTGCGTTACAATTGAAAGTAACAAAGGGTCCGAGAAGAAAGACTACCAATGTGATTTACCATCAAAACATTATATCTTCTCCCTTCAATTTCAGATATATGTTACTACGAAAATAAGCACATCAATGCAACAAGAGATCTTTGCTATGGGACATCCTCTAGGGGGACAAAGCTACATTTTTTGCACATGTTTCCGCAACTTTAAAGGACTTTGTACTTGACAATTTGCGATTGGGGCTTTCTATTTCACAAGTGATGGCAAAGCATCTTTAAAATGTGTAGGAACTTGTAGAGATCGACAAGAACCTAACCAAGGACACATTTTCTATGTGAACAACACATACGAAACATAGCCGAAAAGTAGTGAATGAAACATATAAGAAAAATGAGGATGATGTCAAGAGTGTTCAAATGTGGGCTTGAAAGAACCCAAACATTTTGTTTTATTATTAAGAGACTTGGTCTAAAGTTGGTGGAAAGCTATCAAGAAGTAATAGTCCCGTTCACAATCAAAATTCAAACTCCTTGGTAGGGAACAATGATGCAATAATATGGTCATCAAAGTGCAATTGCAATCAATGTAACCTTTGGAAGAAATGAAAACAAGGTAAATTATCTCATTGTAACTTAGATTGTAAAGCCTAGCAAACCTCTAAAATATGATGAAAGATGATCGTTATTTGTTGACACATGCTAAAAGCTACTTATGTGATTAGTAGTTTCCATTGTGCACATTGATGGTGTTTGACAAGTTGAAGAACGGTTGTTTGGTTGCATACATGATCACATCTTGGAGTAAGTAAAACAACATGTCCAAATGGATGGATGCTATCAATCGAAAGATGCAAGAATCGAAACAGACTAAGAACCAAATGCCTACATTGTAGATGATGTTAATATAATGTGAAAATCAATAGTTTAATGCATCATTTTAATTCTTTTATCATTCCATGTAACCTGGGTGCACAATATTTGATTAAAATCTATGTTTCAAAAGGAGAATTTTTTATGTTTCAAAATGACTTAGACATGGATATGTTTCAAGATGAAATTAGATCATGTTTCAGAGATTGATTCATTGTGTGGTCCCTAACTTTAAGTTCCTTCAATGGTTTATGTTTTGAGTGGGTTTCATTGGTCAAATTATGTTTCAATGGTTTATATTTTGAGTGGGTTTTTGTGGTCAAACTAAGTTTCAATGGTTTATGTTTCAATGGATTATCACTATGAGAAAATATAGGGTTCTACAACTGGGTTTTCCAGTTGCAACGGACATTTGCAACTCATGGTATTTATACAACCTTGAGTGCTAACATACAAATTGCAACAATTGCAACAAACACCCTATATTGTATACAATATCATATATATGGTGCAATTCACATATAACTATATGCAACTTCTTTGCAACTAATCTCCATGTCAGATTTCACACACATTCCAATGTGACTAATGAAATGCCAATGTGGTTTTCATCCATTTGTCGATGGATGACATGCGGAAAATCCCTTTTGCAACTTATTTACAACATTACAACTAGTTTGACAAATATAATCTCTAATTATTTCATTCATCCATTTGATGAATAACTTTTGTTATTATATTTTATAACTTATTTACAACTATTTTACAATTGATTCAACAAATTTTTTTTTTCATCATTTCATTAATCCATTTGATGTGAATGGATTCTATCCCAATCTTTTGCAACTTATTTACAACTATGTTATAACTAATCTAATGAATATATATTTTATTTATTTCACTCATCCATTTGAACAATGAATGTTGTTCCTATCCTTTGTAACTAACTTATAACTAAAGATTTAGTCCTTAATTGCAACTAGGTGTTTAAGTTTGGGTTTCAAAATAATTGTATGGTAGTTGACTTTAGTAGTACTAAACAACTAAATTGCAACTTACAATACAATTATACAAACTTCACACAACTATTGTCATGTGTCCTAATTATAATAGATAATGTTGAATTGCATTGGACATCATTATTTATAAACATGAAATGGATTTGAAACTTTAAATAGATTTACATTCCATGTTGAAGAATACAATACAAAAAAACCTTTTAAAATGTTTCTATCAAAAGATAATTTAACTGTGAATCTAAATATAATGCCCAAACTATTTATAATAAACATTTTTCTCTATCTAAACAAAAGGTCAGATCATAAAATTGATGACCCACAAAAATCAAATATTGTCATTTAAAACATTATGTTTCATAAATGAATCTTTTATTTTATTTTTGTGAAATGGAGCTTGAACCATGCAATTTTTTCAATCCACCTTATCTACTTGAAATTTATCATGTTATGATATTTAGTTCCACATGTGAAATGAAATCAGTAGCATGTCATTTGTAATGTTAAATTTTCTTAAATAATCCCTTCAACTTGAATAAAACTAGTTTACAACTATACTACCACTAACATGTAACTTATTTGTCACTAAAATGCACCATATGTAGAACATTGATATACACTAAACTATAATTTATACAATTGCAAATAGAATCAAATATCATGCTTACAATCAGCTAAATTACAATTTCAAATACTTTTGAAAGAATTTACATTGTATACATAATTTTGATGTTGATGGATTGAAACATAATGAAAGTTCGGCCCTAGAGCATAAAAACAACAAAAGTCATCACAAATGTTGAAGCATAAAACAAGACATATGTAACATGATTATCATTCAAAGATCACCTTTCATAAATCTCTCATCATCATAAGTTAAATTAAAATTGTACAATCAACTTCTAAATAAAATGGAATATATTTTCACATCATTTTTTTTAATATATGCAAATAAACAAAATACCAAGAATCACAAACCTTCAACATCCAAAAATAAAAGTAAGAACCTTCAACATTTAAGAATAAGAGCAAGAACCTTCAACATCCAAGAACAAAAGCAAAAACCTTTAATATCCAAAAGTAAAAACAAAAACTTTCAACATTTAAAACCAAAAGTAAGAACTTTAAACATTCAAGAGTAAGAGCAATAACTTTAAACATCAAAAAGTAAAAGTAAGAACCTTCAACGTCCAAAAGTATGAGCAAGAACCTTCAACATTCAAAAGTAAGAGTACAAATTTTTAACTTAAAAAAAAGTAAAAACAAGAACCTTCAACCTCTAATATGAACAAAAATAAAAGCCTTCAATATCCAAATTATTTAGATAAATAATAAAACTTATAACAACATTTTGGTTTTAGGTTTAAACTAAACAAAAATGTATATATATGTGTGTGTGTGTGTGTGTGTGTGTGTTATAACACATGATATGAAAATTGCATCACCAAAAGAATAGGAAATACACAAAATGTTTGAATATAAAAATATTTAACAAAATAATCATCTTAAATTTCTTGACAATAAACATAAGTGTATGAAGGTCGTTGATGTATTGGGGCATATCTATTTATATACTGCCATGTGTCACTTGCTTAAGAGTTTCTTGCCCAAATTTCAGATATTTAAATTTCAAAATTTAAATTGAAATAAAATTGCATATTAGTTACAAACAAGTTGAAATGTCATATATATTGGACGGTGGAAATGTATACACATGACATGATCATATGTGTTATTCAGGGTTGTATGTTTGTTGCAAAATAGTCATTGATTAGTAACTAAATCTATTTTAATTGTGATGTAATTGTTACATGCGACTAAAATGCAATTTGTCAACAAAGTCAAACATGGTTGATTGTAACTGTACATATAATGCATACATTGTATTGTATAAATATATATCCTGCAGCTAATTTGTAACTACAATACAACTCTTTGATTTTCTAATGTGGCATTTTATTTATCAATTTGTTGTATTTCTATGGGATAGTCAAAATGAAATTGTATATTAATTGTTTTGGAGCTCTAGTTGTAAGGTAGTTTAGTTGCCACACACACAATTTTTCATAATGTATATCATGCATTTCAAGCCAAAACTTGGATGGACTTAACGTGGTGTGCACATAGTGACCTTATTGAATTAAACACAATTTATTTTGAGACAATTGGTTATGATTCGAAGATTATTATATCATGTTCCTTGTTTGATTATAGGAAAATATGGCCAAACACAAAAAAAATTTTGCGCCTTTGGCATGTAAGAAGAGTTTGGTAAAGAAAACATGCATTAAAATCAAGGATGTGGTTGTTCATGCAGAGGTTTTAAAGATTATGGGGCATATCATGCATGATACACTACAACCCAATGGAAAAATTCCTTTGGACTTTGCAAAAGAAGAGTTGTTAAAGCTTATGGAAACGATTCCAAATGCTCAATCATTTTGGTCATATGTTATTTTAGAGTGGGTGCCAAAATGTGAAATGTGGGTGATGGGGAATCAAAATCTCACATACACCGGCCATGATACTAATGTTGCCATCGAAAGCTACCATGCAAACCTGAAAGCAATATTGATAGTTACGAAGTCATGAATTTGTGGAAGATGGGTGGATTGGTGCATCCACCAACTATTGGGAGATGTTTTATCACATTATTGATATCAAAGTTTGAAAAAGAATTGGGGGTTTGTCCCAAATAGGAAGTAGGAATGATTTATTGTTAATGTTGTTCTTCATGCAAGGGACATCCCAAATAGTTGTGTGACTTTTCTAGAGGACAATGGTGGATATGCAATTGTTGCCTTTTTGAAACATGAAGATGTGAATTACAAAGTCTACAACCCATAATCTAAGTGGGCCTACTATGAATGTTTCTAGTCACAAAGGGGAAACATACGTAAACATAAAATTAAAGTACATTAATGTTCCTTCACCTTGATCTAGCAAAAGGAATAATTGCACGTTACTACAGCTCACTGAGTGTAATTTTGAACGGTGGGTTGAGTAGCATGTTCAGTCCTTGCCCAATTTTCATGCCTTGTTTGTAGCAAACACCAAGAACAAGTCTAGTTCCATAAAGGATCGAAAACCTTGCGAAGAATATTTGTGATCTCATTTTCAAACTAATTTCGAACACTAGTGAAAACAATATGTTCATGCAACATCTATTGGTTGATTTGAAGCAAATAGCTGGAATGCAATAAATAGTTTTATAATAATTACAAAATGGGTTTGTGCACTTGATATAAGCAATGAAATTCTAGCAATTGAATGATGTTCACATGATGTATTTAAAATGCCTACGCAATTTCCTTACCCATAGTGATGCAACTCAAAAAATTAAATCTAAAAGGAAACTAAACCTAGACTTTGTGACTTGAAATTTAAATGCTTCGTGATTCAACATGTTTCAGATTCAAATGAAGATTTATGTTTCTAAACAAGCTTTTAACTAGTTGTTACAAAAACCAAACTTAATGTTTTTACAACTCAATTAACAAGTTTCAAAAAAATTAAATGCATCTTGCAAGTGCATATTTGTCTTTTATGGATAGTAATGTCATTTCAAGATGTTTCTAACTCTACGTTTCTAAATGTGTTTTTAAAAGTTTTTTAGTCTATGTTTTTATAAGTCATGTTCTTCACATGATTTTCTTAGCATTTTGTCTCTTGTGTGGGGCATATCTATGTTGCAACCACAATGAGCTCTACAAGGTCTCATTTTCTAACTTCATAACAAGTTCTTAAACTCAAAAGTGCATGTTTCAAATGATCATGTTCCTATGCAAATTCCTTTTCCTTTCATCCTTTATGTTTTTATCATGTTTCGTTGTTTTTTAGTAATAAGTTTAGTTTCAATAAACATGTTTCTAAGATATTTTCCAACCCTATTGTCCACAACATATTAAATTCCATCAATTATAAACAATGTTCCTATAATACTACAGACAAACAATGTCATGTATAAAAACGTGGTGGCTGAATACTAGTGTTATTTATTATTGAACATTTAGTAGATTTTTGGTGATCTTTAAGTTTCTATCGCGTTTTTTAGGAGATTTTCAAAACCCCTAATCGACAACAATGTGTCGTGCATTCCTAACATTATTGTAAGTTTCAAAATTTATGTTTCATAAGATGCCTCTCAACTCAAGGTCTATAGCGAAGACTCACTGGTTCCAAGAGGTTGTGGTTTAAAATTATTGTATAGAAGCATGATCCCAATATGGTTTTGGAGAGTAATGTTTCTATTTTTATCTATTTTTTTGTCATGTTTCATGGGTTTGATATTTCTATAGTTTCGAAAAATATGTTTTTATCATGTTTCCCACATGTTCCATACAAGTTTGTTATAGGCTTGTTATAGGTTTTTGTCCATATTTCTTTCATGTTTTTCCATGTTTCTTTAATGTTTATTCATGTTTATGTCATCTATATCATAGGTTCCTTTTTCAACTATGTATAAGAAATTTTTACAATATTTTTTTTCATGTTTCCAATATTTTGATGTTTTGTAATTCATTAAACATGTTTATGATAAAGTTTTTACCATGTTTTAGAGGTTTTGAAACATGTTTATTAAAAAAAAATTCATATTCCAAGGGTATGTTCCACATGATTTTTCGAATCAACATAATCACTGTTGTAACCAAGTTGAAATATTTCACCCAATGTAGTTGGATGTTCAAGGGTAATTTGAAGTTAACCTTCAAATTATCCAGGAACACCCAATTGCCATGGGAAGAACACCACAATGGGATAACAAAATGTCGTTCAACAAAAATGTGTCTGAAATAATGGCGAACAAATAGTACATGGATGTTTCCAAGCAATGTATGGAATACCACATCATTTCTTTCAAACATCCACATGCCTTTTATCAATCACTGTAAAGTCTTTCCAATACAATCAATCAAAACTATAAACATAACAAATGTATTTGAAAATTACCATTCAATTAGATAATCGAAACATGTGTATAAAAATAGAAAACATGGCTTGAACCCTAAAGCAAACGAGATGTGAAAATTACATTGTTGTTAACATGTTTCAGAGGTTTTGAAACATGTTTATTAGATTATTTTGTCATATTGCATGAACATGTTCTAGATGACTTTTGAATCAATACATCATAGTTGCTAATGTAACCAAGTTGTAAAACGTCACCCAATGTCTTGGATGTTCAAGGGTAAGTTGAGGTTAACCCTTGAATTGTCTAGGAACACGCAAGCGTTAAGGGAGGAGTCTTATAATAGGATAACAAGGCTTCATTCACCAAAAACATATATGAAATAATGGTCAACAAATGGCAATTGGATGTTTGAGGGCAATCTATTGGATAGACCATAACATTTCCTTCAAACATCCATTTGTCTTTCGTCAATCACTATAAAGTCTTTCTGATAGAAAACCATAAATTTAACAATCTATGTACAAAAAGCTATTACAAGTGGATTGTTATAAAAAAGTGTTTACAAAAACAAAAAAAACAAAAACCCAAACAAGCAAGAAATGAACAAGTAGAAAAAAAAAAAGGATAAAAACAAAAAACAAAAAAATGCAAACCCAAACAAACAACACGAGAAATGAAAACACAATAGAAGCAGTAAACCCATCCTCTTTGTGAACAAATATTTAGTATGCAACTTCTCAACCTTTGACACAACATGTGTCAATCACTAAAAACAAATATCCACTTGCAAACATCAAGAAGCCTCAATGGGGTTAAATAAAACATGTTACTAGTTCCTAAAACTATTCATGCACAACACTATTGTGCTTTGAATGGAAAAATGAAAGTGAAAAAAGCCGTGGATAAGAGCAAGATGAGCGATCTAGTGTGGGTGAAAAGACAAAGCTTACTTAGCATTGTCATGAACTCTTTTATGTTATTAAAACCCTAACTAAATCTTTAGCGGGGGAGCATTGATGAAGACATCGGAGTTCAACAAAAAAAATACATGACGATGGTGCAGTTGAAAAAAGGTCTAAAGTGTCGTGGATGGGATCACATGGGGAACATGGAAGAAGGGCAGTTGGGGCTGAAGCATAGCTCCTGAAATGTTACATGTTTCGATGGGATATGTTTCTTGGGCTCAGACTGCCCGAACATCAAAACGCCCGCTAGGCCGCGCCACTGAAACTTGACATGTTTTGGTGGGTGTTAGGTTTTGAGGCTCATGTTTTGTGGTTTGTGGTTTCTGACCGGCTGAAACAAATGCCATGCTGCCACTGAAACATGACACGTTTCCGTGCCAGTTTGCTCTAGGGCCCTCGATGCCTGTGTGTGGAAGCTCATGCCGGGCTGCCTCGAAGTGAGCGATGCATTTACGACTTGTCACTGAAATAACTACAGGGATAGATAAGATGTACCTGCTGTGTCCACACCCTGAATACCAAAAGAATCCAATCCAATCTAAACAGTCTAAACACTTTCACCAAAGAAACCGGTTCACCTAATGTGAAACTGGTTCTAATAAGGTAGAACTTCCAAAAGTTGGAGCCAATGCTGTAGTCCCTGTCCCTGTGGGAGCAGGGCGCAACAAATGGGGTTGAAATTTTTGTACGAAGAACATGGGCGGCCAGTCTTCAATTCTAATGGAGGAATAGTGCATGGGTTGGTCTTCAACTCTGTCATGAAATACTTTGATTACATGTGAAATAGGAGAAAAGCATCATCCTTGGACCAATGTTTCTGCAGCAGCTGACACCAGACTAATTTTCCCACCAAATGGAATGCTTGTCAAGTAGAGGCCTGTTGTGTAGCTGTCAAATTTTCAAGCTCCTCTGAGGAAGCAATCTTGGTTCATCTTCAGTGACCCAGGGCATGATTGGATATACTGATTGAATAGAAGGAAAGAAGAAGGCCACAAATAAGAGCATTTATAGTATATGCCATTGTTGGGCAGTTATCAGAAACAGGCAACAGACTCTTCCCTTATCAGGATGGTTCTTAGGGTTCACAACCATGGTTCCTTGAAAGAATCAGAATGACCTTCTTAAATTTGCCTGTGTAAATTTGAGGCACCTCCCACCAGGAACGCCTTGAACTTCAAGTTCTTAAATTGAAGTAACAGGTACTTTCCATTTTGTAAGACCCCTAAAATTTAAAAGGTTCATTGTGATTGAGCAAGGAACTCTTTTGGGTCTTCCTGGATTTAACCTAAAGCCTATTGCCCTTGGTCAGGCTCATTCAGGAAAACCCTCAAAGGAATTCCTTTCAGTGTTGGGGGCGGTTCTCAGGAATTGGGTGAGAATAGTTTTGATTTTCAAGACGATTTTCACCCTGAATCTCGCTGGTTATCACTAGAGCTCATAATTGGGTTAAAAATTGGGCACCTTGGTTCTCATTAAGCTAAGAACTAGTCAGCTTGAGGATCTGACAGCTTTTCTTTGTTGAAAAAGTGATACTAGGGTAAGATAATGGGACCCTACCGGTTCTGGTTCTCAGCCTTATGCATAATAAAAAATAAAAAGTATGGTCAAGTGACTGTTTTATTTTGAATTTTTTACAAGGGGCATAGGGTATCCAATGTTCTATACCTTTTTAGAAGTTTCCTAAGAAATTGCTTCTTTTAGAAGTTAGATTTATGGTCCCTTGAAAGTAAAGGATCAACAAGTCGAAAAAGAATATCTTACAACACTTGAAAAGTGATAATCAAAGAGCCAAACATTTTTTAATGTTACTCTATTACCTTTGACACTCAAAGATGATTTGTAAAGCATAACTTAGTGCTCCCACAGCACTTTAAATCGCTTACAACAAACAAAAAATGAGAAAATCATGAACTGTAGAAATAAGAAAAGTCTAAGAGAAAAAAACACATTTCTTCCCCTATACAAAAGAAACAATTTCCCATGTATAATCAGAGTTCTCAACAATTTCTAAATAAATCAAAAAACTGCCTGGCCTTTTTAGGGTTTTGAAATAATCAGAAATGATGGTTCTTTGATTCTGATTTTTTCCTTTCACTGAAACAACTGAAATTGCTGGTTCTCTGATTCTGAAATATTAAAGTAAAAGGAATCCATTGGTTATTAACAAAATCAAACACTTGCCCAACACTTGATATATAGGCACAGCACTTCATATATGATCCCAGCACAAGAACACCCAAACATAACAGATTTCTTTTTTGTTGTTCGCCTTGCCTACCAAGGCAAGGATATTGTGTTTACATTCATTATAGAATATAGTAGCTTTAGGGATTTTGGCCCCTAGGTACTAGATCTATTTTTATATGAGGATTTTTTGAAAGATGATATTTTGGCTAGTGTTGAAACTTGAGATTAGTTATAGAGTTATAAGATCTTCAAGGATTTTGGTTTCTTTCAGAGGATTTTTTGAAGACTATATTTTTGCATGGTGATATATTTGAGTTTTCATAATTCTTCTTTTGCCTTAAGATACTTTTTAATGTAAATGGCAATGCCACAGTGTGACAGGCCCCTTGTTAATACCATCAATTCCTCATAATATTCTGTTACAGTGAGCTGTCGACTGGGGATGATGACTCCACTAATGACCTCCAGTTCCTCTTCTTTAAAAAGTAATTTCTTTACTCTGATTGTCCGCAACTAGGCTAGAGAGGTTTCAGTAGTGTGAGGCCAGAACACTGACATGAGCACCGCAACATGAATGAGTTGGTGAACATCTAATCCTCACTTAGAACTTAGAGACATGAGGACTGAGAATCAGCTTATACACCTCTTTGATTCTACTAAAGAGATTGTCAGGCATTGTTGTAGACCATTATTTTGATGTTATTGTCAACTGTTGGTGTGACCCAGGTCAATTTGAACATGATTTTAATGTTTTATAAAAAATAAATTTGTTGGTTTGTTTATTTGTTGGTTTGGAGTTTATCTCCATGAGGTCATCTTTGTAGAGTCTCATCTTTAGCATTTCAAACCATACACACACTACACAGCTGCAACTGGAGTCCCTTATCACATTCATAATGAGGTCCAAGAATCAATTG
>Ga0209208_10002523_pt1 | contig 26292 bp, 14 predicted proteins | sample S1TSphfallax_3_FD_187694 | JGI IMG/M metagenome (GOLD analysis project Ga0209208, IMG submission 187694) | Host-associated microbial communities from peat moss isolated from Minnesota, USA - S1T2_Fd - Sphagnum fallax MG (SPAdes) (version 2) | ecosystem: Host-associated > Plants > Peat moss >...
CCCTCACCTCTGTCATGAACAGCAGTGACTAACTGCCATGACTCCCCACTGACTTCATCACCTCCTGACAGCCACTGTTGATGAGTATATGATACTCTACCCAGATTTTGGCAAATAAGAACACGAATCTTTATCCTGAGTTTGTATCACATTTCAGGATGCCAAAAGGAGACTCATTTGTAAGGTATGCTAATAAAATAGTCTGCCATTCTGGGGCATGGATATGGTGACATACTTGGAGGTAGGACCAAGGACTCAGATAGAGTTGGAGTTGGGAGAATTCTCTTCTGCCCAAGTTTCCCAGCATCCAGCCCCACTTTTGAAAGGGAATGTGCCATTGGATCCTTCATCACACTCACAGGGCTTGGTCCTGGCAAGGCAACTTCCAAACCAAAACAAAAACAGTATTAGAACATTTCTCCCAATGTGAAAACAGCTTAGCTCATGCAACTGACTATGTTCTTTGCCACACCATTCACTAATGTACTTTGAACCATGACAGCAACTGTCTTATATTGTCCCAAATATTGTTTGCAAGTATGTTCCATCAGGCAGTTTTAACTTACTTGGAGGTGGGACCAGATGGCCCTGGGTTCCAAAATAATAGACTTGTTCATAGTGATGAAGGATCCCCATGTAGTATTTGCGCAAAACATATGCAGCACTGCTGGTTGTATGAGGAAAATTGAAGGCAGCTGTAAGCTCTTTCCATTTTCTGTCCTTGATTACCTGCAATGAGAGCCACAACTCAATGCCTAGTCCACATTAAAAATGAACATGTGAAACAACTGAGGTTTTAGCCACCACCATGATCAATGTTCCAAAAACACCCCACAATTGCTCTGTTGCACAGCCATATCAGCAAACCAATGGGCAATCTGGCACAATCATCCAACCTAGAAGGAAGAGACTAAAGAAAAAAAACCTGCTGGGAGCCACCCCTTGATGTGACTTCAGAATAGAGAAAGTGCAAGTCAAGGGGCTTGCCTCCTATTTTTGGTATCCTGCACCACCCATAAAGAGCACATCACCCTGACCTATAATCACAGGAGACACAAGAAAAAGAGATTGCTGAATGCAAAAACTGGTCTGTTGAGTATCTGCAGATAGCAGAATGAACATAACACCATTAAACATAAAGCCTATCTTTAGGACATAAACTGACTGATTAGCTTATGGAATGTTATGCACCTCCCTAACAAATGGAAATACAAAACAATGGACGTTGGATGCCTCTGTGAACATAAAACTTGCAGGCCAGTCATGCAGTTATCATCATTCCTCTTTCATCACTATAAACCACTATGTCAGTCTCCGACCAACAAAAGGCCACTACACACATGCAACAACACAAATGGAGCACTGAGTGCAACATTCTATAAGGACAGAAAATAACAAAAAGTTTCCAAATTCCTAATTGTAGAATCTCCATGGTTTCTGAGCCATACTCACCCTTCAAGACTATCTCGGAAGCTCTGAGGCTCTTGAGGCTTTCCCTTTCTCCACTTCTTTCTGCACTATTCCAGAATTTGCAGTCAATAGTGACTCAAGTAAAACAGGAAAAGTCAAAATGTAGAAAGAGACATTCAATACACCTCAATACTAGATATAACAGCGATTGAGTTTTACTTAACATAAGCAACATGCTCATCATTCCACATGAATTAAATGTGCTGACTTGTGCAACTATTGCAAAAGAGATATTTGCCACAGGGACTCAAGTCATCAAGTGCAAGGTAGTTGGACACAACACACCATGGAATCAGCTAAGAGACCTACACCAGAGCATTTTCTAGTTCACTCACACCAACATGTGTCTCACTCACATAAGAACCACTTGAAATTTCCAGTTGAGAGAGACTGGCTTCCAATCAGAAATGTCATCTTTAAGTTTCAGGTCATGTAACATAAGCAAGTTGTAACCCCGGAAGAGCTTGAAAATGTCTAGGTTGAGGAGCACATAACTATACAAGAAAAAATGCCACCATCCATAACCCTAAAACCTGAACCCTAAACCAGGAAAGAGATGCTGACTCTCTCCTTGGTAGGTTTTTTCACCGAAGCACAATGCACCCTGGTATTACGGCACATTCTGACCTCTCACTCTTGCCAACAACTGGAACAGAATGTAGTAGATGCGCCCATAGGGGAGGGACAAGGTTTGGAGTATTGGAATACAGAGAAAAGACGGCCAATTGATCACGCTCCATAGAGTTTTAAAAAAAATTCTCTGTAGGAGAAAAGATAACTTACATGAGCAGTTTGGTGCCAAGAGCGGTGTGGAATTTGTCGAGAGTGTCCAAGAAGAGCTCCTTGCTGGCCACCACTTCTTCATGCCTGGCCAACGGCGCGGGGTAAAGGGCGCTTAATGGCACAGTGTTATCCACAACACCTCCTAGCATCATCGCGCTACCTAACTCGCCTGGAGAAGAAGCAGCCATAATAGCCGCACCATCACCACCATTCTGCTCCGGATGCAGACCTTCCTGAAATACTTCTTGGTCTTCTCCTCCTGCGGAGGCCACTGACAGCTCCGCCTGCATTGCAGCTCTCCTCAGCCCCGCAAGCACAAAGAACAGTTTCCAGGTCTCGCAATAACAACTGCGTACGCTCGCGCAATGGCCTCTCCTTCCGCGCGTGTGTACGTATTGGTCGTGTGCGGAGGGAGAGCTCAGCAAAGCAGAGTGAGCGCCAGAACGAGCGCCAAACCCTAGGGAGTTTCGCGTCCACTTACGCGAGAGAGGCGAGTTTTGGGGGCCCGGGTGGAATGAACCGGACCTGAACAATAAGCGGAACTTGGGTTTGGTTCCACTTTAACGTGTCCTAATTTGGTTGTTTGGGGCTTAATCAATTTTGTGATGAGTTGCTCAAGTGCTGATCATACATAAGAATATTTAGCCAAATTTGGCGACATTCTTAAGCAAACTTTCATGTTGTAGGCAGTTGTGGCCATTTTTTGGACAAGTTTTTAGATTTTTTTTAAAAATCAGGGAACTTTTAATAAAAAAACGAAGAATTTGTAACATAATATTCCTTTTAAAAATATGTTTGACAGATGAGAATTTGCCACCAAAAAAAAAATCACTGGAACTTTGGGGTGGCTATAAACACAGGTCTGAAAAACATATTTTATGTGAAGTTGCTTCTAGAAGTATGGGTACCAAGTTCTTTATTATTTATTAATGGTGCAATTTTTTTAATTTTCTTTTTGGGAAGATGAAAGTGGGCCATTCTTACGGAATTGATTGTGATCTTCAACAAGGAGAGTCAACATCCCAAAAAATGAAATTGGTGCATTTGACCATCTAGAGATATTATTCAAAAAGTTTTAAGGAGTACAAGAGGAGCGGTGATTTTTTATTATTTTTTTGTGGTGAATTTTTGCCATTTTGCTTAAAAAGAAGATTCCTGAGCAACATGGTCCAGGGAACTTTTTGAAATTTTTTAATTTTAAATCTCACATTTTGAGGAAGAAAGTTATGAAATTGCCAAGATTTTTCAAGGAGGATTTAGGCATATTTCAAGCTTTCTTCTTTTCAAATTAGCTAATAGGTTCTAGTGGTTCCATATTTGGCTAAATCCTCTTGTGACTGATTGGCACTTTTGGAGCAACATGGGAAAATTGAAAAACAAAAAAACACTGAAGTGAAGGGTTCTGAAATGCAATATTTGTTCAATAGAATTACTTTCATAATTTTTGTCATAAGGCAAAATTAGTTGAATATGGAAACTTCAAAGCCTCCTTCTGCAAAGAAACTACCCGAGGACCCTTTCAGGTTCAGCAATAATTAAATTATTTTTGAAGAAATGTTGAATTTTTGAAAAAAATAAAAATATTCATCACCCAATTGCCAAACCTGGAAAAGTTACTATGGCACCAAATAGCAACAAATCTTCCATTTTCAAAGGTTAAGAAAATTACTCACAATATTAAAAGTATCAGTTCATGTATTCTTTCAAATTGCAACAAAATGTAATAATTAAAACTCTCTAATCAAGAGTGCACTTGCAAAGGTTTCCTAATCACAGATTTTGTATTCTTCTTCATTCTTGTCATTATCAAGTAAAAATAAGTATTTGTTTATAGGTGTAAGGGTCGCTCCCACTCCCAAAGAGTAGGCATAAGATCGCTTCTCTTTTCTAAAGGACCCTGGCATTCACGGATATGAAGTGCACTAGAAGTACACTTAGAGATTTTTCGCATGTCTTTTAAGATGATTCAAAAGAGTTTTGTTCACATGTTTCAAGTTTGATAGCAATGAACTATTAAAATTCTTAACTTGTTAGGGGCAGATCCACTCATACCTCCTATTTGTGCATGTAGTAATGTTTTTCACATCCATCATGGTGTACAATCATTTGTTTCCCAATCAGACATTGAGTAGACGTGCGCAAGAATATGATATGCATTCGTGCAGAGGGAGATGATTTTGATGGTCCTCGCATATTTATCCCACATTAAGCAAATGGCATTGTGTCATGGCTTTCTTACATGGTGCTACAGATTGCAAAGTTTTGTGGAATGTAGAACATGATATAGAGACAAAATTGCAGAGACTTTTAACAGCAACACTCACTGGATTATAAATCCTATCAAAACAGTGATTTTATCTTTTGAGCTTGCACCAAATCTCACATCCAAAGAGAATAAACAAAAAACCCAAGGTCATCAAATTTACCAAACACACAGTTCCAATAAAGTGTTTTAGAACTATGGAGCATCATACTGAAATTAGGATTAGCTCAGAAGAAGCCAACATGAGTATACAAAGTAGTCAATACTAGTGGGGTATATTCATCTGTGCCAACTCCTTCATCATGCAGAGGAGACTGTTAAGCACAGCCCACAATGGATCAGCTTCCAAAACCAACAACAAATCTCTTCAACTACAATTCACAGATCATCTTGGCTAGATGGTGTGAATTTCTGCACTTGATCAAGATCCTTGGAGTAGAATGGCTTTGTCTGCTCTGCATGCCCTGCAATAATATGTTTCCCTCCCCATTTGCTTTGCATTAGAACTGTCAAGTTTTGAATCAGATATAGAGTCTAACAGGCAGTAATATAATTAACCCTAATATCACCAGAGTAGGAATCAATTATTCGACAGGATCAAATCTTCTCTGAACATGAACTTGGATTCTGAAGGAAGAAGAAGATGGGTGTGTGTGTAACAGACATTGTACAACATGACCTGAAAGAGATGGAACCAAATCAGCCTGATGGTGGCTTCATGAAAAGCTAGCAATAATATCATGTAGTTGATGGGTGTGAGTCAATATGATACCTGGTCCACTCTTACAAGGTCTGCTGGCTTTGCCCAACTTCTCTCTGGGTGTCTTTTGCAGAGAGGGGGTTCCCTTCTCTACCCCTTCCTTGTTGAGGATCCGTTGCATGGCTTGGTCATTCATATTGGGTCCTGACATTCTGGCACTCCTTTTAGTGGCACTTCCGGCAAGCTTCTGGACACCAAAAATACAGACTCACGTGTATTATATTCTTGCTCACTTTGTATTGCTAACTTTGATCAGCTTCTTTAGAAAGTTAGAATGTCAGGGCAGAGCGACTATTCGGCTATATGAAGATCTGTGGTGAGAGAAGACGAGGGAGAAAATCAGAAGCTCCTCTGCATATCTTATGGCAAGTGGCTATGCCTAAATTGTACACTTTTGATACCAGAGGTGGAGCCACATGGTGCACATTTGGGTTACCAATTTGTACTACTGGTGTTGCATGCACCGCCTTCCCTGTGATTAAACAACTCCCTCCTTGTCTGCACCAGTGTTGGCCTGTTATTGATTTTTTTTCATAACTGCCGGGTAGGTTTTTTTTTTAAATTTTTTTTTAAATTTAATAAAATTGGGTGCCAGTTAGGTTATCATATCAAAAAAACGGGTGCTGGTGACTAGGATATCAATAGTTTTGGATAGTAAACATGTGTTAGGCATATTAAGGGTAGGTTATCAAATAACCAGTTGATAATCATTGGTTATCTTGTCGATTATAAGGTTTTTTACAAAATTAAAATCAAAATTAGTTTTTGCTATTTTGGTTTTTAATCATAAAAATGTTTAGTGTTTTAGGGTTCATAACCTACCTAGATGATAACTAAGTCAAATCCAGGGAGGTTATTAGATTGGAAAATTCAATACTGGGTGATTAGTTTATTAGCTGGTTATTAAAAAAAATCAATAACCGGCTAGTAAGTGATTAATAACCTACCTGATAATCGAGCTGTGATAGCTGGGTCAAAACTCAATAACTGGCAAACACTGACTGGTCTGCAATCTGCACCTTGTCTAAGTGGTGACCTGAACAACTAGGCTTGCTGTTGCAACTTAGCAGAGACTTGGCAGCGGTTGAAAAGTGGACAATTTAAACAACTACAACTGGTCTTAGTCCATGGTTTCTCCAAGACATATGGCAAAGCACAATTTATTCAAGCAGGCGGGGCACTGATTCAGCAGCTGCTTTGTCCTGATTCTGTAGGCCAAGTTGCCAGTCAGTCGGAACCCTGACAATCAGGGAGTTTTCCTGGCTTGAAACCGTGCTAGAGAGTGGTCCAGCTAGGGTCAATGCCGGTTCCCACCAACTCCATGGGCGATGGTATTGACATTCAGGGAGTTCTCCCAGCTTTAACTGCACTAAAGAGCGGGCCATCTAGGGCCGCTTCTGGCTCCTAGCAAGTCCAGGGGTGCCTATGGGCATAATAGGAGTTGGAATTGGCCCTAGTGATCTCACTCTCTAGTGTTAAGGTAGTGAATCCAAATAAATCTAGGCATTTGTATAGAATTTGCCTAGGTGGTCAATTCAGCCACAACCCAGGCTAGATCAGTCTGAGTAGGCCAAAGCAGCCACTCAAGCAGATTGGCCACAATTCAAGGGTCTAAAAACCAGCCTGAAAAGCCAAGCTTGACTTTAACGCACTATGAAACAAACCCAGTATAGGAACACAATGAGGTTGGTGGCAGTATTTTTTTTTTTATATTTTGCAAAATTTCACCACTTTGACAAGAAAAATATGGGCCTGCAACTTCTACAAAGGATGCTTACTTTGGACTAATGGAGTTTCCTGGTCCAAGACTAACCAGTTTCACACCCCTTGCTTCCCATCTGAGTCATGTTCTCTACGCTTAATTCACATTACAAGTGGATCTGACTGCACCAAACCTGGAACTAGCATATGGCTGCCTGTCCCACCTAGGGGCCTTGGGTGAACCATCACCTACATTGCAACCATGGTACAAACCCCAATATCCATATTGCTTCTAATTATCCCATATCATTATAATTATCCCATGCTTCGACTGAATCAGGATTGCTGAGTCCGAATCTAGCATTTCTTGGGTTTAATATGGCCACTAAGAGGCTTCACTCAATAAGGTGAAGGTATTAGGCCTGGTGTAGGTGCTGGTTCAGCCTAGCCCCACATACAGGAGAGCCTGATAAAGTGCCTGAAAAGGACATGGTATACTTTCATTTTAATGTGTAAATATCAGCAATTTTGATCTTAATAACCTGTGAGAATGCTACAAAGTTTACCAGGTGCAAGGAGTACCTATTCACAGATTCAGACTGCAAAACATGTATTGGAATTTTCTGTGTGGGATTATTTTGTGGCCAAGTTTGCCAAAAGTAGACACCACACAACCATACCCCCCCCCAGGTGCTTTACAACATACTACATACCATCTATTCATTGAAAATTATCATGTACAAATTTGACACAAAAGAACATGAATATCTCCATGCAAGGGGGCACACATGCAACAACTATAAATGTTGTTGATCATGTAAGCTCAAGGAAGGACAATTTACAACTTAATTCTACTAAACATTCTTCAAGTCCAAAATTCAAGGTAGAAATGACTTATGTTTGAATTAGATGATCTTTCATGAAAACTATTCAGTAGACTTTTAATTGTTAAATTTGTAGAAACACATAATAAGAGGGACAATGCTCAATATTTAAAAATGTTTTGTTTTGTGTTGATAAAACTAACATCATATATATCCTTTCAAGAGTCATCTGTAAACTTCAAAAATGATTTTTAGAAAACAAGAGGTCACAACTCTACATATCAAAGCTTACAATTGTAAGCATAGTCGTCTATATTGTCTCCTACTAATGTATTGAACTACATATATATTATATAGTTTTGACATTTTCACTCATAGTTTCTCATTTGCAATCTTCATTCATTTTGAACTAGTGTCTCCACCAAGATTGGGATTGATAGCTCTTCTTTTGTGTTTTAAGCACTCTTTTGTACCTCTTTTTTTCCTTTGTGAAATTTGAATACAATTTTAACTCACAAAGTTTATCAAGCATTGCATAATTATGGTCATGTTGTTTTGGCAGTTCATTAGATGATCAAATATTACTAGTTTGTGTTGGTGTTTTTTTAAAATATATTTATTAACAACTTGGTGCACTTGGTTTTTCATTTCAATCTTGGCTTGATATTTTATTGAAATGATAGTGTTTTGTAGATCCCTACATGCAGTGTGGATGAATATCAAATATTTGATATCAAATATTTGATGTGTTTTTTTTTATCTTGCTTTCATTACAAGATTCAACCTTTGATGGGGTTTTTGTTGGTTGTGACAATAAAATTATGGTAGGTGGAAAGAGACCAAATGAAGAGTATCTTGTAATGTAATGAATGCACTTATGAAAACCATTCACACATTAGGAAAAGTAATGTTGTTTTCCTTGGAATTATGTCATGAAAACTTGATGTTGAGGAATTTGTTTTCACTTTTGGAATCAAACAAATTCCTAGGTTTTCTATCCATTAGATGTGTTTGCCTCTTGATAAAAGCTTTATTAAATTGTTAATTCTCATATTTGCTGTATAAACATACTTGAATTGAATTTGTTTGTCAAGTACCTTATTTCAATGAAGTGGTATTGAATTTCCACATGTTTACTTTTTAAATGGTATTTGGGATTTTCACTTAAGGTTAAGTTTATTCAATAATTTCAAAGCCAAACTACTTTAATCCATGTTCTTTACATAGAAATGATAGCCTTTGTGAAAGAACACCTTCAAAATTCAAAATATGAAAGGCTAAAAGTTCTTCTAAACCAAATGTATAAAATTTACATTGCACATATAAATAATAACTTCATAAATTGTGAGCCTTTTTTCTTTTTTATGTATTAACAAAAAAATCTTCATCAATTTTTAGATTGATTGGTGGACATTTATTAAGGAAAACAAAATGCCAACAAAAAAAAAAACATTTGTCCATATAATTTTTTTGAGTTTTGAAGTCATACAAAAAGACTCTTGAAACATCATGAATTTGAATCAAATTTTTCACATGAAATTTTGCAAGTAATGGAGCTTACTACCAAAAAAACATGACAATTCCAATTTCTTTTTCCTCTTGTGATTTTCAAAAATGTAGGGGTATAGGTTTTTAGTAGTGCCTATACACTTTGTGACTTATATGATTGTGTCCTTATCCAAGTAGCCATTTAAAACATTGTTTTAACATCTAGTTGATGCATTTCTAGATTATATTGTATGGCTAGTCTAATTAGCACATTAATGGAATACAATTTGACCATAAGAGAAAGTGTTTCTATGTAGTCAATTCCTTGCATTTACGATAATTCCCTTGTCACTTGCCTAGCCTTGTATTTGTCAATTGTTCCATCATCATTGTTTTAATCTTGAAAACCCACATAGAGGTAATTGAAGTTCTATTGGAAGGGAGAAGGGTCATGAACTTCCACTTGTTAATCTTTTGTAAATAATCTAATCCAACATGGATGGCATCTTGCCATTCTTTAGCATTAGATTTCTATAAGGCTTCTTATATTATGTGTAGAGCCTTTTAAAATATATTTGTTAAATTAGCTTAGTAAACTTCTTTAAATGAAGATTTTTAGTTTGTGTTTTCTTCTTTTTATGGACTCTATTAACATTTTTGTAATTTGAATTTGTTTTTATAAGTTGAGAAGAACTAAGTGGACTTTGTTGTAAATGAAATTTTTCATGTGATATCTTATTATTTGAAGTTACATTTTCTTTAGGCAAGTTTTTTGTATTATCAGAATTAATTGAAAGTTGTGAGAAATTTTCATTGAGGTTACTTCGAAAGAGCTAACCAAATGCTGTGGTATTCCCACTCTTGTGGAATTAATTGTTGGTTTGAATTTATAGAGACCACCCATTTGGAGGCAATGAAAGAATTTGGATTTGTGTTGTTGGAATATTTTAACTTGGAGTTGAAATAGTTCTTTGTTGCCCTTATATTGTTAGGGTTATTTTACAAAGTTAGCACAAAATAACAATTCCTTTTTTTCTTTTTCCTTTCCCTATAGGTGTTTGTTTTTTTGACAATTGTCAAAGTTTTTGTAAAAGATGACATTTCTAGATATGACTATAGTTTTATCATAAAACAATAAGCCTTAGATTTTTCATTATACCCAAGAAAAATGCATTCATGAAAATATGAATTCAATTTTTTTCCTCATGAACAAAACCATGTTCTTTACACCCAAAATTTCTTAAATATGATAAATTTGGTTGTTTTCCATACCATAATTCATAAGGAGTTTTATTTTTAGTCACAACTTTTTTTGGACTTTTTTTTGTTGATAATTTTCTATTAAAGTTGCATCCCTCCAAAACACCTTAGTTATTTTAACATATGATGGCATAATTAAAACAACATTGATTAGAGTTTTCTTTTTTTCTTTTTAATACACCATTTTGTTGGGGTGTATAAGAAGTTGTAAACTTTTTTTTTATGCCTTCCTTTTGATAAAAGTTATTGAATTCATCAAATTTATACTCACCTCCATGGTCAAATGTAAGAGTCTTAATTTTATGATTAGTTTGTTTTTCTACAAAACTTTTGTAGATAGTGGAAAATTTTATCAAATGTTTCAAATTTATGTTTCATGAAATAAATTTAATAATATCTTGAAAAGTTTGTAAATGTAATGAAATATGTGCATCTTTAATGTGTTCTTATTTGTAATGGAGCAAAAATGTCAAAATGTACAAGTTCAAGAAACTCTGTAATTCAATGAATTCTCTCAAGTTGGAAAATTTTATTTTATGTTGTTTCCTTGAATGCAAGGTGTACATAAAATAATTTCTTTCTCACGAAATGTCTTAATGCCTATTGACATACATGGCATTTGATGTAGTCTTCTTTGTTTTATGTTGTTTAATCTTTAATGCCACAAGTTGATTTCACTATAATATATAATGATATGATTTGCTATTAAATCTGGATTAGCATATGTTGTACAACACTGACCTTAGATAAAGCAAACACTAATTTTCACATTGCAATCCTTACTTTTGATTAATTTGTTAATATACATATGCACGATTTAATATGTATGTCTCCACCTTTGTCAAATTATTTAGTTGAAAAAAAGTTCTTTCTTAGTCCAAGGATAGAAAGATCATCAAGGATTTGTTTTTTTAACCCATTAAAGAACATCATAGTGACATCATCTTATCCTTGGATTCTACCTCTAGAATTATTGTCAAGGTAGATTAGTTGATGATTGTTACAAACTTTATAATTTTTCAAGGATCCCTTTCAAAACACATATGCTATGTAGCCTCAATATCTATATGCCAAGTATGATTTGATTCTTCCTTTTCTACCAATACAAAATCATAAATTCTATAAAATTTGTAGCAATGTTAGATTGATTGTTATAATTATTCTAGCTTCATTTTGTATTTGGTGTCTTCATCATATGTCTTAACTTTTTAAAATTGTCACAACATTTGACTTGGGTTCACAACTAAGGTTGGGACATGAAAAAAGATGAAGGCCAAGAAAGTGTCTTGCGACTCAAGGACACTTTTATGCAAAGAGTGAGAAAGTGAGAAAGATGTGAATCATCATATGATGAATGAATGAAAAAATCATTTGATGCACTCATAAGTGGAAATCACTTGTGACTTGGAGTTTAAAGATTTGGGACGAAAATATACATTGGTGGCAAATTTTGTGCAAATTGGGAGTTTTTTATACCATAATTTGAAAGCTCTTGAAATGTAAATATTAAAAGTGAATTTTCATTTTCCATTGGAAAATTTGAAGTGTAGGCTATATGGTCAAAAGGACCATGAGTTAAATTGACAATTTGATTCCTAAATATTAAAAAAAAAGAAATAGGTAGAAATGACCTTTGATTGAAACATACAACATGGTGTTGGAAAGATTTTGTTGAAGGCTACAACTTTTTTCTTTCAACCTCCTCAATTGAAGTCCATATGAAAAAAATATGAATTCACAAAATTGTGGGATTCATAATTTGGGAATCCTTGGAATTTTGGCCATTTCAATGTGACCTCCATTGCGATTACATTATAATATATATTTTAAGGAGGGTATTTGCTTCCTTCCAAGTTTTAGCCATATGGCTGTAGTGAGTCCAAAGCAAGTTTGTGATCCAAAGTTGACCACATTTGCATTAACCATTTAATTGTTTGGCTTGTGTAAGTGATTTGTTTATGAAATGTTCATGATTTTTACATTTTTCTAATCCCATTCCAAATCTCCTGCACACCCTTCTTTTTTGAATGTGAAGAGCTAGGAAGCATACCCCCAAGTTTTCTTTCTTTTTCCCTTCTTTTCACTATTGTCACTTGTAAGTTTATTCCCAATACCTTGGGATGAACTTAGGGGTGTGTCATTTATTTGCATTTTGAATTGAAGTTTTTTTTTGAATTCCTATTAAAACTAGCAAGCTTTTTGTTGTAATTAAGACCATTTTTTCTTATATGAAAGGTTGATGTGTTATTTGAAGTTGGATTTAAAGGGTTTTCATCAAAGTTTTTTCTTGTATTATATTTGTCATTAAAAATTTTAATGTTATGTTTGGTTGTCTTCTTAAAAAACTTATGAACATTTTATAACTAGGAATTTGTGTGTTGTTCATATTAAAACAAGTATAATTTCATCATTTGATACAATGCATTTGTTGCTAAAAAATGTTCCATATGGGCTCAAACTATATGAATGTGTTATGTAGCATGATCATTCCCTTTGATTTTTAATGTATGCAACTTATCCTTTATACGTAATTTGGTCTTTGAGTAAATTGAGATTTAAATAATCCAACTAATTTTGCCCATGGTAAAGCAAATGATTGGATTATGTTATTATCAATGGAATTGTTGATGATTGTCAAAACCAATGCATCTTCATCCTCCCCTATAATATTTTCTTACTTTTCATGTGACAAGTAAAGGAGGAATTCCAATAGGTATTTGTGTTATTGTAGGTGCAATTGGTTTGATTTCTATTCCATCAACTAATGACCATAACTGTTTTGTCTTGAAAATAAGTCTATGCTTCCAAATACTGAAATACAATTTTCCAAACTTTGAAATGGGGTTAAAACACAATTTAAGGAGCCATAAAGGGTGTCAAATGTCAAATTTTGTCAAAGAAAACTAAAGATTTATTTATTTATTTGCCATTTGAAACCATGTTAATCATGGCACATTATTACTTTTTAACATACACGAATGTCAAGAAACTCAAATTAAAAATTGATTTGATCCAATTTTAACTTTTTGGTTTAGTTAAAGACTTTTGAAAGTGAAATTTTTTGTCATTGAAAAATAACATTTTTACAAATGACTCATATAATAGAAGTAAGTGGACAATAAAAAATATGAGATGATAACAACCTATTAGACACACTAAAAAACATTCACAATTTAAAAAATGTAGAAATTTAAAACTTTGAAAATTCAAAATATGTACATTTAAAAATTCAGAATTTAAAAATTTGAATATTGCTATATCACATACATGGGTGTAATGTACATGATGTATTGAATTTTTAAAAAATGTATATTACATTAAATTCAACTTAAAAAAATAAACCTCTTTTGGTATGCTTTTAAATTATCATCATTTTTCAAAATGAAACATAGATTTTGCAAGGAATCTATACATTTTTACAAACTCATATTTATAAAAAAATTATTAAATTTTCTATTTGACTTATTGGGGCAATTTTAATGATTTTTCATAATAAGTTGCAAAAACAAATCATTCAAAAAATCATTCGTATGAAAAAGTTATTTTGTGGGATAAGGACATGCAATCTTAATCTAAAGTAACACTTGTGGCTCTTTTAAATGCATTTTGAACCAATGTGATTTATATTTATTTTCATTTTGATAGCATAGCCAAATTTTCATTTTGGACTACATTAATGTTTGGTTTCATTAATCATGATAACAAACATTTGTTATGGATTTAAAACAAAATCACCTTAAATATGGATGTCACCTTCCACGTGAATATGATTTTTGTTAAATTTTTAATTTACCATACATTTGTCACTCTTTTATTAAAACATAAATTTAGATAAAAATTTGCAAATTCTTCACTTTATTCACAAACATGATGCAAATTATGTGAAATTATATGGTTGAATAAAAACATATATCTATATATATACATTTTTTTTCAATAAAATCTTATAAATATTATTTTCAAACAAATATATTCTAATATTAAATAATATGAAACCAAAATGTCTAATGTCTTTAAAAATTAACTTTGTAACGTAATGGGCTATGATTATATGCAAAAACCATATTGAAAATCTTTCTTAATAATGACATTGTTGAAATTCAAAAACGCACCACCCGAAAAAAGAAATATATAATGACATACAAAAGTTGTCCCCTATAGTTAGTATGCCTTGACACGTCTATAGCTATTAGAGGTCCCAACTTTACATATCAAACATTAGAACTATAGGCACTTGATTGTATGTATTATTTCCCGGTAGTGTATTAAACTATATATATATATATACATATTATATAATATATGACACATACAAGTACAAGTTACATGTACATACCATTATGTGTTGGTTGGACAGTGAGCAGATCATGTGACTCCAACCAAGGCATAATCTTGTAGTTTAGATTTTGATGGCATGGAGGTTGAAGGATCCTTCACAGTATTACTTTCTTGGAGGGGTTTGATGTCTGATCATGTCTCCTTTGATCCAATCCTTCATGATGTAGTGGCTCCTTGAGGGGATGTGATGGGTAGTGCTGCACAAATTGACATCCATCAACTCAATCAGTCCCAACCTGTTAGAATAATAACTCTGCTTATGTGATTAAACTTGAATTACTTGTGTCCTAAATGTTTGGGATTGCATATGTTTAGATCATGATGTAGTTTATTCACACTTATTTCTAGGTTGAATTTCACATACTCTCTGCTGCGATTTCTCCCTTGATTTTGAATCTACTTTTTTAAAGTCTTTATTGCACACAGCTTGTTGTTGCGTATTTATACATTCACTATTTTCGATTTTCCCTGTGTAGGCAGCAAGCACACACGATCCCATACATTAGAAGTAGCGTGATGCAACTTGTTAAATAACTAGTGTGGCAAATGCCGTTGCCCAAGTGTGAACTTGTCCACGTCCTCAACCGATTTTTCCTTCCCCAAAACCTGGTTTTTGGGAATTTATTTGAATTTTCAGCGTCAGAAATCACTTCAAAATCAATATCTCCCACATTTTGAATCCAAATCTTACCAAATAAATTCCATTAAATCCTGCTCCTCGAGACCGTTCCAACAACACCCAAGGCACTTCCAATTCCTGCAAAATTTTCAGCTATGATTTATTTTAACATTCAGTGAAGAAATCATTCAATATTCAAGAACTTTTGCACCGCAAGTTCAAACGCCATGAAACCGAGCCAATGCACCTCCTCCTTCCTTGAGAGCTTTCCAAAGAGACCAAGAACGCGATCTGAAGCATCCCGGTTCAGTGGATCTCATAAGTACAAACAAAATAAACAAACTACCTTCCTTCATAGATAGATATTATAACTTCATGTGCTGATCTTCTTCATTTTGTTAATATTACAAGTCAGCTAGTTGTGTTGATTTAATCTCAGGCAATGGCAGACTTTGAAGGTTCACACATCCGTAACAGAAAGAACTTCTCCACTTATTTTTAGTCACCTTCCCTCGCAGCATTCCCTTTCTACCAAAAACGAACGTTCTGTTCACCAACGATATCAATTTGATTTTCAAAGGACCTTTCATTTAAGTAAGGAACTTTTTTGAGTATCTGCGTGGTTTTGGTTTTTGGGCCTAGCCTCATGCTACCGCCCTCAGCTGAGCTCTCAAACCTAGAAATTCATTACCTTATGCGTTCTATCTTAAGCATCAAGGGATGCCAGACAAGTGACTTCCTTGTCTTTCAAGACGCAGTCAAATTCTCAAATGGATGAAAGCAAAGAAATCCTATGACACTCATCTGCAGTTGCCTCATTCTTTCTTAACAACCTTTTGACAACTCACACGTACCATTCATTTTGCCGACAAATTTTTTGAATTCGTCGAAGTTTGGTTTGCTCATGAGAGATCCATCAAGTCTTAAGTAGGTAAAATAATCTATTTGGTTAGCAGCTGCAACCTGTTGAATCCGTTGGAACGCCGCTTCGTCATACCGAGCCAATGCATTCTCACAAGCTATAGGGACCTCACTATCTCTGACCACTTGCAGCACCTACACACCATAATTCGAATTTCCACGATATCAAACATTTGTCATCGGCAGTTGAATCTTCGAGAGATATTATTCATTCCATTCTCCAGTTGGTTCGAGAAATAAAAGCTGTTCTTTATGTGGTCGCATGTTGTTGGAGATTGGGTCAGCCAAATTGGGTGTCTCACATTCTCAGATGCAATTTCATTTAATTCTTTGTTTTCTGGGCAACCCAATTCTTATGGTTTCCAAGAGTAGTGGCAAGATACTAACTCTCCCTGTTTCTCCAATCAGTTCACAGAGTCCAATTTTAATGTCTGTTCTAACATATCATCTCAAGGTTGAGGATAATTCAAAGGACGCATGTACCTGATCAACAAGGAGTTCAGGTTCGCAAAATGCGTTGGCAGCTTTCTGCTCATCATTCCTCATTTCTGCACATGTGAAAATGAAGGTGGCGCCCAGATCTTTAAGAGTGCCAGCTATGGACTTGTACACAGAAAGACTGTCGGGAACGCCTGTGAAGAGCCCTGCTGTTGCCTCTGCTGCATGGCTTCCTGTACCATACCACCAATGAATCCCTGGAACCTGCATTTAAAATTTTCAATTGCAACAGAGACACGATGAATCAAACCGACCATTATCAATCTACACTTGTGAATGTGTGCAGTTGTGAGTCTTTGATTCCTGGATATCTTATCAGGTTTTGAAGTACCCAGATTGACACCATCAAACACTCAGTTCCTCACTGTTTAACCATGAACATACTAGACGAGGATTTATGAGCAAGGTGTTCAAAAGACCCCTTCTCAATTTACAAGGGAGTTTCAGAGTTGCAATTGGATGCAAAGATAACTGGTCATTTTGGCTGATGAGTTATGTGGCAGGGGCCGATAGAATGAGATAAGAAATGCATCAACTTTGTCACCCCTACATAGTTGTTTTATGCAAATATGTGATCTGCAAAGAGTGAACTTTTCTGTCACTGTAATTTGAGAAGTCACCCAGCAAGAGTTAACCCAATTTCTCCATGGCATCTCACCTTGGTAGCAATTTGGACACCCCTAGGCTTGAAGATTTTATCGGCGATTTCCAACACGTTTCGCCCATGATCAACCAGATTTTTTGAGTACCAGGTAAGAAATGTTTTTCCATAGGTTTCGCTGTAGCATATGCCATTGGTCAAACCTGCCCCTGTTTGGAAAAACTGTGTTTCCTGTGGCCTTGATATATAATTTCCAGCAGTTTGAGGCCCCACGCAGCATGGTATTGTAAAGCCTTGCTCCGCAGCTTCATCCTCCCAACTCTTCCTCATGTACTTGTCATAACACTGCTCACAATTGTGCCCCGTGGACACACATGATTTGAAAAGTTCAACATTTTAGCCAGAGTGAACCAACAACCCATCATGACACCATGTAGGATGGATGGTGTGTGGGTAGGAATTTTTTTTTCATTTATTCCTGTCCCACATCTAAAACCAAATGGTTAACAACATACCAACCAGTGTTCTGCAGTTCTTTACTTTTATAAAGAACCTGAGGTTCCAGTTATAAACAATAATTTAGGACAGTTGCAGTTCCAGTTTCGGTTCCACATGTAGAAATGGAACCAAAAATCTGCTTCCAGGTCTGTTTCTTGGACCCCCACGCCCCCCCTCCCCCCAATTTCTGGTTTCCGTTCTAGTTCCACTTCCGAGACCCGGGTCCTAGTCCAGGTCGCGGCTGGAACTGAAAATTTGGTTTCAGTTTCACACATAATGGAACTGGGAATTCGATTCTGGGTCCAGTTCTTCAAAATATAAAATCTGGGTCTGATTCTGAAACTGTTTTCCAAAATCAGAGCCAATTCCAGTTCGATGTTTAGTTCCAGAGCCCAAACTGCTGGTTCTATATCTCCAAACCAGGTAATTGCCCAACACTGGTATCAACTGTCCACATGCACCTACTTACCCATGGTACTCACCCACTTCGATAGGTCTAAGTTAACTAGGTAGAGGAAGGGGACTCTTCACATCACATGTTCACAATCAGAGTGATGCAATCTGTGTGCATCGACAGTTACTGAAATTTTAGTGCAAAATAGGTTTAGTTGACCTGGAAAATGTACAAGTTCTTGGACACCCCTCTCGAGGATTCTGCAAACAAAACTTTCATGACATTGAGCCAGATGCTGCAGACAACAGAGTGCCACGGGAGACAACCATTTGTAGCCTTCTCGTAAATCTAGTGCAAAACACAAGTAGTGAAAGGATGGCAACTGCTGCAACACTTTTGTGGTGCAACTGTACACGCATTGATAAAAGGTGCCCACTATCAGACACTGCACAAATCCTCTTGAGCATAGGAGTCTTGTCCCATGTGGTTTCTTTGAAACAAAGCTTGATTACACGTAGCAAGATTTACATAGGATGATTCCACTTACCTGAAACTCACCAACACCTGGAAATGGGTCAAATGACCATGGTAATCGGTATGCGGGATATCTCAGCTCACCACAGGGACCAAGCCCAACCTCAATCATGGTGATGATTCCTTTTTGGTCTTGTTTGTCAAAATAATCAACCATATGTGTATTGAATCCATTCATGAAGTTTTCGTACACCTGCCAAGCAATATCTCAACAGCCTCATTCTTCAGACCATGTTATGTAGACTGGCTCAATCTAGAAGTTTAAGGAACCTTGATTGGCCCAGTGGCCTTGTTCACAAGCATGTGCTCCATTACGTATGCGGAAACTCAACCCGAAACAAATTTCGTTTCAATTGATTACCTGTAGTGGAGACAATTGGTTGCCGGATTGATCATCTTTGAACACGCGTTCGTTGTCTACGGCCCATGACAAGTACTCAGTGCTGGGGTTGCCATGCGCATCTTTGTAGAAGAGGTCCTCGGCCTCTCCAATACTTTTCACCCAGCCAGGTAGAGGAATAGTCTCAACTCCTTTTTCAACACACGCGTGGAATGACATCACCACCTGAAAATCCACATACCCATGACAGATTACCCCGAAATTAAGGGCCCCAAAAACAGTTGAATCAACCCATGCTTCAACAAAGTAGAGCTAGATGGTTAGAGCTCATAAGACGAGTTCACATCATTGAAGTACCTGGGGCTTTCTGGAGGTAAAGTTGGACAACCCGGCTAATCCATTTCAAAATGTCCAGTTTTAAGAAGATGAGCATCCTAAGGTGGACAGGGTACGCAAGGTGCTTAGACTAAGTAGGAGTAACCACTAATTTATTACTCCTATCTACTAAGTATTCATATTGAAAGTCAGTCAAATCAAGCGGGACTTCAAATTTGATAGCTTACCAAGTTAGTCAGTTAAAAGCATCTAGTATTCCCAATCGAAAAGGTGGGCAAAAGACCTTCTCATTCCTCATTACTCATTACACATGGAGAACTTCAAATCCTCCAAGTTCAAACAATTCATAGGAGCTCCCCAAGCTTGAAAAACAGCCTTTGGTGGTAAACTTACATGAAGTTCAAGCTTTGCAGCTTTAACAATGGAGAATAAGTTCTTGTATCCGTTCCAGTTATACTGGCCGGGACCTTCCGCTTCCACTTTTCCCCACCAGCAATCCACCATCACCCCTTGCACGTCAGCCTTTTGCAAGCTGTCCAAATCAGCCAGTAACTCCTTCTCAGCCAACGTCTTCAACTTATTATACCGCTCGTCCACGTCCACGAGTGGAGAAGGTGTTCTCCCATAGGTGACTGCATTAGCCTGGCCATCTAGAATGTGCAACTGCGCGCAATCATTACCCGACGTCACAGACAAAACGTTGAACATCAACAAGTTACCCATCGCAAGGTCATCAGAAAATTAGTTATGAGCAACCGACATGCCCAGATGAGCACGGCACATTAGTGGACAAGCATTGGAAGTAAAAACATTTGAACTTCGACGATTCGGAATCCAGCTCGTAGCTGGAAGATACGTACGGGCCCGCTCAGGGTACAGTACTGTCCACCTCAGGCCGACAAGATCATATTTACAAGACATCTAGCTAATGGCTGTGTCTAGTAGTAAGCTTATAACAGTCGGTTTTGAAGACCAGACGTATAAAATCGATCCATGGACGTGCATCATTTGTGCTTGTAGTGGTCAAGTATTGGTTTATCTAAATTAACATTGACCAAGCCCTGAGAGAGTTAGTTGAATACCGGAAGCATGACAAAGACAGGAATACCAGTTTGGGTACCGCTTACAGACCCCCCGGCCATGGTTCGTGATTCAGCTGGAACCTGCAAAGACGTCCTGGATCAGCTAGAACCTGCGAACACGTTCCGGGGATAGTAATGATCAGCGGGCCGGCTGAGATGTCTAATCCGCGTACAGCAACTTGTTGCAGCAAGCAAGCAGAGAACAATAATGTCACAAAACCTGGCAAGTAAGCAATCCTCAAAGCTTCTTCTGACAATGGACTCTACTCTCTCATTTCATTTATACCTGTGACATGCATGATTCGTAGAATGCAATGGAGCTAGGGTAGCAACTAGCTAACGCGGAACAAAAGCCGATCCTATTCAATTCTTGTGTATAGGAGAAGTTGGCACAATCCTTTTCTATCCTCAACATGTGCACTACTCAATTGAGGGATCCTATTTGTAGTAGAGAGCCTAGGGCCGGTTCTGTCAGATAAACGTTCCCTGGACAGGCCTGTCAGGGCAAACTCGGGGTGTGTGCAGCTGGCAGAATCCGCCCAGGCCGGCCTGCTCTTTCGCGTTAAAGTACATAGGAGCGGGAGAATAGCAGAATCGACTGCTGCCTGCAAAATCGGCAAGCTGGGCCGGTTCTTTCACATTAATGAGGCTGAAAAATAGGAAGTATTCCCGCACTGACTTTAGTGTCATTTTAAGCAGCTACGTGGAAGTTTGGAACTCCATGGAACCGCAAGAAGTCTTACTCCCCCATGTAACTTCACGGGGTCAAGGCCGCGCTCTTCATAGTTATGCTGTAACTGCGCCTTTTGCGTGGGCGAAAGGTATGCGGGTGCCCCTTTGACCCTGTGAAGTTCGATCGGGGAGTATAATGCCTTGCCATGGAACTTGATTAGATCAAGGTAACCACATGGAACTTTGATGCTAGTTAATGAGATCGTGAACATGAGGTTGTTTCTTTTTTCACTTTTCTGAGGTAGGTACCATTAATTGGCAAAAATCCCCAAAACGATTTAACATTGATTGATGACATGTTTCTAAAAATTGTCCAAATTGTAAACCCTAAACCTAAGAATAGTGATAAAAATTTATTGCCTCAAAACTAAAAGTTGTGTTAAAAAGTGATGACATTTATTTTTTTAATAATTTTTTTTGCTTGAATTTTTTTCTAAACAACAAGTTATCTTTAACAGCATATTCTTATTTTATTTTTCTCCATAGTGTAAAAATTAGGCACTAAAACAACACTGATCATGAACTATAGAATGTAGGTTTCTTAACAATCATCAATTTGCTGAAGCAACTAATACTTAATTGCACAGTCCAGGCAATTATTAGTTGCTTGATAATACTAGTGGGCTGATTTACAATCTCCTTCTCAAAGGTGCTTACGACTTCTAAGAACATCTCTATCACAATCCAGCAAAGAACGTCTCATAAATGCAAGAAATGACTTTTGGTAACAAATGATGTGGAAGGAAAACCTTATGTTGAAGTCCTAAAGGAAAGGGGGAGTGGTCCCAACATCAAGGTTGACAAAGGTATATTCGACCTAGCCAGAATTAATGGAGAGGCCATCACCTAGGGTCATGATGCTCTTTGCTCAGCATTCCTAATAATATTCTTAGGTTTCAGCCTTTGGGAGGTCATTTCCATTATATTCCAAATGATGTGTAAAAGATACAATGTGCAACTTATTGAAATAAAATAAAATATTAAAATCATTGAAATGTCAATAAGGTTCCATTAATTCATTATGAGAATATATTTCAAATGTATATAATATATTTTTAAATATATTTATAATATACTCAAAATATGTAATTATTTCATAGCAAATTTTTAAATGTTTTTTTATTTCAAGTGTTTCGTAAAAATACACAAGTAGTGACTTCCCGAGGGTTTGTGGTCCAGTTTGCAAAATGGAGAGCTTGACAATTAAACTCCTTCACTACACAGATTGCAACCAGAAAAATAAAATGCATAGTGGCTAATATCCCAAGAAGGATTTAATAATAAATGGCAACATGAAATCTAAAACTTTAAAAAAAAATTGCAATCCTACTACCATTTAACAACCTCATGTAGGAACAAGTCTTGTAAATTTGGCAAACTAGTCCAAAACCCTTGTTTTTATGGGAAAAAATCCAAAAACAGCCTTTGTAAGGGTTGCAACTTGCAACCCCAAAAACAATTTTTCTTTTTGACAAAATTTCACACCAAAAGAGAACATTGATCTTGTATATTGATTGTTAAGAACAAATATTTTGATTGATTTTATAAGATCACACTTAATTTCAAAACCTAATATGATTAATGTACGGTATGCAATAATCTTAGGTATTAAAAAAATCAAACAAATTATGATACAAAAATATATTTCTATAGTTCATAGAATTTAGGTTCCTTGTTGAACAAAAAGATGGATACCATTTGTGGATTTGAAAAACTTTTGTGCTTTGTATATATATGTATGTGCACCTCAAACTTTGTCGAGATTTAAGAATTTACAGGATTTAGAAAGTCAGTGTCTTGACTTCAATGATTTTCATATTTCATAATATTATATGTTTGTTCTTTGATTATGCTTTTGTTCATGAATGGATGTTTGCTTAATATATATGAGCATGTGGATAGATTGTGAATCCCTCATCAATTCTCATGACTTCAACTAATATTAAAATTTTAAGCAAATATATGATAGCACAATTCAACAAGTGTCAAATTTAAATTAAGTTTATGATGTTAGCTTAATAGTGTCAACTTTTAACATGAAGTACCTAGGTCAAAACATAATAAAATATTTTTTAAAATAGTGTAAGGAACCAAATATTGGGGTCTCTATATAAAAAGATTAACAAATAGATGATTTTATGAGGATAATATTATTATTATTGAGTACATTATTTTTAAACTTTTGTTTGCATGAACTTCAAAAACTAAATTTTCATAATCATTTTTTTTTACATTATTTGCAAGTATTTGAATTAAACTTAAAATTTATGCTTAGTTTTTTTTTTAACTGAAATATTTGAAAATAGTTCAAATGTTCTTACAAGTATTTGGATTTTTTTTCATACATCTCAATATCAATGCAGTGAATATTTTAATATAATTTTTTTGGTTTAATGAATTCTTTTATTATACTTAAAATCATCTTTAACTCCTTAAAAATGACAAACTTTTTGGGATGTTTTTGGGGTACATTTCAAGTCCAAATGATATGACATAAATTGTTTTAAGCTAGAGTGAAATTAAAGATGACCATGAATATATATATATATATATATTCATTTGTTTTGAAATGCTAAGGGAAGGTTTAAATTTTTCTTTTCTTTTTTTTAGATGCTTTCAAATGAAAAAGCAAGTATGTACAAAATATCTTTTTTGCACCCACCTTTACCCCTAAATATGTGTGTGCATGAAGATCCTTGATGCTACTCAAAAGTGAAACAAAACAATTGGATACTCAAACCATGATGGATAGAATTGATAAAAATAGATTAATCATGGCACATGGTTGAAATTGTGTGAATGGATGAAATTGTAATATGTACATTAATGAAGGTGAGTGATATGAATGCAAATACTTAGATGGACAAAGTTAATAACATGAATGATGAAGTATACGAGATGGATGCAGTTAATGATAAATCCAACTTCATCAAATCTTTTAATTTCATCCACATAATCAATTTCATCCATAATTTCAAATTTGATCCATGTGTTTAATCCATCATCATGGTATATTCTAATAATGTCATTCACATAACCACATCTTCTTATGTAACTCATGCCACCTAGTCTGTTGTTGATTTCAACCTTTGTATCGGGCATCAATTCTTTCATCTATGTAACTCATTTCATTTGAGTCATAAATTTCATTTATGTTATTTTCATTGTAAATATCATATCTGTTATGTTCATTTCTGGATTTCATTGTGTCATTTGTGCAAACAAACATGCTTGGTTTATTTTCCTATTAACCAGAAAATAAATTAATAACTTCCCCTATTTTGCCCTATGCTGGAATGGGGTCAGGGTGGGGACCTAGGGGGAGTGGGGGTTAGCGTTGGGCAGTTAGCCAGTTGGGGTGGTTAGAACTGTCAGTTTCCGTTTCGGTTAGTAGAAAGCGAACCAGAGCCGGGTCTGATTTTTGGAACTGGGAACTGGAACCAGGTCTAAAACTGGATCCGATTCTGGTACATGGTTCTAGAATCAGAACCAGAATTTTTGGCCCCAAAAAAAAAGTTCTGGAACCTGGGGTTAACCACTAGTTAAACTTCAGCTTCAGACCAACCAGGTTGCTCGGAACTGGGTTTGGTTTCCAGAACCAAAACCAGAACCTGTATTATTGGTTACTCAAGAGCTGAACCAGACTTGGGTTTCCAGTTTTTGACGGAACTCGAACTATTCTAATTTTAAAAAAAAGAACCAGAACCAGAGGTTCTTCATAAAAGTCAAGAACCGCCCAACACTGGTGGGACCTGTGGGTATATGTAGGGCCTGTAAATGAGGGTACCAAGCACCCCAATAACTATGGACAAAATAGAAAAGGTTTGTGTTTTCGGACCTACCCCAAGTAGGCCAAGTGGGCCGGGGGTGGTGGGGGAAATGAAACGGAAGGTATCAAGAGTGACCCGCTGGGTGCGGAGAATATAAAAAAAAGGAACCAAAAGTATTGTATTTTGGTTGTTTTTAAATTGCGAGATTGCACTTCAAACAATACCTATGGGGATTTGAGATTTAACGTTTTCTATTTAGAATTGTGTCAATTTGTGTGTGGGGGACAACTCGGTAAGGCTCAAGCCTATTGCTTCTTCAAGTCCATTGGATCCATCTTTTACTGAAATTTGCAAATACCATTCATATAATTTGTGAATGAATACTTTGGAAGTAATTTGTGAACCAATAATTCGAAAGTTTTAAAAAGGATTGTAGTTTTTTTTAAGGCTTATAAATTTGTGGACATCCTTGGTGGGAAAAGATGGGTATTTTAAGTAGATTTCTGGATATGCTGTTGCAACCATGTTCTCCAATTAGATCTTGTGCAAATTCAAGGGTGAGAGCTTGGTTTTTTGCTCATTTAATTATTGTAGTACTTTTTTAGGTTCAACAAAAATTATATAATTTTTTAAAATGTTGAAATTCTAGAAAATTAAGGTCTCTTCCTGCTGGAAATTTTTTTAATTATTATTTGCTAATGCAAAAATTTCATAGGATTCAAGAAGTTGTTACAGGATAGTTTTAGGGTTTTAGTATGTATATTATTGCACATATTTTAAGCAATTTCAAACCATTGCCAAATTTTTAAAAATTTAAATAAAATTTTCCAGAAATTCAGGGGGAAAAAATTGTGCTGAAATCAAATTTTCAACATAAAATAATTATTTGGTGACTAGATGCCAAACCTGAAAAAGTAATACAGTGTTCTATTTTATTTTTTTGTTTAGTCTCCGATTGTTATTTTCCATTGCTTGCACACCAGGTTGCATGGTGAAAGAAACATCTGAGAGGCAATCCCTAATTTATATATGATTGAACTTAATAATAAAGAGGATGATTCTAGATATATGTATGTGGAC
>Ga0209208_10002525_pt1 | contig 26284 bp, 18 predicted proteins | sample S1TSphfallax_3_FD_187694 | JGI IMG/M metagenome (GOLD analysis project Ga0209208, IMG submission 187694) | Host-associated microbial communities from peat moss isolated from Minnesota, USA - S1T2_Fd - Sphagnum fallax MG (SPAdes) (version 2) | ecosystem: Host-associated > Plants > Peat moss >...
ACAAAAAAAAAAAAGAATCTTTTTATATTCTTGGCTACCTATATGAACTTATCAGAAAATTATGGCAATTTAGGATTTTTCTTTTTTTCTTTGAAATCTAGTGGGTCATTTTTTTCCATGAAAAATCCTTTGTACAGGTGGAAATCAACTTTTTTTTTCAGCTCAAAATGTGGTAAAATTTTGCCTCCAAAAATAATTAATTAATTAATTAAAATTAAAATTAAAATGATGATGATTGCTAGCTTGTGCTTACCATTTGGACATTGTCACTTATGTATCTTTCAAGTTCCTAGCTGGTCTAGCACATCAATGGCCACCTCTTGAGTAGGGTAATGCCCAAGGAGCCGGGCAGTCCCAAAATAAGCACGCTCGACCAATGTGCTTATTTTGGGAAACCCTCACCCAAGGACACTTATTTCAAGAACACCTCACTCCTTAAGCATTATCCAACGTAAAGTATCAACCAAAAAAACATCACTCTTTGTTTATTGAAACTTGAGAATCATGAGAAATAATGCAAAAAAAAGGTGGGGCTTTTCAAAACGTGAAATGCTCGGCCCTTTTTTATAAAGGGAAAATTCAAATTCATAACATGCCCTCCAAATACACTTAGAATTTTTCTCATGGCACTTTTAAGTTTTGGGATTGAATTAAGACATTGATTATTACTAACCACTAACAATTAAATTAAACTATGACATCTTATGTTCATTGTTGGGAATTGAACTAGAACTTGGGTCTCTTTTGTTAGGAACATTGGTTACTAGCTTATTGGTGATTAATTAGGACATTAAATACTTTAACCTTTCCATAATTGACTTATGACTTAATCCATATTTTTAAAAATAGTAATGTCTATATGTATGTTTTGTGAAAAGCATGTATATGGAAAAGCACACATGTCATGCGTCCTTACATAAAAATAAAAATCCAATTCAAACTTTTCTCATTTTTTCTTTTCTCAAACAAGGGAAGATTTGTTTTTTATTCTTGCACAAAAACTAAACTCGAACTCAAACATTTCTTTCATTTCACAAATTACTGCTAGAATTTAATTCTCATTTAAATTGATGATTTTGGAAAAATATCAACACCATCTGAAACTATCTGAATAATTTCACATGGAAATTATTTAATAAACTTGATAAATTAGAATTACACTGAAATAGAATTAATTTTGACAAATATGATGGGAATAAAATAAAAGGGTTGCAAAAAATATTGATTATTAATATTGTAATGTTTAAGAAAACATACCATGATCAACCTTGGATAAGTACTTTTCTTGATGTTCAACCATACACATTTTAACATTAATCTTGGATACAATCCTCAGGCATATGTTTAGGTGTTTCTTTAAACACTAGTAAAAAAATTTAAATATATGACTAAATTTGTAATTAGTATTACTGTCATAAATGACAAAAATGATTAATAATCTTAAAGTCATTATGGAGGAGTTGTTAGAACATTAATCATTTAAAACATAATGTGGCATAATGATATGACAAATATCATCCATTATTCATAAAGGACATATGTAAAGTCTTTAATGATAATTTCAAATATATATATATATATATATATATATATATTATGACAAATTGCATTCAAAAACTTGGGAACATTATTTTTAAATTTTATAATATTTATTATTATAAATTTATTATATATAAAATGAATAAGATATGTTTTTATTTCAAATATTTTAATATCATTATTTTTGTCCTACCAATTGTTGACATGTGTCACCATTTAAACTAGGTTAAAAACCTAATTTAAATGGTTAAATACCTAATCTACGAAAATAAGCATGATTTGATAACCACCCAATCTAGGTAATTTAGATAGGTACATAATATCCAATCAATATTCCAATGTTGACCCCAACAAATGTCATTTGACCCCAAGAATGGAGTTCAATTGTCATGACTCTAAACTTGGGCTTGTGACCAAAGTAAAGGCTTGCAAAAGTGCAAGCCAAGAGTGAAGCCCGAGAGTCACATTTCATGCTTTCAACAATGTAGAAAGATGTGAAGGATTGAACCCACACACTACCAAATGGGCTCCCACTTTGGGAGTTGGAATCCCAATGGACCTGCAAATATTCAAAGAGCAATTGTAGGGGTCAAAACTCATTGGATTGAAGAGTTTCTTATAACATTGAAAAGCTCTTGAAAATTAAATGTCTAAAATGGTCTCTCACGTCCCATTTGACAATAGTGTATGTGGTGTCAATAAGTTGTGTTTTGACTCCAATGAAAGTGAGATTAACATGAAGGGAAGGGAGGGAGGAAGGGTCAAGGGGAAGAATGAAATTGATGTTAGGTGACAAGGATGGTGGTAGAGATACAAGGTCCATCATGGCATTCCTAATATAACATCACATTTTTTATAATATTTTGTGTTTGATCAATGTTATATTAAACATTAATGGTATGTTATCATTCGCATTACATTATCTTAACACAAAATGACATGTTGGGCATGTTAAGTGTCAAGTAAGACAAGGATTTAACACAAAAATTAGGTGTGGAAAAATGATAAGTCCCATCCTTCTTAACCCCATTATAAGATAGATGGTATTTGGATAGAAAACATTTTTTGGTTGTATTCATGTCCGAAAGCTAACCACTATGTTTAGTTATATATTAACCCATATCCATATGTATCATTGTACTTAATAGCCATTAAGTGCCTTACATACTTGCCCACTTACATAGGTAGTCTTGAGTGGAAATACAAAAGTAAGTTACCAAGGTGGAACTTTGGTGCCCAGGTTTTGAATGGATGGTGCACTAGTGAAAGCTAGGTCACATACCCCTTCAGAGTATGGCCTTGCAAATATAGCTTTAGTCTTAAGTGAAATGAGGATCAATTAATCTTCTTATGCTTCAAGTAACCTTACGAAGTTGCAACAATCAAAGAAAATATTTTAATGATTTTTTAAAAAATTGATGTTTTTTTTTCCTTTGAAGGTCTTTTTTTTTCTAAAAATGAAAATGGAGTTTTGTCTTGAGATGGTTCCTTGGAGAAAATGTGCACAAAAAACATGAATGGTGTCAAATACAATTGAAGAACAAGCAATTGTAGTATACTCGACCTTGCCTTCTCAAGCTATGTCATGAAAGGTGCATTATAAATTTGCATATGGTCACATCAAAACCCATCCTTAAACTCCATGCAAGAGTGAAGATGGGTTTTTTTTTGTCAATTTGTTTTGTAGCAATACTTAAACATTTTGAATCAATTTTCTCTCACATAATAGAATATAACCTTGGCTTTTTGTTCACAATATTTCCACCCTTTTTTATTTAGGGTTATGAGTTAATGTAATACTCTCATTTTGTTGACATTGTGGTGGTTAGCCTAGATGTAATTCCCCACTATGTATGTTCATTTGGTGCAATAGCCTCATTGTTTTGTCATTGTGGTGGTTGGCTTAAGTGTAATTCTACACTATGTATGTTGATTCAATGCAATACCCTCATCTTGTTGTAATTGTGGCGGCTAACCTATATGTAATTTTGCAGTATGTATGTTGATTTAGTGCAATACCCTCATCTTGTTACGTGTGTGGTGGCTAACCTAGATATAATACCTTCATCAATTGTACTAAATATTGCACCTCAAAAGGTTCATCCTTTAATTCAAGATGAGCATGGAGATGCAATGGAGGACAATGAATGGGCTTATGAAAGCTCTAAATGGTGTTGCAAGGTGGATGCATGTATTAGTTCTTATGCAGCCAAATGGTTGTTCCATAAGCACTTAGAATGAACACACTCACTTCAAATACAAAATGGGAAATCAAGGCATCCGTCTATTCATCCAAGGGAACTGAGTTAACAAGACCACGGTTCTATGAATGCTTATATTTTGACCAACCCACATGCAAGGCAAAAGTGGATTGAAAAGAAGGCCCTTGATTGAGTGAAGAAGAAAGTGGAATTAAAGTGGGATGAATTTGAAGCCCAAGTGCAACAAATGGAATAGGTTAGGCAGCCCTTGTTGGTACATTTAACCTCTAAAGTCTTGTTGGGCATTGTTGGCATTCCAACATAGGTGGTGGGGTTCATCCCACAAAGTGCATGGGCACGCCTTGAAAAGGATGACAACCTTGTTGAGGCAATTTGGACAATCAAAGTTGCCTATGCAAAGTCTCTCAAAGTTGCATGGGGCACTTGGAATTGGACATTGGAGTCCAATAAGTGCAACCGAGCCAAAGAAATGGATGTAATATCCAAGTATCATTATTCTGAAATCATTCATGGATGGTATGTTTCCAAATTTAAACTATTTTTTTAACATTGTTTGCACCTTTTAATTGGAAGTTTTTTTGTTTTTTTGTTTTTGTTTCTTTGTATTTTAAGCTTCAAGGTGCAACAAAAAAAGCTTTCGTTCCAAATGCAATTTGACCTGCACTTCATCCTCAACTATTCACTTATCATCATGCAACAAAATCTATAATAGCTACAACAAACTATCACACGATTATGGACATTGTATCTTTTTTTTACCCTCCTCAAATGACTAATCATAGATAGATATCATTGTAGTTGAGCCCATAGTAAGGCTTTAGTGCATGTACACACCATTTTTGTATTGATGCATTATAGTTTAGGGTGGCATGACATTTTTGTATCAATCCACTTATTTTAATTTTGAAATCTAATTCTGGCACTTATAGATTTTGGGATCCCCTTATACCATGTTACACACAATACCCCCATCCATCACAATGTTTTTACAATTTACCATAAACAAAATAAACAATACCTTCATCTAATAAGTTTAACACATTTTGTGGACATGATAAGATATATAGATTTTGTCAAAAAAATAAAAGTTTAACCAAGAAAAATTATAAGTTTAACCAAGAAGAAATATAGGTTTAGCCAATAGATAAAAGTTTTGCCCAAAAATAAAAGTTTAACCCAAAAAAAACTATAAGTTTAGCCAAAAAGATATATAAGTTTAGCCAAGAAATAGAAGTTTAATAAAAAAGAGATAAGAATTTTGCCAAGGTAAGTAAGGGATTAGTTGTTAGTTTGTAGGCAGGGCTAAGATTTAGGTCAATAGGGTAGCTAGGTGGGTGGGTAGTATGGAGGTCAGGGCTGGGAAAAAAATGGCAACAAAAAAAAATGGTCAAAGGTCAGCAGCAAAAAAGATTGACTGTGGTAGAATGTTGGTTGAAGGTAAAGAGGCAGATGAAAAAGTGACAAATCATCCAGCCCATCCTATGGACTGCAATGAAAAAGTTTGCTCTGTTCATATACAATCCATCCACTTTCTTTCATCTTCTTGTGTTCTCTTGTAAAAATCTCCTAGAAAGTTTCTAGTGTTTGGAGGTAACCTTAGTACAGAGCAGAAATGTCAAAATGCACGGAATACTCCAATCAAATGAATCAAAACAAATAAGCATAAGTATGCATATAATGTAACTTTTGGCAAAATACTCATCAAACATACTCTGATTGTGAGCAATGTTCAATTTTTTTAAATGAATTAACATCAAGCATTTTTCAACATGGTTCTTTGCACCCCAAGGTGATAAGTAATCCTGAATCCTGAAATAAATTGCAAGAGAGGAGAGTGCACGTATTTAGTGCGGTGCTTCATTGGTACTACTGTGGGTGCAAATGTTTGCACTTTCCCAGAGTAGTAAGTACCTAAGGATGAAGGCATTCTCATCATTTGGTTTAGGAAGAATCTAATCAAGAAGAAAATTTGCAATCTGTTTTTGGAAAGACTGACAAACATGATAATATGGACTCAAATCTGCATACCTATTTCAGTGCAGATAACTTGCCTTTTGTGGCTACAAGAGGGAGGAACAAACGTGGCTTATCGAGAGTCTTCATCAGATACCTGCCAGAAATCTTTTTTGCAGATGAGTAACCCATCAGAATCTTCAGGACCTTGTTCTGTATCATGACGGGTACACTTCCATCGCATGGCCTTACCCAGTGTCCCTGCAATTTCTAGCAAAGCATGCCCATCTCGCACTATGACAAGACCACCAGGTCTCAGAATTCTGTCCATTTCCAATAGAACATCCTTCATCTCACACCTGCAATTATGGGATTCCACTTTGAATCAGTGAACCTTGGAAATGTAGTCAAGGGTTTTGGGAACCAGAGTGACAACTAGACTTGTGCATGGATTGCAGGAAACAAGAGTCCTAATCAAATTGATTTGATTGTTAGAGTACCGAGTGATATGTATGTAAAATTAATTAAGAAACCTGGCTTCAGAATTTTCAAGATCTGGCCATTGGCTAGGCCTTGTGTGGTTCTTGCTGAGTAGATATAACAGTACACTAAACCAAGGCCATAGAAAACTGCCAACAGAAAACTTCTTCAATTAAAGCCCAGTCAGAGTGGGAAAGACAATGGCAAATTATCAACTTTCATGCACATCCTTGCAAGCACTTGAAGTGGGTGATGATACCTGTGACTTTCAGCTGAAAATAGCCCAGCAACATGAAGAAAATCATATGTTCTTGGATATGTGGAGAATGCCTCACACCTGTGACAAACGTAAGGATACCACAATTAACCCCCAAAGACTTGTTGATTGATCATGCGTGTAGTTGCATTGCAGATTTCTATCTTCACCCAAAGACAGCAGATTTGGATAGAAAGAAACAGAGAGAAAGATGCTGGGAATGAAGAGAATCAGAAGATGAATACCAGTCTGTGTAAGTGCCTATCAGGCCACGGTCGTAGACAATGCCAAGAGTATTGGTTGCATATGATGACACAACATTCATCACCCAAACTGGGTCATCATTCAGTGCAGCAGCGAATCCTCCAAATTGTGTGTACATATCCATAACATTACGGATGGCATTGGACTTCAACTCTGGCACCAATTGCTTGTAGTGATTGACCCTCTCAACCCACAGTTGTGTGTCAGCAGTGAACATCTTAGGGCTGGTGTGTTGAATGAGCTTCAGTCTTTCGGGTGGAGTGGTGAGTCTTTCAGGCCAAGTGGGAGTTTGTCCAACACCAAGCTTTTTCATACCTTCTTGCTGAGGTACAATACACGGTCGCATGGGCACATACCTGAAGTAACAAATCAATCATCATCAGCTTCTCAATTCAAGGAGGGGGCCAAGTTCTTGTCTGAGACCCTGGAAGGCATCTCTGATGTAGACACTTCTACAGTGCAACAAAAACAAAAGTTATGAAACTGAAATTCACTTCAATTTTACATACCAGGCAGCATCAGGCTCAATGGCATCATCACAGACTGGTGGGTAAGTCTCAGGCTTGCGCTCCTCATAGCAGGAGTTGTCGTATGGCTTTTGCCAGACAGCAAAATCCCCCTTCATGGCATATCTTTTGTAGCACATGTTAGCCAACAGAGCCTCTATCTTATCAAGAAGAGCTTTCTCTTTCTCCTCTGTTGTTTCCCAACCCTTCCAGTAAGTCTGATAGTTAACAGGTGGCCCTGATAGCACCCAGAACCCTCCTGGTCGCAGCACACGGTCAACCTCCAAGAGAAACACACCACCTGACCAGCAGCAAATTGAATTCAGGTATATAAGTCAGGGCAAATCTAATGATCAATGACTTCAGGGTCCAGCCAGAGATTAGCAACAACTTGCACCAATCCCTTTAAGTGAAGCTGTTCTCATTGGATATTTTCACAAATGAAAGGAAAATGCAAGGAAGGATTTGCTCAATGATCACACATCACAACACACTAAATAAGGCTTGATTTATCAAAACAAGAAACTCACCAAACTCAACCCAAGGGATGAGGCATCGTGAACAGTGCGCCATGTCAAAGGAGTTGGCAGGATACGGCATGCGCTGGGTGGCAATGATGCCTAGCATTGCCGGCACACCTCGCTCCAATGCAAACTGAACTTGCGCCTCATGGTTGTCTCTGGGTGCAAGTGACATTGTCAAAATTCCCCGTTCCAATAGGTATCCTCCCCAGCTGGCCACCTGCACCATAGCCAGACCACAACATCAAGCTATTCCTTCACCACAGAAACCTGAGACAGGAGGATCACCTGGGTCCTGCTGATCCATTACCAAACAGAAAAAAAAAAGGAAGAAAAACCCTTGACGAACAAAAGCAATCACTTACCCCACACCCAGTATCCAGAGCAGTTCGAACTGAGCCATCTTTCATGCCTGGAATGAGTAGTTCCATGCGGTCAATATACTCCCCAACTCCATTTGGAAACATGGTGCCTCCACCAGGGAAGATAAACTTCTCACCCTGTTTCTTCAGCCAGTTCTGGTTAGCCTTCACACTGTTAATCCACTCATATGGCACATTTCTGCAGCCACCATCAACCGAACAAGAGATGGCATGCAACTTTAGTTAGCACAAAAAAACCACTCCTAGGCTCATCAAAAATTAGTCGTCAGGAGAATCTCACAGCATTTCAACAGCATTTACAATACAGATACCAGCAGAAAAATGATGGCAACTGAAACCAAGAATGCATGAAGAAGTATGGAGCTGTGCATCGTACGCCAGTTTGATTTGATTACTCATAAATTGCAAAGCAAAGCATGCCAATATCATATGTGGATAAAGGAAATGAGAGTTTTTGAAGAAGAACATACTTGTACCAGCATTCATCTCTGCTCTTGGGCCATGGAATGGGAGTTCTGTAGCCAGAAGGAGGAGGAATCAAGCACTGCAGACGCTCAGTGCGGGGTGGGCAATGTCTTTCTCTGAACGCCATGCGATGCTTGTCATACCTTGACCATCTCTGTTAAACAAAGGAAAAAAAACATAACAGAGATGTCAGTCTGTCCTTCTTGAATGTCATCTCAACCCACTCTGTAACCCCTTCCAGATTGCCCAATGAACTAGAACAGATAACACCCAGAACTGGAGAAAGCACAACAACAAAAACAAATGCAAGAATCATCATCAGCTTCAATGATCTCAGAACCCCACCTTGGGATCTGTGCAGGGAGTCATATCTTGAAGTGTAATGTTACAGGGGGTAAAATCCACATGCTTGAAGATTGGGATACAATCGGTAGTTTCCGCCACACTAGACTCTGTTTGCACGCTCTCAACCAACACCTGCTCACTGGGGGTGGAAGAGAATGCACATCCGAGGTAGAAGGAGATACCACAAAGCGCAAGCATCATGAATGTAAGCGGAACCAGCTGCTTTCCTGTGCCAAAGTACCCCGGTTTTGTCGTATTCTCCTTCATTGTTGCAGCTTTTGGAAGCAGAAGAAGAAGACCTCCGCCGGGACCCTCTGAAGCAACAAAAGAAGCTTAGAGACTCGATCAATGCAGGGGGAGAGAGAGAATACAATGTGGGAAATTGTACTGGAACACTATATAGGTAGTATCTGATGATCTGAAGATCTACAGGATCTCGGGGAACTGTAGTTTCTTTCACAAAGGGTCAAAGAAAGTTTCTGTAGTCTAGTGCAAGCTGCAGTTGCAATGCAACAACATGCGTCACATTTATCTTAAACCCCAACAACCACGGAGAACAGTCTACATGATACTGGACCTTTGCTGCTAATCTTGACGTTGGGTAATTTTCTTTTTCCACGATTCAGATCTTGGAACTGCTATGTTCTAAGCCACTACAAACAAAGTCTAGCTCACAAAAATCGACCCAAAAGCGCAATATTAGCACTCAAGAGAATGGCAGGGCACTCAAAGGAGTAACAAGAGAGCACGGTAGCACCCACCCACCCCTCTTAGTGGAATCGACACCATCGACAATGATGAGAGAAGATCTGAGATATCTGTGATCCCGAACACATTGGGTGACGAAACCAGATGGGTACCTATTCAAGAAAGGACGCACACACAGAGACAGAGACAGAGACAGCGACAGAGTCTGTCCGTGCGTGTCTGTGTAGATACCTACCTGGGAAGAGAAGTCCGAGACGCGCTTACAGGGTTCCGCAGGGGGAATTTTTCTAAGTTTTCAGCATGGATTCAAGTGCTCACTACTACTACAACACTTGCATAAATGCACAAACAAAAAACCAAAAAATCCACGATGAAGCTTCTTCGTTCTTCTTCTTCTTCTTCTTCTTCTTCTTCGTCTTTCTTCTTTCTCAAAACGAAACCCAGCTCTAAAACCCTGCAGAAACTGCAACGCTATACATCAGTCCTCAGACCCTGTTTTCTGCATCAAGCGAAGAAAAACCCAGCAAGAAAAACAGAAACGAAAGAAAACAAGAATCCGTCACAGAATCTTTTACTAGGAAGACTCTACAAGAAAAACTCTAGAGAAGAGTGCGTTTCCAAACTCTTGATCAGCTAGCTCACCAGTAAGACTCCGAAAGCTCCGTTTCTGATGAAACCTGCTAGCAGCAGCAGTAGCAGTAACCTACCCCAAGTGAAACTCGCTGCAACAGCAGCAGCTACAGCAAGCAGTGTGAGGAGGAGGAAGAGGAGGAGGAGGAGGAGGAGGTTCAGAGAGGAGCAAACAAACTGCGGACCGGAAGCCGCGAGAGCGCAACTGGGGAAAGGAAGATTGTGTCGCAACAGAGGCTGGGTGTGGGGAAGTAAGTAAACAAAAACAAAACTCAGCAAAACTTAACAAAACAAACAAAACTCCAAAAAAAAACAAACAAAACTCACAAAAACTCAACAAAACATTATTATTATTATTATTGTTATTAATCTTAGCTTAGCAAAAGAGAATTGGGCAGCCCCAAATTCACACACTACTTACTTTCTGTGAGCAGAAAAATGTGGGTTCTAAATCCAGCTACAAAATGAATTATTTATTTCTTATTTATTATTTATTTATTTATTAAGAAACTATTTATTTATTTATTTATTTATTTATTTATTAGAAAAATGTTTTTATTTTATTTATTTATTAGTGAATTATTAATTGCCATACTAGTGCACTTTCCTACTACACTGCCTTCAATGTTCAATACTCTTGGTAGGTAATTAATTGCTTTTGATGGTTGTGTCGAAGGGATTTCATCACTATGTTTGTTGGTTACCCAGTGGTTTTTTTTTTTGGGAAGGATTTTGTGATGTAGCCAAAGTGGCGATTATCCAGAGAATAATTTTAGCCGAATCTGGCTACCAACTAGATATGATTTTATTTTTAAGAAAGAATTATTTTTATAGTCTTGTGCTGGTACTCCAACATATCATAATAAGGTTTTTTTTTTTTTTTTTTTTCAAATTCCTTAGCTAGGTGCAATGCTGAGGATCCCCAGCTTTAATTTGCATTAAATCTGGCGAATTCTTCCTTTTTTCTTCTTTTTTTTCTAAGAAATATGGCGAATGTTCTGGAAGTTTTTTTTTTAATTCCTTTCTAGAGGTCGCACTGGGTTTTTTTTTGTCGCCAGTGGGCGAAATTTCGCCAAAAAAAAAAAAAAAAACAAAGCTGCTATATAATGTGACTGTTTCCACGCGCACAGCAAAATCTTAACCACATGGGCTGCAGTGAACCGGGGCACCCACGAGCGCATCATCCACTGGATGTCCGTTGTGGATGAAACCTCACCTGAGTTAATAATATTTGGTTTCACCTTGGTAACCAATTTTGTAGGAAAGAAGTCTCACATATAGGTAGATAGGTAGGAAAATAGGCAACTTACTAGTAGGTAAGTAGATGGTTAATACATAGGCAAGGGCTGTTTTTACTACCTATCTACCTACTAACAATCTGCTTGTGGGTTGTTAGTAGGTAGGAACGTAGGGGGAAAAAAAGAAAAGCAACTGAACTAACCACCATGGTTAGCTAGGGAACTAGAACTCAAACAGAAAACTGTTTCCTGACCACTTATCATTCATCCTTCATGGTGCACTGGTGCACTGGTGGGTGCTGGTTCAATTGTAACACTCCTTGCAAGGGCAAGTTGCAATGAAGGCTCCATGACTTCATTATCCGCGGCAATTGTGTCAGAGTGACGACAAGTCAATCCTACTGGATGAATAGTAAGAAAGTAGTAGAGAAACAAGCACTGACAAGCCAGTTCCACTGGATGAATAGTAAGAAAGTCGTAGACAAACAAGCACTGACAAGCCAGTTCTACTGGATGAATAGTTAGAAGTAGTACACACAATGGTTTAAGCTCTCAACTTCTTCTCTTTTAATTAAAGATTAATCCCTTGGGTGCGTAGGTGGGTGAGATTTTAAGTTTTAGCTCTCAAATTCTTCTTCATTTGTTGTGATTCTTGTGGCCTTTTTGTTTGTAATTTGTTGCCAGCCAAGTTTTAGGAGCTCAATTATTTTTTTCTAAAAACTCTGTCAACCACAAATAATGGTTCCCTCAACTCAGGGGGACTAATAATCAGGGGGCTGCTTTACCGAGCTTGTTTGCTTGCTTGCTGTTTATAGGCAAAGTTTCTGCACAGAATCTGCAATTTTGGGTGAAGGCTGAAGACCCATTCTTTCTTGAGATTATACTCTGGGGCATTATTGCACTGCGTTTTACCATAATACGGGTATGTACTTGCAATTGTTAGCATTTTACTGCTAATACCGCTAGGTAGCAAAGAAAAATTTGCTCAGGCCACGACCAACCCTGCTTGAATGGTAAACACAAACGAAGAACCCAACAAAGCATTATGAACAACCAATAATTTGAGATTCCAATGGGTTGTAGCTCAAGTGTTCATCAAGTGTGTAGCTCAATGGGTTGTAGCTCAAGTTCATTTAAGCCATCCCCGAGTTAATGAACTTTGTACAAATGTTAAGATTACCTGAGCTTTAAGTGCAACAAAGAGAGTCGGTCACAAGTGCATATGTGTGCTTGTTATGTGATGGGTAAAGCCATGAGCAACAGGGTTAACCCACATAAGGACCTGTGCAAGGGCCAGCTGAGTGTGAGTCTGATTCCTGTAAAGCCCATGACTGCGGGCTTTACCATGCTTAAAGGTTACAAGCCCAGTAGTGATTTGAAAACCAGGAAGTAGGCTTTACAAAACCCATAAACCCTACAGAGAAGGTAGGTAAGCTTTACAAAAAACATAATGCCCATGCAAGAAATAGCTGAAAAATTACATCCTGTAAGATGACATTTAAATACACTCAGAAAAAAAAGCCAGTAGGTCTTTAGGAGACTTCGAGGTTCAAACTTCAACCCTGGAAAGAAGAACAGGAATGGGTTGAATGAACATCGGAGAATTGAATAAACTTATAAGCAAAACATGTTTACATATTGCCATCCAGTTCCATGCAGGTAAACCTGCAAACCTGCAAGTAAAAGGTAAAGCTCAATGACAATTTATATACTAGGTCGTGTGCGTGGACTTCATTACCAAAGGATTACTTATTACAGACAATGAGAGGAAATCTCCAGTTGTGCTGCAGGGCCAGCTTGATGATCGTGTCCTGAAATAGATACCACAATTTTTATACTCTGACATCCACCACAGATCCAGAAAAAAGCTGGCGACCTTTTCTCCCTTTTCAATTTTAGATTCCATGCTTTTGCTGGCTTGCAACTGGGTCACAAGTTTCAGTGATCACGAGAAATGGTTGTCAAACATGTTACTCGAGGAAACAAGGGCTGTCTGTCATGGATCATCATTATTCACCAAGAACAATAATCTTCTACTTCCCTGACCAGAATGGTCCCAGTTGACAGACCTTTTGTTTGGTGTTTTTTTTAATAAATCCACTTCCCTTAGCAGATTATGAATCAGAATGGTCTGAGTTGGGCAGATTTTACAATCTTGTGAAATTGTTGTTCTAAGAATGCCTATATCAATTTTAAGGGCTTGGATCTCAGCATTGACACTGGACCTTCCAGAATAATACACTGTCAGGTGGGTTAGGGATGGCAATGGGTGACATTATTTGTATGTTATTCATCACTTGTCCTGCAACCTGCTGAGCATTGGTGCTCATGTTTGTTTGTCTATGTTTGTATTTCCAGATTCTAAGGTACTAAAACTGCATCCAATATTAGTTATGCGACACACGATCTGATGCTTTTTTGGGCTTCTGATGCTTTTTGGGGCTTCCATGTTAGCATTGGAAGAAAATAGCCCAGCTTTTATAACAAATACTAGACTTCGTTTTGGTACCCACATGTGCACGGTCCCCCCCCCATGATTCATTTCATGAAGTGGGCCAATTTAGGATTCTTGTTGTACACACACATTGTCTTTACAAGTTCATGGCTGAACATGTTTCTAGAGTTCTTAAATTATCACTCTCTTCATAGCCTCATTGTTTCTGCATTATGGTAGAACTGCCCCTTCACCAAACACTCATTGGTGACTGAACAGTCTTGTAAACAAACAGATCCTATTCTGTACCCAAAAAAGTGTACTTAAATCCTACCGGTTGGTTTTAAATATTTCTGGTTTCTGGATCAAAATTCAACACCACCCATTCATGAAAGAATTTTGCTTGTTTGGTCATTAGGTATTAGAGCACCCCAAAGCCATAACAATGTAAATGTTTATTTGGAACGATGTGTTTGGTAATGGGTGACCATTTGTGCAAAGTAAGAAATAGATCCCACTTGGGCATTTCCAATCTATGTTTGGTAATGGGAAGGTTTGTAAACTCTAAAACTTTGAAAGGACATAGGTGATCATCCCTCTAATTGGTAATGGGTTGGAGTTGTCAAAAAACAAAACAAAACAAAAATTCTAGAACAGCATTGTCCCTACCTCTACTTGGCAATGGGACTACTAGGCATATAAGTAAGGAATGTGTATAAAGATAGGTACATCTCTATTTGATAATGGGATTCGCAGCATGATACTCATAATTAACCCAGAATCGCCAAATTATTTCCATGAAAACAACTAACCTAAACCATAAGACCCCATTTATTAATAGCCTACAACAATCAAAGTACTGAAACTTCATAGCATGTAATTCAAGACAAAGCTATACCTTTAATTTTTCCCCCAAAATTATGTGATGTGTGTTATCGTGTGGGCACTTGCAACTATTGTTGTTTACACACACATCACAAGTGACAAAAATCACTCTCACAACACATCCTGTCCAAACCACACAATGTTTTTTGTTTTGTAACTTTTGTGTGTTTTTATGCAAGTTTCTTTGCATATGATTTTTTATTATTATTTTCTATTTTATGTTTTGTACTTGGATTCCTACTTGTTTACAAATTATTTATATTTTGAATCATCAAAAATGATTACAAAACTCACAACTTCAAATTATAACCCAAACACAAATTGGTTTGAACCCTGCTTTCACAAATGAACTAGTTCCAAGCTAAAACACAATTAATTACAATAACCCAACTTAACACTAACATAATTAAAACTTAACTTGGTAACTAAACTAACATTTCTAACACATATATTATAATAAGAAGCTAGTTCAAGAGGCCCAATGTCAATTCACTTGGACAAATCTCATTCACCTCTCTTACTTTTTCATTGAAGCAAAGCATGAGCTTTCTTCAAGCACGTGTAGAAAAAAAATTCAATTTTTTCTAAAAATGTTAGTTAAATGTGTTGAGAATAAGATTTGAACATGCAAAACGAAATAGGAATCTAGTTTGATAGGAATACAAATGAAACAAGAGTTTGATTTTATATCAATAGAAGTGAAATAAGATTTGATAGGAATACAAATGAAACATGAGTTTAATATGATAGAAGTACAAGTGAAATAGGAATATGAACTCATATCAACAAAAGTATTCAAACAATTTAATAGGAATATGATTGAAAGAAGATTATGATTTGGTAGGAACATAAGTAAAACAAAATTATGATCTAACAAGGATCACATTAATAAACAAATTATACACAAAAAGGTTTTCCAAGTTTGAATATTACCATTGGTTTCAAAATTTTATAGTTTGTTCAACACCAAAAACACAAATTTGATCAAGATATCACAAAATTCAATAACTAAAAAAGTATCATACTTCGAAGTTCACCCCAATGATAACATAAACAACAACCATGATATAGATGTAATTTAGGAAGATTTATTTGAGTTTTCTACTTTGATTTTTTCTACATATGAATTAGAAACATATTCATTGATTCATTACCCAAACATAATGCATTTTTTGATTTCATGGGAATTGTATATGAAGAAAAAAAAACCTCTTGTGGGATTGAAATGTGTCCTAGCAATTTGTTAGAGGTTCGGACTAAAACAAAAATAAAAACCATGAATTTTAATGTTCTTTACAAACCTAAAAATGGCATGATGAAGGCCAAGACAATTCAAATAAGGAAAACACCTTCCCATAAATAAACAAACTTGTTATCCATCTTGGCTAAGGTATTTACATACAAGAAACCATGGATATGGTGGAAAGAGGGTAGACGTTTTTGAAAAGGAAAATAGATTATGGAACACACCTTTTATGTCAATTTCAAACAACCTAAATAGGAAAATTGAAATTAGGAAAGTGGGACCATTGGGTGTGTTAATAAAAGTTGAAGAAAAACAATAGTAACATGGGTTTGGAATATGCAAAAATCAAGGCCATCCATTACCTTGCAACAGTTGAAAATGAAGGTGGTCAAATTCACACAATCTAAACCTACACCATTTCAAAATGGAATACCTATATATAGCTAGTGGTGTTGGTTCAAGCAATGACATCCAAAATTGAATATTCGTTACACTAAAGGTTTCAAAATGTTTAGAATATAGGGGCTAACCATAGCATCTTGTCTTTCATCCTACAAAAAACTTGCAAATATTTTAACACAACACATTTACCTTCAAAGCCATATTTGGAACTCAAATGAAACCAACATCCAAGCCAACCAACAATTTAAAACAAGAATTTTGGATAAATAAAGATCAAATCGAATTTATAGTAACATTTCAAAGTCATTAGATTGGTTCACTATCAATTATGTTGTGTATGCAATCAATAGATTTCAACATGCCTTCTATATTTTTAAAGGTGAATGCAAGCACAATGGTACATCAATTTGTGTAGGCCAAAAACTTGTATGGTGATGTAGAAAGAAAACACGAATGACATCTTTTACATGTGCAAGGAGTTTTTTGCCTCTTCAAAAGGTCAATTGTAGGTGGGATTTTTCAAACCAATTGTCACCTTTTGATTTTAAATGGGCATGGTTCACATGTGACATTAAAAGCAATAGAACAAGCACAAGTTTTTGGACTATACATGGCTACTCTTCATTCACATTCATCCCATGCTTTTCAACCTCTACATATATCTTGCTTCAAGCCATTTAAAACAACATTTAAGAAAAAGAAGCATGATGCCATGGTGAAAAACAACCACTTTCAAACAAACAAGATGATGGTGGTTAATTGGGTGGATTTGGCATTGGGGTCTATTTTGTCAAGAAACAACATACAATCAAGGTATACGATTACATTGATTTGATTATTAAATGTGAAAGCCATGGATGAAAAGATCGTACCAAATGAAACGTTCACAAATAACAACACAACAAAAGTAAAGGATGAAAAGGTTTATGATGAAAAAGTTAATGATGAAAACACCTAGGAAGGCATGGATGCATTTGTAGTTATAGACCTACTACACATATCAAAAAATATGATGAACAATATTTTATGAAGGCCACTACCCTATTTTGCCTACCCAAATATTATTATACATAGAAATATTTAATGATTTTATTGTCACAAATACCTACCAACCACAACATGAAGCAAAATTCCAATGATTACATGTCTTTACACACCTTGGAGACTCAATTTTGAACTTTTGCAAGGCTCCAAAAAAAGGAAGGGGAAAGGTTTAAGGATGGAAGGTGGGGGGAGGGGGTCATGTGAGCAAAAAGAACACCACAATTAAATGTGAAGAGAAAACTAACAAGGCCAAAAGATGACTTTTAGAACCTCCAAAACACAATCAAAAATCAAATGCCACAAAACACACCTAGCTACATAATATCACCTATCAACAATACTGAACTAATTGAAACAAAAATCAACAAACAATAGTTCAAAAACAATGATCACATGATGGCCAATAGCACTATTTCCAAAAGTTCATAAACATTTACAAAGTGACCAAAAGCGCCAAAATGTCATTTGTAAACATCATCATCCAAAAATATTGCCTCCAACAAATTATTTGGAATTGCACAAACTTCAAAACACCATTTGCACACCACTTTGAACATCACAAACACTACCTCTGAAACTACACAACTAAAACATCAACCATGAACATCACTTACAAAACACCATAACAATGAAGAGCTTTAAATCAACGTTACAAACAACCACAAAGCACCACTTGCACACCATTTAAGAACATCACACTTGTACAAAACACCACAACCATCCCCTACAAAGCACCATGATGATGAAAATCTTCAAATTCTAAATAATGACAATAAGAAAAAGTGAATGAAATGAAAGAAAAAAGGTGACCGTTGGAACAAAAGCTTGTGTGAGATTAAAAAAAGGTGTTGATAAAGAAAGAAGGAGATGAAATATGAGAAATAAAATGTTTGTTAGAATAAAAGCAGAGAAGGTGTTTAAAATAAATGTTTGAGACAAAGTGAAAAAAAGAAGGTGCTTGAAATAAAAGTTTGAAATAAAGTGAAAGAAAGAAAGTGCTTGTTGAAGGTGAACAAACTTGTTGGAAATGAAGGTGCTTGCTAGAAATCCATGTCACCCCGACCACTCCCCCACCTCCCTCACTAGCTTGTGCGAAAAACGGTGCAAAAAGGTGTTTGCTAGAACTTCAAACAAAAAAAGTGTGTGTGAAGGTGCTTGCTAGAACAAAAGCTTGTGTGAGATAAAAAAGGTGCTCACTAGATATTTGTGCTACCCTCTTCCCTTCACATGGCTTGTTGTGCATCATCTAGATGTAGATAGGGCTTAAATTGTCAACAAATGTGTAGAGGTCTATGAAATTTGGAATAATAATATTTTCTTAACAATTTTTCTTTTAAAAAAAACATTTATGCTCAAATCATGATCATATGCACATTGTCACAAAATGGAATGTGTGAATTAAAATCAATTACATGAATTTGGTAACGGGTGGAATGTTGTTTGAATGCAAAATATCCTTTGTTTCATTATAAGATGGCATTTGAGTTGCACTTACAAACCAATATGTTCACAAGAAGCATTAAAAGAGAAAATTGTACCCCCCCCTGCCCCAACTTTGGAAGACTTTATCTTCCTTATTTCTAACCTAAAATCCAACTCTACAAATTGATGTATGGGTGTGAATATGAGGTCCACTTAGTGGGTTTGGAACTCACAAGTTAAAAATGAAACAAGAACACGCATGTTCTTTAAGTCCATAATTATTCAGACACTAACATGTATACCCTACCTAACCTAGCAACCACCAATGTACCATCCATTGGAAACTTCTAGTTGTTTATGAACCATGTGGATCGTTAGTACATATATGGTTAACTATGGAATACAAATATAATAAAACAATGTTTCCAATATAAATATCATCCATCCTACATGGTGCATTTATGGGTGTTGGTTTGCTCTAGTTAGGTTCCACAACATGGTGACCTCAATTTTGTGGTTCATCCACAACTAAGTGATAATTATGGCCTTCCAATGGATGATGCAACCTAGTGGGATGTGTTTGATTGCATATTCTTTCTTACTAACCACATAAGACACTAACTCAATTTTGTGTAGAATAAAACATGCTTACCAAAATGAAGGCCTACACGAAGCTTTAATTATCATAAAGCTTTTGGCCAAAGTTTTACCAAACATAATGCAACAATTGGATTTTTATTTTTATTTTTATTTTTTTCACATGATTCTTCACCAAAAAAACAAAAAGAAAATGAATGTTTTAAATATAAAACATCCAATTGAATGGGGATTACCTTTTTGAAATTCATGTTGTTTGCAAAGGAAAATTTTAGTGCAATTAAACACCCCCCCCCCCAACTACATTACAAATATCCCCTTGATGTTTTACCTCTCTGTAATTTTAGAGATTTCCCTATGTATAATTTTTTAACAAGCTTGGAATGTATCTTAAGAATTTATAAATTCCATACTCTTAGCAAGGTCCTTCCAAATTAAGCCCATGTTTCACACAAGGGAAAGTTGGTAGTGCCAAAGGACCTTATTATAGTTTAAGCACAAGGAATTAGTTGAGTTCCCTCCCTTTTTCCCTAACATCCAAATAAATGAATGTTTTTTAGGTGCCTTTTCGCAACACATATAATCATAAATCTCATTTGAATTTACAAGTTCCTTACAAACTAAAGTTCCTAACCTAGAAACCACCTTACAAATGTTTAATGTGCCTCCTAATAAAAAGCTCAAATTTGCAAGCCAAAACATAATTAAACCCAAGTGTGACCTAGCCTGCCCAAATGATTTGTAAAATGCCTGAGAGGCTTTGCAAGAGAATATGTTCAAATACAAATAAAATTTATCTTGATATATTTTGATGAATTTTTACATGCATTAGTATTATTAAGGCACTATTATTATTTTGCCCTTTTTTTCAAACCAAACCCGATAGTTATCTAATTTCTTTTTATTTCTAATCTTATTCCACTTGGGTTTTGAAATATTCCACATTACTAATGACAATGAATTGATTAAAACATGAGTTCATGAAAAAAATTGTGTTTTCTTGTAAGAAAGATTGTCAAGTTTAATGAACAAATTAACTATCCCTTATCAATTGTTAATTTTTTTCTATGGTAGGACATAAGGTCAAATGTTTTTTCTAAAGCTAATGTCCATAACTTTGTTTTTACTTGGAAAGAACTTTCACTCTATACAAGGCATTTTTTAATGTAAAATATGGTCCAACTTTGTTAAGTTTTTAATTTTTTTTTTTAAATTTTGATATTTCTATAAATTAACCAAAAATATATAAAGGTCCTTAAATGTTTTTACTTTCATATCTCAGTCATAGCCAAATTTTGCTTAATCTTCTTGTGGATTGGATGCCACTTTGACTATGACGTGCTTTCAAGCTCCTTGATAGACTCAAAGGTGAATCTAAAGTGAAACAACGGAAGAGTAAGGAGTTGGGGACACGCTCCCTAGCTCGTAGCACTTTGAGCAGGTAGAAGGGCATGTTGGAGTTTCGAGATGGGAGTAAGAAGAATGGCAAACACTTAATCACTCACACGAACCTACACAAAACCAAACAACAAGTTAATTAATGCATAGTTGGAACACTTTTGGTGCTAAAATGAACCACGGGCAAATTCAGACTCATAAGACTCACCACGGCCCGGACTTGGGGGAAGCCACCACCTTCCCCCTTCTATTATACTCTACGCCTTTCCACAAGGCTCACATCCAAATGACATTTTGTCCCATAACTCCAAAGTGGGAGTCTCAAAATTCTCACAAATGGGTTTCTCGTGACTTTGTAGGCCCATAACTTTGCATGTAAACCTCCAATTAAGATGAGGTCTAAAACAAAGTTGTAGCCCTCGTCGAGAGCTTTTCAATGGTATGTTGCACGCCACCTGCACACGAGAAAATCAGGGTGATTCCCAACTTTTAGTGGTCGGGAGTCAAATTGCCAATTTGACTCCCGACCCTTCTTTTGGCCATAACTTGTGTTTCAAATGTTCAAATGGATCATGCAAGCCCAGTTTAGACATCTAAGTTTCAAGATCTTTCCAATTATATAAAGAACTCTTCAATCCATTGAGTTTTGACCCCTATAAATTTTTTATGAAAATTTGGGAGTCCATCGAGACTCTAATTTCCCAAAGTGGAAGCTCCCTTGGAGGTGTGAGGGTTCATTCCTTCACACTTTCCTACACTCCTGGGAGCATGCGGTGTGACTCCCGGGCTTCCCTCTTGGCCCGCAACCTTGCAAGCCCTTGCCTTGCTCGTGAGCCCAAGGCTAAGGTTGCAACAGACTACATCACAAAATTACGCAAAGGTAAAATGGACAAAGAGATATTGCTTCAAATTGTTTCATTATGGGGCAAGAGGGCATATTATGTTGTTTTCCTTGTTTGTGCATCATACATATTGGTAAACAAAATATGTACCCAACCATAAGGAAAGGATATATGATTTATTTGTAATCAAAAAACACTTATAATTTATTTTTAATGTTTAAGGGCTTCCCAAATGTCAACCACATAATTTTTTTCATATTTTTTCTTGCACCTATCTATTACACCTTATTATGGTGCATACCTAATGTTGGTTTTGTATTAAATGGTTTTATCAATAAAGTTGAACCAAAAAAGAATTCGAACATGTATTATGAACCCTAGTAAATCAAACCCTTACCTTCCTTGTATAAAATTTGACCATACCCAAGAGATACCATAATTCTTGGACAAGGTTTATTCAAACTACGAATGTACATATTTATACACAAATCCTTTTCTTGGAAGCAACTCATGTGCATACCCATGTTATGTAATAACTCTTGATCCCCATGTTGAAATACGTATGGGTAAGGTTTAGCATTCAAGATTCCATACAACTTGGCTATTGAAGTGAAGACTGCATAATTGCACCCATTCTTTTACTCCATTCCAAAATAGTGTAGCCACTTATATGGGACCTACTTCCTATAAAATGGGTTACCAAAGTGAAACCAAATATTAACTTGATTAAGGTTCATTCACAATTGAGTCACAATGGGCATCTAATGCATGGTATGTTGATGGGTGCTAATTGTTCACTCTAGCCCTTATGAAGGTATGATATGTGCTAATTGTTAACTTCTTTTTCTTGTGCATTTTGTTCTACAATTGTCAAAGTGAATTTGACATATGCAATCCAATTATGTGAATAAACTTGTAGGATTTATTGCCAACTGAATCTACCATGTTATGTTATTATACATGCAAATTTATTGCCCAACACACAATTCATGTGCAATTTGATACATGGACTTTGTTACAAGGACATAATTAAATAGTTGGATCACTTTAATTATAATTATAAGCCTTTTTAAACGATTCTTAAAATTTACATACTATGTCTACTAAATGTATGTGGGTACATATATTAGAGGACCTAGTATGTAATGGTTCAATGTTCATGCTCATGCTCAAAATATTTAAAATATTTTAGTAATTGTTGAAACCAATTTGGTACATGAAAACAAAATCAATCCCAATACCCCTAGCAAATTAATATGTAGAAGTTCCCAAAAAATCTTGATAGCAATACCAAACAATTACAATTAAAAAGACATACATGCCCAACACCAATCTTTAGCTATTTATACACACTTCAACAAAACAAGCCAAGAATGACTTATTCAATCCACTCCAAGTTTTAATTGCAAGATCAAAATCTACAAACACCAAAAATCAAAAGAAATGTGAAATCATATGTTATGGATTTGGTTTGAAGTTGCCAATTATGAAAAATATTCAATTGCATCCCCATTATAAACATCAATACTACTACAAAGATTAATGGATTTTACAAATGTAATTTCATGGATTTTCACAAAATATGTTGATTAGTGGTGGATTAAAATAAACATACCTTATCAAACCAAACCAAATTTTAATACATACAAGTCAATTCTCTACTAAACATGAAAACAATGATTAGTAAACAAATATGATCACACATTTTAATAGCAAATCTTTCAAGCAAAAATGTTATGTTAACATCAAATCCAAATGGGGTGCTTATAAAGTGGAAATATATATAACTATTTACAATACATACATATATTTTTAAAATAAAATCTCATTGTTTTGTTTCTTCTACTTTGCACGCTCCCTCAATAAAAACATTTTCATGAAGTTTAATAAAGTGGAATCAATCTTGCATGGATTGTTTGAACATGAATTTCCACCATCTTGCATTTTGGTAAAAGATATCAAGGATTCAATTTGTTGGCCACATTGTACTAACACCCATGAATGCACCAGTTTGGATGGATGGGTATTAGATTGGAATTTGTTTTTAATTGGGTTCACAACTTGGATAACACACTCAATATATTTATTGCATTACCTACATGTGCTTACTTTTTCAAAAGTAAAATTCTTACTTTTCTTCCCACTTTCCAATTAAACTCCTTCCTCCCCTTATCCACCAACTAAAAGGTCAACTACAATGACTTGCATAGCAACTTGCTTGCTTGCCTACTTACTTGAATCTAAATATTTGCACCTACTTATTTGTTAAATATGGGATTCTACTATAAAATATAAGATATTGCACAAAGAACAAATAATTACTTATCTCCCACCACCTTTTTAATAGTTACCACCCACTAACATGGTCATACTTACATGGGCACACTTACCTACTTACTATAACCTCTTCTAAACTAACCACAAATTAAACTTACAAACCCCAAAAGAAACCTAATGTTAAGGCCACAAAATGCATGTATTGTAAACTCCTATTGTTCTTGACTTAAACTAACTTTTTAACATGCAATGATAATAAAAGGTTAATCCTAAATGCAAGTATTGAAATAGGTACCCAAAGGCACTTTTGCAATACTTTAACCTACACTTCATATTAAAATTATCAACCTTCATATAGAGGGACTTAAACAATGTGGAGTTTGCCAAATTCATTATCCTCATTTTTTTATAACTTCAATCATCTCAAGGAGGTCACTTTCATTTTATTCCAAACAATGTGCAAAATAATATAAGGTGTAATTTATTGGAAATTTTTTAATTAAAAAATTATAAATAGATTTCCTATAATTTATTATATATATTCTAAAATATATCTAAAATAAACTCAAATATATATTATATTTCATAACAAACTAAAAAAATACCTTTTTATCTGAAATGCTTTCTAAAATATATATACAATGACCTCTACATGTGATTAGCATGTTGTTATAAGTGACAAAATGTCAAAATGAATGAAATACTTTCATTATTTGCAATTATAATTGTATATGGAAATAAAAAGGCTAAGGTAACACAATAACATCATTTATTTTTTTGCAAACTTTAAGATGACATGGTAGGGGCTTTTGCAATACCCTCATGTTATAAGTTATCTCTAATCTTTAACATTACAACCTAACATTTGTAATACCTTCATTCTTTTACAAACTCTAATCCAACATGGCAAGAGTGTTTGTAATACCACATATGTAGTGCAAACATTCATTCTATAAGTGAAATTCAACATAAAAGCTTTAATTTTATCCAAGAAACATGAGTTTGATACTACATTTGGCAATGATCTTCACAAGACTTCCACATTAATTTTTCATACCATCACTTCAAGAGTGGTTTCTTTTCCATTGTTCATTTCATATTTTTCTAGTGTATTTAAAGAGCACACAACAAGATTTCCACATTGACTTTCATATCATTACTTCAAGAGTAGTTTCTTTTCCATTTTTTTTTTTCATTTTTTTCTAGAGTATTTAGAGAGCACATTGTAGAGCCTTAAAACCCATGGGGCATTTCAGGCTTTGCACTACATAATACCCTCAGTGGAGGGTTTTTCATTTCATGATATGCTACCGCACATGTTGAGTCCAAGCATGTGTAAGTCATCATCAAGGGTCTCTAGAAAACTTCAATCCTTATTTGAAACAAGATGATTTTGGGTCTGGGTTTACTGTCAGATACTATCCTCCTAGAGATTGCAAACCTCACTCTATGGAGCTATATTGGACAACACCTTCATGATTAATGTAAATTTCAAGTATAATGCCAATGAGAGGAAGGAGTAATGATGATGGAAGCCCAGGAAATGCTCTCAAAATAGCTCAAAGAAAGTGACCAGAAGTACAGATATTGGAGTTCATTGGAATAACAATGGAAGAAGGTTTGAAACTATTCACAGCTACATCCAAAGTTGGTTATAACTTCAAACATGTAGTTCAAAAGCTTTATGTTGGAAGTTATCAAAGTGAGGATAGGCCACCCGTAGCTTCCACCAGCAATGACCAAACCAAACTCACTCTAAGCTTACTAGCAGAAAGAAAATGCAGCATGACACACAAAGCTAGGATTTATTATTGCCAGGAACATCATCATAATCTTCATAACTACTGGAAACTTGACCACTGATAATTCACACTATGCTTAACAATTTCTGTTGAGAACCATCAGACATGAAAGTAATAAGTTGGTGTTTGCAAACCAAAATGCATACATTATGGGACCACTCTCCTGCTAGACAAGGACCAACACAAGGCTACATTTTCAATATATACACAACACAAGTACATGCCTTTGAAAATAATAAGTCGCCAGACATCGACATCAGAAATTCTTGGTGGCAACCATATTGACCATCCATCAAAGGCTTGCCAGGCCTCAACACAAGCATTTATCAACTTTAATTTTTAGCAGCTGTACAACCCTGGATTGTGCATCAACCATGCGATCCACATTGCACTCAAGATGGAAGTTGACACCCAGTTGGCTTTCA
>Ga0209208_10002526_pt1 | contig 26272 bp, 21 predicted proteins | sample S1TSphfallax_3_FD_187694 | JGI IMG/M metagenome (GOLD analysis project Ga0209208, IMG submission 187694) | Host-associated microbial communities from peat moss isolated from Minnesota, USA - S1T2_Fd - Sphagnum fallax MG (SPAdes) (version 2) | ecosystem: Host-associated > Plants > Peat moss >...
GATTCTCGCCAAGTACGATGTCCCTGTGCCGCGCGGCGAAGTTGCCTACACGGTGGAAGAAGCCGAAGCGGCTGCCAAGAAAATCGGCGGCAGCGTCGTGATTAAGGCGCAAATTCACGCCGGGGGCCGCGGCAAAGGCGGCGGCGTCAAGATTGCGAAAGACGCGAACGAAGCGCTGGAAACCGCGAAAAAAATTCTGGGCATGACGCTGGTGACGCATCAGACCGGGCCGGAAGGCCGGGTGGTTCACCGGCTTCTGGTGGAAGAAACGCTGCCCATTGAAAAGGAACTTTATCTGGGCATCACGCTGGATCGCGGGATTGGCGAATCGGTGTTCATGGCATCGAGTGAAGGCGGCGTTGAAATTGAAGAAGTGGCGGCGAAAACGCCGGAGTTGATTCTGAAAGAATCGCTGATTCCCGGCCAGCCTTTGCAGCCGTTTCAGGCGCGCAAACTGGCGTTCGGCATGGGCATTCCCGCCGCCAGCGTGAACGCCGCCGCGGCCGCGATGATCAATCTTTCCAAGTTCTACGATGCCATCGATTGTTCGCTGGCTGAAATCAACCCCTTCATCCTGACCAAAGACGGCAAGGTGTACGCGCTGGACGCCAAGGTCAATCTGGACGACAACGCCATGTATCGCCACAAGGATCTTCTGGAACTGCGCGACCTGAACGAGGAAGATCCGCTGGAAGTGGAAGCCTCGCGTTTCGGCCTGAATTACATCAAGCTGGACGGCAATATCGCCTGCATGGTGAACGGCGCGGGACTGGCCATGGCCACCATGGACATCATCAAATACGCGGGCGGACAGCCAGCCAACTTCCTGGACGTTGGCGGCGGCGCCAATGCTGAACAAATTAAGAACGCCTTCCGCATTTTGCTTTCCGATAGCAGCGTGAAGGCCGTGCTCATCAATATTTTCGGCGGCATTCTGCGCTGCGACACGCTGGCCAACGGCGTTGTGGCTGCGGCACGCGAACTGGAAATCAAAATCCCCATCGTTGTGCGCATGGAAGGCACCAACGTGGATTTGGGGCAAAAAATTCTGACTGAGTCCGGGTTCAACTTCACCGTCGCCGACGGCATGAAAGACGCCGCCGAGAAAGTTGTGAGGCTTGCAAAATGAGCGTACTCGTTAACAAAAACACAAAATTATTGTTTCAGGGCTTCACCGGACGCGAGGGAACTTTTCACGCCGAGCAGGCCATTAAATACGGCACCAATGTTGTCGGCGGAACCACTCCCGGCAAAGGCGGCCAAACCCATCTGGAGCGTCCCGTCTTCAACACCGTGGAGCAAGTGGTGAAAGAAACCGGCGCAAATGCCTCGGTTATTTTCGTCCCGCCGCCCTTTGCCGCCGACGCCATTATGGAAGCGGCCGACGCTGGATTGCCGCTGGTGGTTTGCATCACCGAAGGCATTCCCGTCAACGACATGGTGCGCGTCTGGTCTTACCTGAAAACCAAACCGGCCACGCGCCTGATCGGACCCAACTGTCCCGGTGTCATCACGCCGGGTGAATGCAAAATCGGCATCATGCCTGCTTCTATTCACTTGCCGGGAAACGTCGGCATTGTTTCGCGCTCCGGCACGCTCACCTATGAAGCGGTCGGCCAGTTGACCAAGCTGGGCATCGGCCAATCGACTTGCATCGGCATCGGCGGCGATCCGATCATCGGCACCAACTTTACCGACGCGCTGAAGCTCTTCAATGATGATCCGGACACGCACGCCGTCATCATGATCGGCGAAATTGGCGGCAGCGCGGAAGAAACCGCCGCCGCCTACGTAAAGGCGCATGTGAAGAAGCCGGTGGTGGGCTTTATCGCCGGCCAGACAGCGCCTCCCGGCCGCCGCATGGGACACGCGGGCGCAATCATTTCCGGCGGCGCGGGCAAAGCCGAAGACAAGCTGGCCGCCATGGAAGACGCTGGCATTATTATTTGCCCGTCTCCGGCCGTCATGGGAGAAAAATTGCAGCAGGCGCTTGCCGCCAAATAAATTTTATGGAACGTACTTTTGGAATCATCAAGCCAGACGCCGTCGCCAATGGCCACGTGGGCGCAATTCTCAGCATGATCAAGGACGCCGGCTTTAAGCTGGTCGGCTTGAAAATGCGTCGCCTCGCCAAGCATGAGGCGGAAGCCTTTTATGCCGTTCACGCCGCGCGGCCTTTTTACGCCGGATTGGTTACTTTTATGACCGAAGGCCCGGTCGTCTTGCTGGCGCTGGAGCGGGAAGACGCCATCGCGAAATGGCGCGAACTCATGGGCGCCACCAACCCGTCTAACGCTGCTGAGGGAACTATCCGCAAGAAGTTCGCGGAAAACATCGAGCGAAATTCCGTGCATGGTTCGGACGCGCCTGAAACCGCCGCGCAAGAAATTCCGTTCTTCTTCCCCACCGCCGAACTCCTATAAACTCTCAACTTCGCAACTTCGGGGACGGAGAGATATGGTACGAGGTTAAGATTTTTTCACTTCGTACCATATCTCTCCGTCCCCGAAGTTGAAGTCCGAAGTTGGAGTTGATGCGCTATTTACGCTGCTTCGTAAATCTCTTCCTGCACCGACGCCTCGCGCGTCTTTCCCACCAGCTTGCGCAGTTTGGAATTTTGATGCTTCGTCAAACGACGTTCCACGCTCCGGCGCGCCCGCAGCAGGCGAATCCGAACCGCCGTTTCCGACCAGCCGTTCTGGTTGGCAATTTCCTGCACCTTGTAGCCTTCAATATAATGGCCTTCCAAAACCACCCGGTCGTTCGGTTTGCATTCGTTCAAAATGCGCTTCACGTCGATTGCCGCCACGTTCATGCGGGTAGGCGCCTGCAACTCGGGAAGAGTCTGCGTCAACGGCTCACGGCGGAGGAAAGTGCGGTGGATATTCAGCGCGATGCTGTTTGTCCAGGTCAAAACGAGTGAAGGATCGCGCAATTGTTCGCGCCGTTCCCAGCCTTTTGCCCAGGCTGCCTGCGCCGTGTCCAGCGCCGAATCATAAGAAAGGCCGCGTGAGACCAGAAAACGGACGGTGAGATTAAATCCCTTTTGATATGCTTTGCCAAAATCTTCGGTAGTCATTTTTCCCCTACGCCGCTAATAAGGCAGTTCGAGGGCCATTTGTTGGCCCCAGGGGAATATATCCTGTAAATATTTGAAACTAAAAGCCTTTTGATGCTTCGCGCGCATTATGAACAGGCCATGACAGCGGGGCAATTCTTTCCGGGCTCTGAAAAATTTGCGCGTCAAAGAAAAAAACCCGCGAAGCAAAACTTCGCGGGTTTTTCTGCTAAAAACAAAAATTGAATTACGCTTTGGTGACAGGTTCCGTCGGCGGGGCGGGATGCTCCACCTTCTCTGGTTCTTCCGTCGCCTGGCGCATGCTGTCCTTGAAAGAGCGGATGCCTTTTCCCAGACCCTGGCCCAGTTCCGGCAGCTTCTTGGGTCCAAAAATAAACAGAGCAATCACCAATATGATGATCAGATGCGTCGGCTGAAAAAGTCCTTCTAACATAGGAACACTCCCCTTGGTGCGATGTGATGAACCACCGCCTCTACAGTATATACGAAACTTTGCACTATTATGGACGGAACTTTCTTGAGCTAAGGTTGACTTCCCGTAGACTGTCGGCTATATTTCCTAAAGTACTGACTATTCAATGAGTTGGAGCCTCCTGACAGACCATCCCCAGCCGGAAGGTCGCATCTGGCAGACATAACGTCACGCTAGAATTGAAGAGTTTCGATCCGAGGCCGCTGATTCCTAGGGACAACTGACAACATATATGGCCGGTTCATCTGACGAATATGTTGAGGCACCAGGACTAGAAAACGCCGAGGATTACCAGGCGTTCCTGGACGACTACAACATCCACGTCACACAACGCGAAGGGGAAGTCCTGCACGGACGCGTGCTCAGCGTGTCTGACAAGGAAGTGATTGTCGATATAGGCCGCAAGACGGAGGGCCTTATCCCGGCAGTCCAGTTCCAGCTTGTGGACGGCAAGCCCAACGTGAAAACCGGCGACACCATTGAGGTGATGTTCGACCGCACCGGCAGCCAGGTGGAAGGATACATTCTTCTTTCCTATGAGCGCCCGCATCGCATGCACATCTGGGACGAGCTGGAGAAAGCAGCCACTGACGGAACCGCGCTCACCGGCAAAGTGGTCAGCAAGACCAAGGGCGGCCTGGCCATCGACATCGGCATTGTGGCCTTTCTGCCGAGCTCGCAAATAGAGCTTCGCCCCGTGCATAACCTGGACGCCTATGTCGGCCAGGAAATGCCGGTGCGCATCTTGAAGCTGAACCGCAAACGCGGCAACGCGGTGGTGTCCAGGCGCGTGCTGCTCGAAAGCGAAGCGGTCTCGCGCAAGACCATGGCGCTGGAGCACATTCACGAAGGCGATGTGGTTTCGGGCGTGGTGAAGAACCTCACCGAATACGGCGCGTTTGTGGATCTGGGCGGCATCGACGGCCTGCTGCATGTGAGCGATCTCAGCTACGGCAACGTCACTCATCCCTCGTCCGTCATTCATGTCGGCGAAACCATTTCGGTCAAGGTGCTGAAGTTCGACCGCGAGAAAGAGCGCATCTCGCTGGGCCTGAAACAGCTTCATCCCGATCCCTGGTCCACCATTGACGAACGCTATCCGCCCCACAGCAAAGTCATCGGCCGCATTGTGAGCGTCACCGACTACGGCGCTTTTGTGGAACTGGAGCCGGGCGTGGAAGGCCTCATCCACATTTCCGAGATGACCTGGAGCCGGCGCATGAAGCATCCGGCCAAGGTGGTGAAGGCGGGCGACCAGGTGGAAGCCGTGGTGCTCGAAATCAAGCCCAAGGACCGCCGCATTTCGCTCGGCATCAAGCAACTGGAAGCCGATCCCTGGACCACCGTGGCCGACCGTTACAGCATCGGGTCCGTGGTGGAAGGCCGCGTGCGCAAGCTCTCCGATTTCGGCGCGTTTGTCGAAATTGAGGAAGGCATCGACGGACTGGTTCACATCTCCGACATGTCGTGGACGGCGCACATCAAGCATCCCTCCGAACTCGTCAAGAAGGGCCAGATTGTGCAGGCCGTGATCCTGAATATCGACGCGCCCAACCGCCGCTTGTCGCTGGGCGTCAAGCAACTGCAGCCCGATTCGTGGGAGACGTTTTTCCGCACTTACAAGATTGGCGACGTGGTGAAAGGCAAAGTCTGCCGCACCGCCCAGTTCGGCGTCTTTGTGGAGCTGCTGCCTGGGGTGGAAGGTCTTTGCCACCGCAGCGAAATTGCCGACGAAAATAGCCCGCGGCGCGGCGGCAAATCGCCGTCGGCCGACGATCCGGCGCTTCCCATGGGAGAGGAGCTGGATTTCAAAATCATCAAGATGAACGAGGCGCAAAAGCGCATCGGCTTGAGCATCAAGGCCATTTCGGAAGAGGACGAACAGAACCGTCTGCTCGACTACAAGCGCCAGGCCGTTGTGGCCACTTCCACCGTCGGCGACGCCATTAAGCAGCACCAGTCGGACGAAAAATTGGAAAGATAAGGGAATCAAGTTATGACGAAGGCTGAGCTCATTGAAGAAGTGTCAAAGGTGGTTGAAATGACACGCAAGGACTCGGAAACGATCGTCGAAACCATATTCGACAGCATTGTCACCAGCCTTCACAAAGGCGACAAAATTGAGATTCGCGGCTTTGGCAGCTTTCGCACGCGCCAGCGCCAGCCGCGCATTGGCCGCAATCCGAAAACCGGTTCGCGCGTGGAAGTGCCGTCCAAGCGCATTCCCTTCTTCAAGCCCAGCAAGGAACTGCGGGATTTGGTGAACAACTCGATCCACGAACCTGTCGATCCGGCCTGAAAATGGATCACCTGTGGACACCGTGGCGATCCAACTACATCAAATCGGATAAAGAGGGCGGCTGCGTTTTCTGCCGCGCGGCCAGCGCCAGCGATGATGAAGCCACGCTGGTGGTTCATCGCGCGGAATTGAATTTCATTCTTCTCAACCGCTATCCCTACACCAACGGCCATCTGATGATTGCGCCTTATCAGCATGTGCCGCGCTTGAATGCGCTTTCGTCCGAAACAACCGCGGAGATGATGCTGCTGGCGCGCCGCGCGGAATCGGTCATTGAAGCAGTTTACAAACCCCACGGCCTCAACCTGGGATTGAATCTGGGAGAAGCCGCAGGAGCCGGCATTGAGCAGCATCTGCATTTGCATGCGTTGCCGCGCTGGCATGGCGACGCCAATTTCATGACCACCATCGGCGAAACGCGCATTGTGCCTGAACTGCTGGAAGACACTTATCGGAAAATCAAAGCGGGCTTCGCCTAGGAAAACTATGTCTATTTCACGCCGCGCCTTGCTGCAAACAGCGGCTGCCGTTCCGTTTGCAAAGCTGATGGATGCTCAAGAGAAAGACCACATCGGCTACTGCATAGTCGGCCTGGGCAGGATCTCCATGGGGCATTTTATGCCGGGCTGTCTCGATTCGAAAAAGTCGCGCGTCGTGGCGCTGGTCAGCGGCCATCGCGATAAAGCCGAAAAAGAAGCCGCGAAATATAGCGTCACCGCCGGCAGTCTCTACTCTTACGAAGACTTCGACAAAATTGCCGGCAACAAAGAAATTGACGCTGTCTACATAGCCTTGCCCAACAGCATGCACGCCGAATACTCCATTCGCGCCGCCAAAGCGGGCAAGCATGTTCTGTGCGAAAAGCCCATGGCCACTTCGGTTGCTGACGCCCAAGCGATGGTGAACGCCTGCCGCGCTGCCAAGACGAAATTGATGATCGCCTACCGCTGCCAGTACGAAGCCGTGAATCTGGAAGCCATCCAAATCATCCAAGAAGGGCGGCTGGGAACCGTCCAGGCCATGGAAAGCGCCAACGGATTTGTGGAACGCGCCGGAGAATGGCGGCTCAACAAGAAGCTGGCGGGCGGCGGGCCGCTGATGGACATGGGAATTTACTCGCTGAACGCCTGCCGCTATTTGACCCAGGAAGAGCCGCGCTACATTGAGGGCTTTTGTTCCGTCATCGATCACGACGGGCGCTTTGATGAAGTGGAAGAAAACGTCAGCTTCGTCATCCGTTTCCCTTCGGGCATTGTCGCCAGTTGCAGCACCACATATGGCGCGCAAATGGATGGCTACGTTCGCGTGCATGGATCAAAAGGAACACTGCATTTGCAGCCCGCTTTTTCGTATGAAGGAATCAAGCTGACCGCGCACATTCAGGGGGAACCGGACACCGAAAAAACGAACAAGCTGAATGACCCGGCGCAATTCACCACCATGGCCGATTATTTCTCCGATTGCCTTATCAACAATCAGGAACCCAAAACCAATGGCGAAGAAGGACTGCGGGATATGAAGTACATTGCGGAAATTTACAAATCATGCGGACGACAGACGTTCTGACCGTTGACCCCATTTGCGGCATGAAGGTGGACCCGGCCACCGCCAAGTTCAGCAGCGTAAAGGACGGCAAGACGCACTACTTCTGCAGCGCCGGATGCAAGAAGAAATTTGACGCTCCGCCCGCTGTTCTCACGCAAATTGCGATAAAGCCCGCGCCCGTTCCCAAAGCGGCCGAGCACACCTGCCCCATGCATCCTGAAGTTCGGCAAATGGGTCCCGGAAGCTGCCCCATTTGCGGCATGGCTTTGGAGCCCGCCGAAATCACCGCCGAGCCGGAAGCCGACCACGAACTGGCGGACATGACGCGCCGCTTCTGGATTTGCGCCGCGTTGACTGTGCCGCTGCTGGCAGGAATGTTTCTGCACGGCGGCTGGCTGCGCTGGGCGCAGTTCGCAATCTCAACACCCGTGGTTCTATGGGGCGGATGGCCGTTCTTCCAGCGCGGTTGGGCCTCGCTGAAAAGCAGGCACTGGAACATGTTCACGCTCATCGCCATGGGAACGGGAACCTCTTATCTGTTCAGCCTGGCGACGCTGTTCGTTCCCCACCTGGAAGCGTATTTTGAGCCGGCGGCCGTCATCACAACGCTCGTCCTGCTGGGGCAAGTGCTGGAACTGCGGGCGCGCAGCCAGACCAGCAGCGCGCTGAAATCGCTGCTGAATCTAGCGCCGAAAACCGCGCGACTGGTCGGCGGCGGCGTGGAGCGCGACATTCCGCTGAGCGAAGTGGTCGCGGGCAATCTGCTGCGCGTGCGGCCGGGGGAAAAAATTCCGGTGGATGGCGTCATCGTCGAAGGCGAAACCGTGATTGATGAATCCATGCTCACCGGCGAATCCATGCCCAACCTGAAAAACGTCGACGCCAAAGTGGCGGCCGGCACGCTGAACGGCACCGGCAGCATCGTCATGCGCGCCGAGCGCGTCGGCAGCGAAACCATGCTCAGCCAGATTGTGCGCATGGTTAGCGAAGCGCAGCGCACCCGCGCCCCCATCCAGCGTCTGGCCGATAAAGTGGCCGGCTATTTTGTTCCCGCCGTTGTCCTCGCCGCCCTTGTCACCTTCGCGCTGTGGATGCTGCTGGGGCCGCAGCCGCGCTTCAGCCACGCGCTGGTGAACGCCATTGCCGTGCTCATCATCGCCTGCCCCTGCGCGCTGGGATTGGCCACGCCCATGTCCATCATGGTGGGCACCGGGCGCGGCGCAACGCTCGGCATACTGGTGCGCAATGCCGAAGCCTTGGAGACGCTGCACAAAGTGACTGTGCTGGTGGTTGACAAAACCGGCACGCTGACGGAAGGCAAGCCGCGCGTGGTCGACATTCAGCCCGTCGCGCCCTTGAAAAAGGAAGAGCTTCTCTCGGCCGCGGCGGCCGTGGAGCGGCTGAGTGAGCACCCCCTTGCCGAAGCCATCGTGCGCGCCGCCGAAGCCGGACACCTCAAGGGCACGGCCGAACAGTTTTCCTCCATCACCGGCAAAGGCGTCAAGGGCTTGGTTCAGGGGAAATGGGTGCTGGCGGGCACGCTGGCGTTTCTGAACGGAGAAGGCATCGACACCACTGGCTTAAGCGCGAACGGAGCGGCAGTCTTCGCCGCCCTCGACGGCAAAGCGGCCGGAGTGATCGAAGTGGCCGACCCGGTTCGCAAAACCACGCCGGAAGCCCTGCAAATGCTGGCGCAGGAGAACGTTCGCGTTGTCATGCTGACCGGCGACAGCCGCGCCACCGCCGCGAAAATTGCCGAACAGTTAGGCATTTCCGATATCGAAGCCGAAGTGCTGCCCGCCCAGAAAGCGGAGGTCGTGAAGAAATTCAAGAGCGCTGGCAGCACCGTCGGCATGGCCGGCGACGGCATCAACGACGCGCCCGCCCTGGCCGCCGCCGACGTCGGCATCGCCATGGGCACCGGAACCGATATCGCCATGGAGGCAGCCGGGATCACGCTGGTGAAAGGCGACTTGCGCGGCATTGCCCGCGCCATCAAGCTGAGCCGCGCCACCATTCGCAACATCAAGCAGAACCTGGCCTTCGCCTTTGTCTACAACGCGCTGGGCGTGCCCATCGCGGCCGGATTGCTATATCCATTTTTCGGCTTGCTGCTCAGCCCAATGCTCGCCAGCGCCGCCATGACACTCAGTTCGGTCTCCGTGATCGCCAACGCACTGCGGCTGCGCCGGGTGAGGCTTTGACCTTTCGCAGCTTTGAAATCAAGCGTTATAAAAACGGCATCGTCGAGCGCGCCCTTGATTCAATAGCCGCCGAAGAGCCTCTCGCCATACGCCTGCTGCACTGGCGCAAGGATTCTCGCCACGCTGAAAATCTGGCCGTCACCATGCGCACTCCCGGCGCGGACAAAGAACTCGCCATCGGGTTGCTGCTGACCGAAGGCGTCATCCAGAATGCATCGGACATTGTCGAAGTTCGCTCCATCGGCACCGATCCCAGCAACGAAGTCCTGGTGGAACTGGCTCGGTCGGTCGATTTCGACGAATGGCGTCAGCGGCGCAATGGTTTTGTCTCGTCCAGTTGCGGCGTCTGCGGCAAAGCCAGCGTGGAACAAATAGCGCAGGCTGTTCCGCAAACCGCCGCGACCGAATGGCGCGTGAATGCCGAATTCATGGAAGCGCTGCCGGCCATTCTCGACACGCACCAGCCCACTTTCCACCAAACCGGGGGAGTGCATGCGGCCGCGCTGGTGTCGCTCGACGGCCAGTTGGTGAGCCTGTTTGAAGACATCGGACGCCACAACGCGCTGGATAAGGTGATGGGCGCTTCCACGCTCGCCGGTTTGCTGCCGCTCAACCGGCATGTGGTGTTCATGAGCAGCCGCAGCAGTTTTGAACTGATTCAAAAAGCGGCGATGGCGGGAGTCCAAATGCTGGCCTCGGTGGGCGGCCCGTCGAGCCTCGCTGTCGAGACCGCGCGCACCCTTGGAATCACCCTGGTCAGTTTTGTCCGGGAACGGCGATTTAACGTCTACTCCGGCGATTGGCGGCTGAATTTGCAGAGATAAGACGCGCCTGAAAACAACCTAGTTCATAGCCCTTCGACCTGGTGCGTTGCTGGAAGCCTTGCCGAGCTTCAAGAACAGTAAACCCCGCTGTGGCAACAGCGGGGTCGGTAATCGAAGCGGAAAGGAGGTACGATTATGTATCTCTTAGCGTTACTAATCGTCGTGGTCTTTCTGCGGCGAAAAAGAACCAAGCTAAAAATCGATCTCGATATTTAGTTTTGATCGGTTGGGCTGGCAGTTCGCACCTGCTTGCCCTTCTGATGCAAGTGTAACCTTTTTCCCCGCCTAACGGAAGAGGCTATTCTGAAAGCATGAAACTGCGGATTCGCGCCAACACCCTTCGCCTCAGGTTAAACCAGAAAGAGGTGGAAAAGCTGGCGGCGGGAGAAGTGCTCCGCGAAGCCATCGAATTCCCCGGCAGCACCTCGCTTTCCTATCTTCTGAAAGTCGCCCAGGCGGCCGAAGCGCAGGCCTTTTTCGAAGCCGGCCGCATCCACATCATTGTCCCGCGCGTCCAGATCCTGCACTGGGCCGAAAACGACGAACTGGGAATCTATTTCCAGTTGCCCACCGGCGCGGAGCCGCTCAAAATTGCCGTTGAAAAGGATCTGGTCTGCATCGACGGACCGGCCGAGGAACAAGACCCGCTGGCTTTTCCCCGCGAGATGGCCGAAAAAGTTTGCTGACGCTACTTGGTCACGTCGCGGTGCTGTTCTTTTGCCAGAAAACCCGCCTTTTTCAGCCGCTTCTTGATCTCGCTCGCGATTAGAACCGAGCGGTGATGCCCGCCCGTGCAGCCGAACGAAATGGTGAGATAGCTTTTCCCTTCGCGAATGTAATGCGGCAAAAGATAAATGAGCAAGTCTGAGATGCGGCTGATGAATTCCGTGGTCTGCGGAAAGGAACGGATGTAGGCCGCCACGCTCGGATGCTTGCCCGTCAGCTTCTTAAACTCCGGAATGTAATTCGGATTCGGCAGAAAGCGCACATCGAAAACCAGGTCGCTGTCGGACGGGACGCCGTGCCGGAAGCCAAAGCTGTTCACGTAAATGACGATCTTGTCGGCGTCGGACCGCGTCTGGAAATTGGCCGAAATCAGCGCGCGCAGCTCATGCACGTTCAGCTTGCTGGTGTCAATCACCAGATCGGCCAACGGGCGCAGCGGCTCCAGTTGCGCGCGCTCATGCCGCAGGCTGTCCAGCACCGTCGCGACATTGCCCAGCGGATGCGGCCGTCGCGTCTCGCTAAAGCGCCGCCGCAGCATTTCGTTGTCCGCATCCAGAAAAAGCATTTTCACATTCAGTTGCTTCTTCAGCGCCTTGAAAATCCGCGGAAACTCCTTCAGCGATTGCCCTTCCCGGATATCAATGGTGAGCACGGCCCGCCGCGGCGTCTTGGATTCGCGCGTGATGTCGGCGAATTTCGGCATCAGCGCGACCGGCAAGTTATCCACCGCCGAGAAACCCAGGTCTTCAAACGCCTTCATGGCCGTCTGTTTGCCGGAACCGCTCATTCCGGTGATAACCACCATGTCGGCCGAAGTCAGCGCGTCTCCCGGCGGCGGCGGAATCTCGGCTTTCGTCGCGGCTTTCTCCATTCCGTCGTCAGGATTCAATCAGGTCGAAATGGCCGTCGGCGCGCCGCACCAGCACCGAGATGCAGTCGGCCTCCGAGTTGCGGAAAACGGTGTAGCTGCCGCCTCCCTCCATTTCCAGCATCGCTTCGGCCAGCGTCATCGGCTTGCTGTCTTCGTCGTAATTCACCCGGAAAATTTTCGGCTTCCCCGGTTTGGCGCCCTGCTTGGCAACAGCTTTGGCGCCATTGCCGTTCGGCGCGGGCTCCGGCTCCTGATAGCTTTCCTTGCTGGAGCGAACTCCCTTGGCGTCGCGATGCGTGGTGCGCCACTTGGTGCGCATTTTCACCACCTGCTTTTCCAGTTTCGTGGCGGCGTCGGTCAGCGCGCTGTCCAGGTCCGCATTCGATCCTTTCACCGCCACCTGGTGGTCATACAGGTTCATCACCACTTCTATCTTGTGGAGGTGACGCTCCATGTGGTGAATGACGTGCGCCTCGCGCTCGCCCCGCCTTTCAATCAGCTTGCTCAGCTTGCCAAGCTTTAAGCTGAACTTTTCTTGCACATCGGGAGTAAACTCTTTGGTCTTCCCCGATACGATCAGTTTCATGCTGTGCCTCCATATGGCCTGCAAAAGGCTTCGAATTTCAGGCGCGGATTCGGCGCTGGTGTGTGGAAGGTATTTTCATGTCCTCGCGATACTTGGCCACGGTGCGGCGCGTCACTTTAATCCCTTCGCCCTGCAGCCGAGCGGTAATTTGCTCATCGGTCAAGGGCTGCGATGTGTCTTCGTCGTCAATCATTTTCTTGACCCGCCTTTTCACAATCAGCAGCGGCGTTGCGCTGCCTGAGCTGCCCTGTCCCGCTTCCGAGAAGAAGTAGCGCAGCTCAAAAACGCCCTGCGGCGTGTGCGCGTACTTATTCGCCACCGCCCGGCTTACGGTGGAAGGGTGGACGCCAATTTCTTCCGCCACTTCCTTAATCATCATGGGACGCAAATAATCAATTCCCATTTCCAGAAACTCACCCTGCCTGCGTACTATAGAGTGGCAAACGCGCAGAATAGTTTGCTTCCGCTGCTCAATATTTTTGATTAACTGCAGCGCGGACGCATAGCGCTCTTTGACATAGTTGCGAACGTTCTTGTCCGGTTCCTGGTCGCGGTCAATCAGGCGCTTGTAATCGCCGTTCAGGCGCAGTTGCGGCACGTCGTCGTCGTTCAGCGTGATCAAATAATCGTCGCCGTCCTTCGATATATAAACGTCCGGTTCCACCTGGCGCGCGCCGCCGCTGGAATAGCGCAAACCGGGCGCAGGATCCAGATGCCGAATCACGTTAAGCGCAATCTGGATATGCTCCACCGGCCGGCACAGCGCGCGCGCCAGTTGCGCCACCTGGCGCGTTTCCAGCAGCTTTAGATGATCCTGCACAATTTTCCAGGCCACCGAATCGCGCGAACCGCGCGCCTCCAACTGCAGCAGCAGGCATTCCTGAATGCTGGTGGCGCCCACGCCCGTCGGATCCAGTCCCTGCACCGCTTTCAGGCCGGCCTGCGCTTCGGCCATGGTCAGCCCTTCAGCCTCCGCAATCTCGCTCAGCGGGGTTGTCAGATAGCCGCTTTCTTCCAGATTGCCGATGATCCCGTTGGCCGCCTCGCGCACCCCTTCCGGCAGCACCAGAACGCTCAGTTGCGATTGCAAATGGTCGCTCAGCGTGACCGGCGAAGACAGGAAAGTCTCAAACGAAGGCTTCTCCACCGACTCCGCCGCCGGGCTCTTAAAACCGGGGTCCAGATATTCGTCGAAGAAGCTGCCGTAATCAATTTCGTCAAATGGATCGGTCTCCGGCTTGGGCAGCTCGTCCACCGATGTGGGCGCAATCGTGTCGCCTTCAGAAGAGGTGTCGAAGCCGGCCAGCGATTCAGCCGTGCCCACTTTTTCAAGCGATGTGGTCTCGCTCGGCGCATCCTGCTGGCGTTCGCGCTCCAGCATCGACTGCACTTCTTCCGGCGTGAGTTCCTCGCCGAGCGAAGACGCTTCTTCCAAAACGATGTTTTCGGCAATCTCGTTCAGGATCATGTCCTTCAGCTCTAAATTGGTTTGCTGAAGGATTGTCACCATCTGGACCAGTCCCGGTGTCAGGATCTGGCGCTGCTGCACACCAAGGTTTATCTGTTGTCGCAGCGAACTCATTCGGCTTTCAGTTTAACACCGCAGAAGGGTTGTCCCCAGGCCGGAATAATCGGATGAGCGCCTGCAAAATGCCCATCGTACAACTACGGCAGGGAGCTTGCCAGCACCGTTGGAAGCGAGAAATTTTCACCCAGATAAATGCGCCTCACTTCCGGATCGCGGCCCAGTGAATCGGGCGATCCGGCGCGAAAAATCCGCCCGCTGCTGATGATGTAAGCGCGGTCCGTGACGGCCAGCGTCTCGCGCACGTTATGATCCGTGATCAGTATCCCGATGCCCTGTTTCTTCAGGTCGCCGATGATGCGCTGCAGTTCCAGAACCTGAATCGGATCAATGCCCGAAAACGGCTCGTCCAGCAGGATAAAATCGGGCCGCAAAACCAGCGCGCGGGCAATCTCCACGCGCCGCCGCTCCCCGCCCGAAAGCATGTAGCCCTTGCTGTGGCGCACCGTTTCCAGGCCCAGGTCCGCAATCAGGTTCTTCATGCGCTCGCGCCGTTCGCGCCCGCTGATCGAGAGCGTCTGCAGAATGGCCATCAGGTTGTCTTCCACGCTGAGCTTGCGAAACACCGAGGCTTCCTGCGGCAGGTAGCTGATGCCCTTGCGCGCGCGCAAATACATCGGCAAATGCGTGACCGGTTCGCCGTCCAGCAGCACTTCGCCGTTGTCCGGGCTAATGAGGCCCACCGTGATGTAGAAAGACGTGGTCTTGCCCGCGCCATTCGGGCCCAGCAGCCCCACCACTTCGCCCTGTTCCACCCGCACGCTGACCTTATCCACCACCAGGCGTCCGCTGTAAGATTTAGAAATTTCGTCGGTTTGCAGGGTCTTCATGCGAACATCCTTTATGATACGCCGCTGGCCCATTTGGCTCTTGCTTCTGGCCTCGCTGCGGCTGGCGCACATCAACCTGCTCTGGGCCGATGAGGACTATCATCTGGCAGCCGCGCTGCAAATCGTGCATGGGCGCGTGCCTTATCGCGATTTCTGGTATGACAAGCCTCCCCTCGCAGCCCTGTTTTATTCGGTCATCGGCGGCCACGGCGGCTGGCCACTGCGGCTTTTGGACGTGGCCTACGTTCTGGCATGCTGCTGGCTGGCGTTCCGGCTGGCGAAAGAGTGGTGGGGAGAGCGCGAAGCCCAGGCGGCGGCCCTGCTGCTGGCATTTTTCATGGCTTTCTATCTGACTTCGGCCACCGTTCCGCTGGCCGTGGATGGATTGCTGGTGCTGCCCCATCTGGCCGCCATTTATCTGGCTTTTCTGCGCCGCCCGCTCCTGTGTGGCCTGTGCTGTGCGGCCGGGCTGCTGGTGAATGTCAAGGCGGTCTTTGTAGCCGCCGCTTGCGCGCTCTGGCTGGCCGCCGGCTTGCCCTTGTTCGGTGCCGGACTGGCCGCAGGATTGGCGCTTCCGCTGGCTGTGGGCGCGGGATTGCGTTTGCTCCCTGATTTCTATCAACAGGTCTGGGCCTGGGGACTGGTATATGCGGGAACTCAAAATTCGCTGGCTCTGGGAGTGCGACGTTGCGCCGATTGGCTTGGGTTTCACGCCGCCCTGCTGGCCGGAATGATTTTCGCCCGCCGCGAGATTCATTATCGCGCCGCCGCCTGGCTCGCGCTTTCGGCCGCCCCGCTCCTGCTGGGCAATCATTTCGCGCCCCGCTATTTTTTCCAGGTCTTGCCGCCGCTAGTGATTTTGGGAAGCCGCGGCTTTGTTCTGGCCTGCCAGTCGCGCGCGGGCCAACTGCTGATGGCGGTGCTCTTGTTGATTCCCCTGGCGCGCTTCGGCCCGCGCTACGCAGAACTGATGGCGGATAACCTGCAAGCCCGCCAAACCCGCTGGCCCGATGCGGCTCTGGACGTCGACGCGCAGGCCGTCGCCAATGTCATCAACGCCCGCAAGCATCCCGGCGACACGCTCTTCGTCTGGGGCTACCGGCCCGATATCTACGTTGACACGCGTCTGCTGCCCGCCGGCAAGTTTTGGGATTCGCAGCCGCTCGACGGCGTCCCCGCCGACCGCCATCTGGAATCGAGCGTCCCCCATCCCGCTATCCCCGCCGCCGCCAACCGCGCCCAGTTGCTGAAAACTTCGCCCCGCTTTGTCGTGGACGGCCTGGGCCTGCTCAATCCGGCGCTCAGTCTGGATCAGTTTCCCGATCTAGCCGCCTGGCTGCGGCAGTACCGGCTGGTTTGGAGAACAAAGTTAAGCCGCATTTACCAGCGCGACTGCGCCCCATGCGAGTAGGCTGGAGAGAGATGATCACGCAACCAAATCAATACACGCTCAGCGAGAACGGCGTCACGTATGGCCTCCATACCTTCAAAGACGGCCTGAACCCGACAGTGATTTGCCAGTTGCACCCCTCCGGCGAGTGGATCACCCTCGCGCCCGCCACCGAGAAGCAAGTGAAACATTTCCAGGCCTACGGCGTGAAATCGGAAACAGTCGTGCCCGAGAAGAAAACCAGCAAAACCACCCCCTCGGACGCGCCCGATGCCGACGCCGAGACCGCCTAAGTCCGCGTGTCGCAGCCCTCCAACTTTAACCAGTTCACACGACGCTAGCCGTGGCGCAAACACTCATGTTTGCCGCGTCGGCACTGGTGTCGACGCTTTTCCTGCACCGCCGCCCCAACCCACACCAAAAAAATCTAATGAGAACCCTACTCCCCATCCCTAACTAATCCGAAGGGGACTTGTACGTCCCGAAAAATTCATGCCCCGCTTCAGAGAACTCCTAATAACCGCTCTCATAACCCTAACCACCCTGCAGCCCGGCCTGCCAGCCGCCTCCAGCCTGCCCACGGGTGGCACCTTCAGCGCCGGCTCCGGCAAGATCACCGCCTCCGGGAACGTCCTTACTATCAACCAGAATTCTCTGAAAGGCATCATCGACTGGAATACCTTCTCTATCGGCCCCGCCTCCACCGTCAGCTTCCACAACGGCGCCGGAGCCACCTTAAACCGCGTCACCGGAACCACGCCCACCGCCATTTTCGGCCAGCTTCTGGCCACCGGCAGCATCTATCTGCTCAACCCGGAAGGCATCCTCATCGGCGGCGGCGCAACCGTCCACACTGGCGGCGATTTCCTGGCCGGCACCCTCAGCCTCCCCAACTCGGCCTTTCTCGCAAACGCCCCGCTCCAGTTCAGCGGGAACTCCCAGGCCACCGTCGTCAACCTGGGAACCCTGTCCTCCGGCAGCGGCAACATCTACCTGATTGGCCACGCGGTGGAAAACCAGGGCGCAATCTCTTCGCCCAACGGAACCACCGCTCTCGCCGCTGGCAGCCAGGTCTTAATCACCGACACTTCCACCGGCCAGAAAGTCGCCGTCCAGGCCCCTGGAGGCGATGTCACCAATTCCGGCTTCCTTAGCGCCGCGCAAATCGAGCTCAAAACCAACGGCGGCAACATCTACGCGCTCGCCGGCAATAACGGAGGGCAAATCCAGGCCACCGGAACCGCCGTTCACGACGGCCACGTCTGGCTCATCGCCTCCAACGGCACTACGAACGTATCCGGCGCCATCACGGCCACCAACGCGGACGGCAGTGGTGGCGACATCGAAACCTCCGGGGCGCGCGTCCTCACCAGCGGCGCTGCCATCAAAACTGGCAAAAACGGCAACTGGCTCCTTGACCCAGACGATCTCACCATTGATTCGACGCTGGCCGGAACCATAGAAACCACGCTCAATAATGGCACCAACGTTACTGAGCAAACCACCGCCAGCGGCACTGGAGGCAACGGCGACATCACCGTCGCCAGCAATATCGCCTGGACCGGATCGGCTGATCTCACCCTCAGCGCCTACCGCGGCATCCTGTTCAATCCCAGCGTCGTCATCTCCAACAACGGCGCAGGCAACCTTACCCTGCGCGCCGACAACGCCTCCACCGGCACTGGAACCGTCACCTTCAGCGGAACCAACCAAATCAACTTCTCCGCCAGCACCGGCAGCGTCGCGCTTCTTTACAACCCCGCCGGCGGCTACACCAGCCCCACTTCCTACACCTCCAACGTCGTGACCAACACCTCCTGGACCGCGCCCGCCAATCAAACCGTCTCCTCCCAATTCACCGCCTACATGCTGGTCAACAATGCCGCCGATCTCCAAGACGTCAGCACCGCCCTCACGGGCACCTACGCGCTGGGAACCGACATCAACGCATCTTCCATCACAAACTTCATACCCATCGGGCAAAACACCAGCTTCAGCGGCATATTTGACGGCCAGGGCCACACCATCAGCAACCTGACCATTGCCGACACAACTGACACCTATGTGGGCCTGTTTGGGCAATCCAGCGGCATCATCCGCAATCTAAATCTCGCCGGCGAGAGCGTGACCGGCGCGAGTATCGCAATTGGCGGCCTGGTGGCAGAAAACCTCGGCACCGTGGCCAATGTGTCATCGGCTGGCGCGGTTTCGACCAGCGCAACCAGCGTCATAACCCTCATTGGCGGCCTGGTCGGCGATAACGTGGGGACAATCTTCGATTCCTCGTCGAGCGCCGCCCTCACGGTCTCTGGCGACAGCCAAAGTATCTATGCGGGCGGCATTGTCGGGTACAACGAAACCTCGGGATCGGTTTCGCAATCGTTCGCCTCAAGCGCGGTCACCATCAACACGCCCACCAGCAACTTGGTCCACTTCCTCCCCTTAGCGGGCGGACTCGCTGGCTACAACAGCGGCAGCATTTCCAGTTCCTACGCCACCGGCGCGGTCACCGTCGGCGCTTCCCCCTCCTCCCAGGGCTACGCGGGAGGACTGGTTGGCTATGACGACGATGGCGGAGTCATTGCCGATTCTTACGCCACTGGCGCCGTAACCGGCGGGGCTAACGTCTTCACCGGGGGGCTGGTCGGCTTCGACTACGCTGACAACGTAAGCACCTCTTACGCCACCGGCGCAGTCAGCGCCGCCATCGCCAATTATGCTGGCGGCCTTTTCGGCAACGAATTCAACGTCACCGTCGCATCCTCCTATTGGGACAACACCGCTGCCGGCACCAATCAAACTGCCGCCGCCGGCAATTCCGCAACCTTATCCGGCGCCACCGGAGAAGCCACATCTGTTCTCCAAAGCGGAACCCTTCCCACCGGCTTCAGTTCCTCCAACTGGATCGCTCTCAGCGGCTATTACCCGCTCCTTTCCTGGCAGGAGAAAATCGTGTCCGGCGATGCCTACAACGGCACCTCACCGCTCGGCGCCGTCACCGTCGACGCTTTGGCAAACGGCGTCAACGTCGGCTCCGGTGTCACCAACGCAAACGGCTACTACAGCTTCGACATCCCAGCCGCCGACACCGCCGGAATCCTCACTTACCTGCCCGGCGCCGTCAAGGGCAACACCTTCTCTGACCTCGGCTCCTCAGGCGAGTACGTCGGCATGAATATCTATGCCGGAACGCTGACGCTCATCAACCAGACAAACACCGCCTATTCAGCAATCCTGGCCGCGCTCAACACCGCCATCGGCAGCAATTCTGGTGCCAGTTTTCTCTTCTCTCCCAGCGGCAGCAACATCACCCTAAATTCCGGCACCAACCTCTCCATCAACACCCAGTTGGCCCTCAATCTCGACCAAAGCGTTAGCACCTCCGGTGTCGTCGCCATCTCCGCGCAAGGTGACATCAGCCAGACCCAGCCCATCACCGCTGCCTCGCTCGCCCTCACCGGTTCCGGCAACATCACTCTCGGCCAAGCCAACACCATCGGCAATCTTTCGGCCACCGCTGGCGGCAATCTCGCGTTCACCAATACCGGCGATCTCACAACTTCCGGCATCACCGCCACCGGAACCGCTTCGATCACTACTTCCGGCAGCCTCACCATTGCGCAAAGTTCCGCCATCACCGCCAGCGGCTCCGGCACCGCCCTCCAGCTATCTGCTGGCAACGACTTCATCAACCTCGCCGGCAGCAGCGCTCTCAACATCGCCACTGGGGGCGGCCGCTGGCTCGTTTTCTCCCAAAATCCCGCCAACGACACGCGCGGCGGCCTCGCCTACAGTTTCAAGCAGTACGATTACACCGGCACCCTCGCCCAATCCACCGGCGACGGCTTCATCTACACCTACGCTCCCATCCTGACCGTCGGCCTCACTGGAACCACCACCAAAACTTACGACGGCACCACTTCGGCCAGCCTGTCTTCCAGCAACTATTCAGTCACCGGAGGCATAGACGGCGACAGCATCTCGCTCCTCAGCACGCCCATTCTCGGGGCATACGCCGATCCTAACGCCGGTGCGTCCAAAACCGTCACCGCCAGCGGGTTCTCGCTCTCCAGCCTCTCCATCATCAACGGTTCAGCCGCCATCTACGGCTATCAGTTATCCAGCGCCACCGCCAGCGGAAACATCGGCACCATCAACCCGGCCACGCTCACCTACACCGCCATTCCCGCTACCCAGCCCTACGGCGCCAGTAACAACATTTTTAGCGGCACGGTCACCGGCTTTGTCAACGGCGAAACGCTCGCCTCCGCCACCACCGGAACCGCCGCCTTCACTTCTTCCACAACCGCCACAACCACAGCCGGAACCTACGGCATTTTTGGCTCTGGCCTCGCCGCCAACCACGGCAATTACACCTTCACCCAAGCGCCCGCCAATGCAACCGCGCTCACCATCCTGGCGCCAACCGTGACTACCACGCCTACGCCGATTCCCGCGCCCACAACCACCCTCGCCATCGACATCAACAACACCAGTGCTGTGGTCGGCCAGCCGCCCTCCTTCACCGCCACCTATCTCGGCGCGCCCGTCAGCGGCCTGAACATCGCGTCTATTCTGTCCGGCCTCGCTTACCAAGTCACACCATCTCCCAACGGCCCGGGCACCTATCAGGTCACCGCCACCGGAACCGCGCCCTCCGGCTACAGTTTCAGCTTCGTCCCCGGCACCCTGACCCTCATCGGCAACTCCCCCGTCACGCTGCCATCGCTCTCCTTCTTTACGCCAGAAGTACCGTCGCTCCTGCTCCTGCCCGAATCCAGCGAGACCTCCAATTTCCTCCAGCCCGCCAACTCGGTCGGCCAGTTCCAGGTCAATCTCAACGGCGTCGCCTCCAGCGCCCCGCCGGCCTCCCTGTCTCAGTCGCTCTTCTTCTCCGGCGCGCACGGCAAATCCGAAATCTTCGCCGCCGGAGCTAAACCATAATGAAACGCTTCATCATCCCCCTCCTTCTGACCGCCTCGCTTGCGGCGTCCCCGTCCGATCACGACAACACCGTCATCGTCCCCATGCTGAAAGGCCTCGTCTTCGTCGCCTCGCCCAAAGACATCCGGAAAACCGGCCTAACAACCACCGGAGTCTCCCTGTCTGCCCTGCCGCTGCTCAACCAGTCCGCTTTCAAAGACGCCTTCGCCGCTTACATCGGCCAGCCCCTCACCTTCAAAGGCCTGAACGAAATCACCAGCAAAGTTTCGGCCTTCTACAAAAAGGCCAACCACCCCCTGGTCGACGTCGTCGCCCCGGAACAGGACGTCTCCACGGGCGTTGTCCAAATCGTCGTCAATGAATTCCGCGTCGGCGAAGTGCGCGTCCAGGGCAACCGCTGGTTCTCCGACAATGCCATCACCGCCCCCATCACCCTGCAGCACGGCGACACCATCGACACCCAAAAGCTTCTGGGCGAGCTTGACTCCGCCAACGCCAATCCGTTCCGCCGCGTCGATCTCGTCTATCAGCCCTCCGGCCAACCCGGCTATACCGATCTTGTCCTCGACACCCACGACCGTTTCCCCGTCACTGGCTACGCCGGCTTTGACAACAGCGGCACCGCCGTCACCGGACGCAGCCGCTGGAATCTCGGCGTCACCTGGGGCAACGCCTTCGGCCTCGACCAGACGCTTTCCTACCAGTTCACCGCCAGCGACAATTTCTTCACCGGCAGCGGTGTCGGCGGCGCTGCTTTCCTCAGCAACTCCATCAATTGGTCCATGCCCGTGCGCGGCACCGACACCATCTCCTTCTTCGGCAGCTACCAGAAAAGCGTCCCGCTCATCGGCTCTGATTTCGGCTATAAGGGCAAAAACGGCCAGGCCAGCGTCCGCTACAGCTTCGGGCTGCCGCGCACCCGTCATTTCGTCGAAACCTTCCAGCTCGGGTTCGACTTCAAGACCACCAACAACAACCTCGCCTTCGGCGGCACGCAAGTCTCGCGCACCAGCGCCCAAATCGACCAGTTCCCCTTCGTCTACGCCTTCAACGTCACCGATTCCCGCGGCTCCTCCGCCCTCACCACCAGCCTTTTCTACAGCCCCGGCGGCCTCACCCCCACCAACAACTGGTTCTACTTTCAGCCCAGCGCCGGCCAAAGCGGCATTCCCGGCGCAATTCCGCGCTACGGCTACTGGCGCACCGATTTTACTCGTCTGACCAAAATCCCCTATAAAGGTGTTTACGCCTTCCGCCTGCTCGGCCAAACCTCCACCGGCAACCTGCTCTACACCGAAAAACTCACCGGCGGCGGTCCCGACCTGCTGCGCGGCTACGACCCCAACTCCGTGTACGGCGACCGCGGCATCATCCTGAGCAACGAACTCCGCACCCCGCCCATCAAACCGTGGCCCGAGCACGACCTTGGCGAAGCGCAGTTCTACATCTTCTACGACTACGGCCACCTAATGGCCGCCAAACCCTACCCTGGAGTCGTCAATTCCGTTAACGCCGCCAGCACCGGAACCGGCGTCCGCTACGAACTCAGCACCAACATGACCGCCCATCTCAACTACGGCCGCGCCCTCATCCAGCTCCCGGAAACCAACTCACAAGCCCGCAACTCCTTCGTCGATCTGGCCTTAACCGTAGCCTTTTAAGCCAATTCCAAACCCTTAGTCTCCGGAACCCAAACCGCCGTCAGCGAAGCCAGCAAGAACGCCGCCCCGCAAGCATAAAAGCTCACCGACAGCCCATACCGCTCTCCCAAAGCCCCAATCAAAAACGGAGCAAACGCACTCAACCCCCGAGCCGTGTTGTACGAAACCCCCAGCGCCGTCGCCCGAATCGGAGTCGGAAACAGCTCGCTCCCAATAATCCCCGATCCGGTAAAGAACCCCGTTCCAAAAAACGCCGTCACCGAAGCCGTCACCAAAATCCACCCCGGTTCCCGCGCGTTCGCGAAAAACGGCACCGACACCGCCGCCAAAAACAAGTACGCCACCATGCTCCGCTTGCGCCCAAACCGGTCCGCCACATAGCCGAACAGAATATACCCCGGCCACATCCCGCACAAATTCAGCACAGTCAGAAAACTCGTAAAATCCAGCAAGCTAAAATTCCGCCCACCCTTGGCCAGCGGCAGCGCCAGGTACGCCGGAATCCAGGTAAACAATCCCCACCACGCAAACATCCCAAACGCATTCATCACCAGCAAAATCAAAATCCGCGGCGTCGCCGCCTTCCACAACCCCGCCGGCACCGGCAGCTTTCGGCTCTCCCGCCAAATCTCCGGCTCCGGCACATCATGCTGAATCCAGAACGTCACCAGCGCCGGCAGCACGCCAATAAAAAACACCCAGCGCCAGCTATACCGCGCCAGCACCACCCGCGCCGTCACCGCCGCCAGCGCATACCCAATCGCCCAACTGCTTGACACCACACCCATCGCCCGCCCGCGCCACGCGCTCGGCCAAGTCTCGGCCACCAAAGTCGCGCCCGAATTCCATTCGCCGCCCATCCCCAGCCCCAGCAGGAACCGCAAAACCGCCAGCATCGTCACCGAACTCGAAAACCCGCACGCAAACGTGAACAGCGAATACGTCAAAATGCTCAAGCTCAGCATCCGCCGCCGCCCCAGCCGGTCCGCGAAATACCCAAACCCGAAACTCCCAATCGCCGAAGCAATCAGCGTCAAGGTATTCAAGAACCCCGCCGTCGCCTTGTTCATGCCGAACTCGCGCATCAGCGTCGCCAGCACAATCGAGTACAGCATCACGTCAAAGGCGTCCAGCATCCACCCCAAACTCGCCGCCACCAGCGTCCGCCGCTGCGCCGAACTCGTGTTTCCCCAGCTAAATTGAATCGTTTCCAAGACAATAGGATAGGCACACATGCAAATAGCTGTTGACACCGGCGGCACCTTCACCGATTGCGTCTACCTCACGCCCCAAGGCCTGCGCGTTCTGAAACTCCCCTCCACCCCCGCCGACCCAGGCGTCGCCATCCTCACCGCCACCCAACAAATCGCTGGCATTCAACCCGTCGAAGTCCGCCATGCGTCCATTCGCCATGGAACCACGGTCGGCACCAACGCCCTGCTCGAACGCAAAGGCGCGCGCGTCGCCTTCGTCACCACCGCCGGTTTCGAAGACACCATCTCCATCGGCCGCCAAAACCGCCCCCAGCTCTACAACCTCTTCTTCCAAAAGCCTGCCCCGCTCGTTCCCGAAAACCTCCGCTTCGGAGTCCAGGAACGCACCGCCTGCGACGGCACAATTCTCCAGCCGGTCACCCACCTCGCCGAACTCGTCCAAGCCGTAGCCGCCGTTCAGCCCGAAGCCATCGCCGTCTCGCTCCTCTTCGCCTTCGCCAATCCCGCCAACGAACAAGCCGTCTGCCAGGCCCTCGCCGCGCTCAACGTCCCCATCTCCGCCTCGCACAAAATCCTGCCCGAATTTCGCGAATACGAGCGCGCCTCCACCATCGTCATCAACGCCTACCTCGCGCCCAAAATGCAAACCTATCTGGGCGCGCTCGACCGCAAGCTCAGCCTCACCGTCATGCAATCCTCCGGCGGCATCATCGACGCCAAAACCGCTGCCGAAGAACCCGTCCGCACCATCCTTTCCGGCCCCGCCGGCGGAGTGGTCGGAGCCATGCACGTCGCCGCGCAAGCCGGCTTTCCCAAAGCCCTCGCCTTCGACATGGGCGGCACCTCCACCGATGTGGCCCTCATCGACGCCCAGCAAGGCCTCGAAACCACCACCGAATCCCAAATCCAGGGCCTGCCCGTCGCCGTGCCCGTCCTGCGCATCCACACCGTCGGAGCCGGCGGCGGCTCCCTCGCCAGTTTCGACGGCGGCGGCGCGCTCAAAGTCGGACCCGAAAGCGCCGGCGCAATCCCCGGCCCCGCTTGTTACGGCCGCGGCAGCAAACCCACCGTCACCGACGCCAATCTCCTCCTCGGCCGCCTCGACCCCGACGGCTTCCTCGGCGGCACCATGCAGCTCGACACCGCCCGCGCCCGCGCCGCCCTCCAAACGCCGCTGCTCTCCGTCGAAACCTTCGCCGAAGGCATCATCGCCCTGGCCAACTCCCACATGGCCCAAGCCCTGCGCAAAATCTCCGTCGAACAAGGCCACGACCCGCGCGACTTCACTCTCGTCAGCTTCGGCGGCGCCGGCCCCCTCCACGCCTGCGACCTCGCGCAAGCCCTCAAAATCCCGCGCGTCCTCATCCCCAACTTCCCCGGCGCGCTCTCCGCCTACGGCATCCTGCTCTCCGACATCACCCGCGACACTTCCAAAACCGTCATGCTGAAACCGGGAGACCCCGCCCTCGCCAACTACAAACCCGGCTGGCTCGATCTCCGCTACCAAGGCCAAGGCTACGAACTCCGCGTCCCGTTCACGCCGAATTATGTCGACGCCTTCCACAAACTCCATCACCAGCGCTACGGCGCATCCCACCCCGCCCGCGAAATCGAAATCGTCAACGTCCGCTCCCGCCAAACCATCCACACCGAAAAACCCAACCTCCCCCAATTCCCTCTGGAACCCGGCACCCCAAAAGGCAAACCCAACCAAATCTACGCCAACGGCCAATGGCACAGCGGCCTCATCATCGAACGTGAAGCCTGCAAAGCCGGCCACACCATCCACGGTCCCGCCGTCATCACCGAATACTCCGCCACCACCTACCTCCCGCCCCACACCACCGCCCGAGTCGACCAATTCCTCAACCTGATAGTGGAGCTTTCATGACAGATCCAATCGAGCTGGCGATATTCAAAAGCACCTTCCACTCCATAGCCGAAGAAATGGGCGCAGCCCTGCGCCGCACCGCCTTCTCGCCCAACATCAAGGAACGCCGCGACTACTCCAGCGCCCTCTTCGACCACTCCGGCAACATCAT